>Ga0315280_10008392_pt1 | contig 13530 bp, 10 predicted proteins | sample YL17G06_40_MG_FD_203697 | JGI IMG/M metagenome (GOLD analysis project Ga0315280, IMG submission 203697) | Sediment microbial communities from Yellowstone Lake, YNP, Wyoming, USA - YL17G06_40 | ecosystem: Environmental > Aquatic > Freshwater > Lake > Sediment | place: USA: Wyoming | collected...
GCTGGGCCCCTTGCTTGTCCTCCCATTCCCCGGCCGCGCGCCATAGGCCTTCCATCCTCCGGTTCGCCTGCAGAACCTGCCGCAGGTAGCGCGCCGCCCGCACGGTCCACTCCCGAGCTTCCCTGGCAGGTGCCACCTCCGCCAGCGCGACCCAGGCGTACGCGAAGTACGGGTCGAAGTCGTTCTCCACCGCCGGGTAGCGGAAAAGTGGCGACTCCGATAGTGCGTCCAGCCGCCGGTACACGTCGAGCGCCCGCCCCTTCTGGCCGATGCGCTCCAGGAGCTGCGCCTCGGCGACGAGGGCCTTCGGCCATGTCGGCGCGAGGGCGACGGTCCTCTCATACTCCCTGAGCGCCTCCTCCGGCTTGTCGGAGGCCTCATCGATCCGGGCGAGGTTGAAGCTCGCGCCCGGGTAGGTGGGACGCAGCCGCTGCACGAGGTGCCACTCGCGGGTGGCCACCTCGTAGCCTCCCGGCTGGCCCACGCGCCCCCTCTGCTCGGCGGTCAGCGCTGCGCTGATGTGGTACTCCGGGTCCAGCGGGTCAAGCCGGCTCGCACCCTCGAGGTCTCCCCAGGCGGCCCGTTGCATCGCCCGGAGGGCGAGGACTGCCGGCAGAGCAGCCAGCACGGCCAGGGCGCCTGCCACGACCGGCACCGCCAGAGAGCGACGCGGGACTGGCGCCTTGTCGCTGGCGCGGCCCCGTCGCCTGCGAACAGGGAATGGGACGGAGGGCTTTTCCGTCGTGTCTTCTCTAGAGGACACGACAGAAAAGCCCTCCGTCCCATTCCCTGCTCGCCCCCACGCCGCCCCGACCAGCCCCGCCAGGATCCAGAACCCCATCCCCGTCGCCGTCACGTGCCAGCCGTAGTCCACCATGTTGTGGATGCAGAACCCCAGCATCCCCGCCGTCGCGCCCGCGGCCACGATGCGCGACTCGCCGGCCAGTCGCCGCGCGGCGAGCACGCCTGACCGGAGCTGCGCCGCCAGCGCCGCCACGAACGCGAGCAGCCCGACGAACCCCGTCTCCGCCGCCACCTGCAGGTAGGTCTGGTGGGCCAGCTTGGTATAGCCCGCGAGGGCGTAGCGCGGGTAGGCCGCCGGGAACGTGCCCGGCCCGAAGCCCAGCACCGGCCGCGCCAGCGCCATGTGCCACGTCCCCACCCACGTGTAGTAGCGAAACATGGTCGAGTTCGACTGCGTGCCCAGCGCGGTCAGCAGGCGGGCCTTTATTGGTGGCAGGAGCAGTGCGCCTGCCAGCGCCACGCACACGATCCCCACCCCGATCAGCGCCCGCCGCGACGCCCCTCGCCGGGCGGGGTCAGGAGCAATTGCCGCCCCGAGGAGCAGCGCCCCCATGAGCGCGATCGCCCCGCCCTTGGAGCCGGTCAGGAAGAACCCTGCCCAGCACAGGAAGAAGGCGAACCCGCAGAAGAGACGCACCGCCCCCGACCGGGCCATCACCAGCAACCCGGCCCAGAGCGGGATGGCCATCAACAGCATCCCCGCGAGCAGATTGGGGTTATAGAACGGGCCGAACGCCCGCCAGCTCCGGTCGTGCAGCACGGCAAGCGTGACGAGGTACTCCTGGATGCCCCACGCCCCGCACAGCGCAGCCCCCGCCGCGAAAGCGGCGGCCGCGGCCGCGAGCATCCGCGGCGTCCCGCAGAGCACGCGCACCAGAATGTACAGCCCGAGGTAGTCGGCCAGCCGCATCAGCTCGGTCAACGTACCGCGGGGGAACACCGTCCGGAACGAGGACACAGCGTACGCGGCGAGCAGGGCCACGAGCAACCAGTCAGCCCGTCCCCAACGCGGGCGAGGCGCGCGGGCGAGGAGCGCGCCGACGGCTGCCGACCCCAGAATCAGGCACAGGGCGATGTGCGCGCAGAGGTCACGGTCATCCTGGAGACGACCGAGCGTCGCGGGGGCCACAAACAGCCCTGCTACCACAAGCCACGATGCCGCGGCTACGAGACGCTCCCCCGCCCGGTTCATCCCCCGCCTCCGACGCTGACCTGTCTCGGCTTGCGGCGCCTGGCGAACACGGCCCTGATCCGCCCTATCGCCTGCCGCAACCACCATGAGCCTATGAACAGGCCCGCTCGCGCGGCAATCCCTGCGCTGATGAGTGCGGCCTCGAATGCGTTGCGCGCGAAGTGCTTGCGGTAGAGCCGATGCATGCTCCGGTGGAAGCGCAGGAAGGTGGGGATCGGCACGTGGTTCGTGCTCGCGCCGACCTTGTGGACGATCACCGGTGTGGGGGTATAGAGCACCTTGCGCCCGGCCTGGTGCGCGCGGAAGCAGTAGTCCACATCCTCGCTCCCCCAGAAGAAGCCCTCGTCGAGCGGGCCGATCGCCTCGTATAGGTCCCTCCGGATCAGCAGGCACGCCCCCGACACCCAGTCTACCTCGCGCGGCTCGGTGTGGTCCCAATCGGCCATCACGTACTCCGCTGACCATCGGTTCCGCGGGAAGAGCCGCCCCAGGAGTGTGTGGCGGAACAGCGCCGCGATGGGGGTGGGGAACCGACGACACGAGGCCTGGAGCGACCCGTCGGGGTTGGCCAGCTTCGGCCCGATGATCCCCGCTTCGGCGTGTTCGCAGGCGAACCGGTAGAGCTCGGCGAGCGCACCGGGCGACAGAAGGGTGTCCGGGTTCAGCAGCAAGAGGAGCTCGCCGCTCGCCACGGCGAGAGCCTGGTTACTGGCCGGCGCAAACCCTCGGTTCGTCTCGTTGGCGATGAGCTTGACGTGGGGGAACCGTTGCCGAACCGCCTCGACCGTGCCGTCCGTGGACGCGTTGTCGACGAGGATGATCTCCGCGCGGATGTCTCCTACGCCCGCCCGCAGGCTCTCCAGACAACCCAGCAGGTCCTCGCGCACGTTCCAGGAGACGATGCACGCGCTGACTTGGGCGGGCTCGATGGTCATCAGCTCTTGCCGCTCGAGGCCTCGCCCGGCGCCTTGGGGTCCTCCGCCTCGTCGATCAGCATGATCGGAATGCCGTCGCGGACGGGATACCTCAGCCCGCAGTCCGCGTTCGTGCAGACAATCCTCTCCTCAGCGGCCAGGTACTGCACCGGCTGCTTGCACTTGGGGCAGGCGAGAATCTCAAGCAGTTCCTTGTCCAACATGACTCCTCACCAGGGCCTGGGTGTTCCGCGCCCGGCCATTCTACCATGCCCACCTCCCCCGGTCAACCGCGCCCGCCGTTGCCGTTCGCGCGGTCCGGTCGGGACCGACCGGACCGCCCTCACCCCACCTCCATCCCGATCTCCTTCGCCGCCTCCGCCCACGCCCTCAGCCTCTCCGGCCTTCCGTTCACCGTCTCCAGCTCTTGCAGCACGATGTGAATGCACGTCCCCTTCGCGATCCGCAACCCGCGCTTCAGGTGAGCCCGAATCGGCGCCATGTCCGGCGAGAACACGACATCCGTCGCCTTCTGCCGCCACTCGATGGCATACCGATCCCCCACGGCCGCCACCAGCTTCTCCAGGTTCGTCCAGGGCGAGCAGACGAACTTCCGCAGGTTGGGGATGCTCAGAATGAGGCCGATCTTGTTCGTCAGGTCCTCACAGCAGCCGTAGAACGTCAGCCCGAACCGCTCCAGGATCGGTAGCTGGTACTGCAGCAGGAACTCCTCGTGCTGCGCGGGCGAGACCCCCTGGAACTCCTGGCTCTCGCCGCGTCCCCACAGGTCCCGCAATCGCACGCCCCCGTCGAAGTCCGGCTGCGGGAGGTCATCGCAGGCCATCAGCCCCGTGTTGTTGAGCGTGAGGATGCCCATCTCCTCGAGCTGCGTCAGGACGCCCATGGCGCCGTCCCGCAGCATCGCCATCAGCCGGTGGACCCACTGCGGCCGGTCCATCATGTGGAGGAGCAGCGGCTGCACCCCGCAGAGCTGCGTCGCCCATCCGTGCAGCCACGCCCCCGCGCCGGGCACGGCGCACGTCACACGCACCGGCAGGATGTCCCCCAGCAGCTCGTCCGTCCGCGAGAGGTTCTCCTCAGTCCGCGCCGCGTTGTGCTGGTAGCGCGGCGGCACTATGCGCTCGATGTCCGCCTCCTCGCGGATCGGGTGCTCGTATCGCCACGCGCCGCCGCGCACCCCGCTGTGCGTGTAGCCGATGGGCACGCCCCACTCATGCTCTCCCTCCAGCTCCACCGCCGCCGGTACGCCCCACCAGGGCTCGATGACCGTGTCATCCCCGATCTCGTGCTTGTAGAGCATCTGCCGAAGCTGGTACTCCACACTCGCCTCGAACGGGTCCTCGCTGACCAGGCTCGCCCACGGCACCAGCTCCTCCCAGCAGCCCGGGTGGCAGATGACCGGCGGCCTCTCCGGCTGCCGGAGGCTGTTCACATCGCACCACAAACGGCGCCGTCGAGCGTATTCCTCACTGTGGGCCAGCTCGGCCACGCGAATGGCCAGTCCGCGGATGGTGCTGCGGGCATCGGCCTGCGCTCCGGCCATTGTCCTCGTACCTCCCGGGTTTGGCGCCGAGTTCCGCCCCTCTCTCGTTTCCCCCTTGCGAGAGGGTAGCCCCGCCCGTCGTCGAACTCCGTCCACGGGGAGCCATCACCATGCCTCGCCTCTCCAACCGGACTGAGATTCGCCGCCTCCTCTCACTCGATCGCCCCTGGGCAGTCTACGCGCTCGGCGACCTCGCTCCGGGTTTCTTCGAGCACTGTGAGTGGCACTATGCTCCCCGCGATGCCCCGGGCCTTGCCCTCATCTACCGCGCCTTCGAGACGCCTGTGCTCTTCACGCTCGGGCCGCGTGAGGCCGTCCGCGCGATCCTCGACGAGATCGCGGATGAGCCCCGTCTCTACCTCTCGGTCCGCTCGGAGCATCTTCCGGTCATCCGGGCCCGCTACCGCATCGAGGACGAGGAGGCGATGTGGCGCATGTCGCTCGACCCCGCGCGGCTGCCCCGACCCTCGCCGAACCCCGACGTCCGCTTGGGGCTGAGCGACCTGCCCGCCCTGGGACGCCTCTATGCTGACGGCGACGGGACCGGCGAATCGCCCGGCTTCTTCACCCCGGAGATGGTTGAGCGCGGCCTCTTCTTCGGCCTCCGCGAGGGCTCAGGCCTGGCCTCGGCTGCCGGCACCCACGTCCTGTCCGCGGAGGAGAGCGTCGCCGCTATTGGCAACGTCTACACGCGCCGCGACCGCCGCGGACGCGGCCTCGCCCAGCAGGTGACAGCGGCCCTCGTGGCGCAGTTGCTGAGCGAGGGATTCTCCACCATCGCCCTGAACGTAGCGCAAGCGAACGCGGCGGCCCTGCGTGTCTACGGCCGACTGGGGTTTAGCCCGTACTGCCCCTTCTGGGAGGGCACAGCCACTCTGTACCCCGAATCGGGAGACGATCGATGAAGCGCTTCCCGTTTATCTTCGGATCGCAGTACTACCGGGCGCCCACCCCCGAGCCGAAATGCTGGGCCGGTGACCTCCGGCGCATGCGCGAGCTCGGCTTCAACGCGATGAAGCTCTTCGTCCAGTGGCGCTGGTCTCACCGGGGCGAGGACCGGTTCTACTTCGAGGACCTCGACCGGCTGATGGACCTGGCCCACGAGAACCGCCTCGCCGTCACCCTCAACACGCTCCTCGACATGTCGCCGCTCTGGCTCTTCGAGAAGCACGGTGACGCGAAGCAGATCAGCAACTCGGGCGAGACCATTGAGCCCTACGCCGTGGCGCATCGCTCCATCGGCGGTCACCCCGGCCCGTGCTACAACCATCCGGGCGCGCTCGACGAGCGGAGGCGGTTTCTGGCGGCCGTGTTCCGGCATTTTCGCGACCATCCCGCCCTGGCCGCCTGGGACGTCTGGAATGAGCCGGAGCAGTCGTTCCAGGCAAGGGTGCCTGACCTCCGCACGCTGGTCTGCTACTGCCCGTACTGCCGGGTAGGCTTCCACCGATGGCTGAGGGTGAAGTACGAGACCGTGGACCGCCTAAACGACGTCTGGGGTCGGTGCTACGAATCGTGGTTGCAGGTCGGGATGCCTCGCACCGGAGGCGCCATCACCGACTTCGTGGATTGGCGCGAGTTCCACCTCGACACCATGACCGCCGAGGCCGCCTGGCGACTCGACCTGGCCCGCGAGTGCGACCCGCACCACCCCGCCTACCTGCACGTGGTGCCGAACGTCATGGCGGGCTTCAGCTCGGTGACGGGCGTCGACGACTTCGCCCTCGCCGAGAAGTGCGACCTGTTCGCTGCCAGTATGAACGGCACGCCGGCGACCCTCGCGCAGGTCGTCTCCGCCGCCCGCGGCAAGGCCTGCTACAACGTGGAGAGCCACCTGAACTTCGGCAGCCTCGGCATGCACCAGCGACGCCTGGGGCTCCCCGACGTGCTCCCGGACTTCATCCCGCAGCTCGGCGCCGGGATCACCGGGTTCCTGTTCTGGCAGTACCGGCCGGAAGTCCTCGGGGCGGAGTCGCCCGCCTGGGGGCTGGTCAAACCTGACGGCAGCGACCGGCCCATCACGAAGGCTGTGGAGACCTTCTGGGCGACGGTCGCGCCGCACGCGGAGGCCCTGACGCGCGTGCGGCCGCTGAAGCCGGAGATCGGTCTCTGGAAGAGCCGTCGGAACGAGGTCTTCCACTTCGCGGTGCACGGCTCGCTCTCGCCACTCATCGAGAGCATCCAGGGGTACATCGACACCCTCTACTGGTTGAGCTACCCCTTCCGCATCGTGTCCGAGACGATGCTTGCGGCCGGCGATCTCGATGGGCTGAAGCTGCTCATCATGCCGTCCTGCTACTACGTCACCGAGGAGGAAGCCGCGGCACTCGACCGCTGGGTGCGCGGCGGGGGCGTGCTGCTCGCCGAGGCCCACCTCGCCGGCTACAACGGGACACGCGGTCGACACAGCCGCACGGTACCCGGCTGCGGATTGGCTGAGTCGTGGGAGCTGCGCGAGGCGGACAGCACGTCATCCTACCACCTCCGCCTCCCTGGGCGGCAGGCCTACGGTGGCGAGGCCCCCGATGGCGTCCGCAACGCACTCCGCGACCTCGCCTCCGCGGGCGCCCGCTTCTTCCCGATCCGGCTGTCCGATGGCCGCTACGCCTGGGGTGCCACCCGCTATGCCTCGCTCGAGGGTGATAGCCTTGAGCCTGAGGGATCGTTCGACGGCGTGGAGATATGCCTCGCATGGAAGAGGGTGGGGGAGGGGCAAGTCCTCTACTGTGGCACGAACCTGGGCGAGGGGGCCCTGCAGGGCGCTGACGGGCTGCGCGCCCTCCTGGGCAAGTGTGGCTCGCGCGCCGGCGTCAGCCCGACGATGTCCGCCGCCTTCCAGGAACTGGGCGGCGTGCACGTCGACGCGCTCCTCGACGCGGAGACCATACGCTTCGTGGCAGTCCTGAGCCAGGCGGACACGCCGCAGCGGATGCGCCTGCGCGGTGAGGGGACGTACCGCGGCCTGTTCAGCGGCCAGGTCTGGACGCTCTCGGGTGACACGGAACTGGTCGTGCCGGCGCGTCTGGTCGACCTCTTCGTGCGCGACTGACCCCGCGCCGTCGCGTGGCCCGGTCGGTCCCCCGACCGGCAGCCGTTTGCCTTCGCGTAGGCGAGTCGCTCCGCAACTCGCACCTGCCTCCTCCAAAGGGTCAGGGCCGGCCTCCCCCGAAGGGCGTATTGACCTCCCAACCGGACGTGGTAGAATGGCGCCCGGTCTCGGCCACCTGGCCGATGGCCGCCCTCTACCTTCGCCCTCTCCCGTCGCCAACGCACCGAGGTGCGACATGAACGAGATCGTCTCGAAACGCGAGATCGCCCCCAACACCTACGAGTACAAGATCAAACACCCCAAGATCGCCCAGAAGCGCAAGGCGGGCCAGTTCGTGATCCTCCGCACCCACGACGGTGGCGAGCGCGTGCCGCTGACTATCGTCGACTCCGACCCCGCAGCCGGCACCGTTACCCTCATCTTCCAGGCGGTCGGGCACTCGACCGGCGAACTCGGGCTGCTCGGCGTCGGCGACCGGCTCCTCGACCTCGCCGGTCCTCTCGGCAAGCCGACGCACATTGAGAACTACGGGACGGCCTGCGTGATCGGCGGCGGCTACGGCACGGCGCCGGTCCTCCCCATCGCGGCGGCGCTGAAGGACGCCGGCAACAATCTCATCGGCATCGTCGGCGCTCGCACGAAGAAGCTGGTCATCCTCGAGGAGGAGTTGCGCGGCATCTGCTCCCGGCTTGAGGTTGCCACCGATGACGGCAGCTACGGCCACCACGGTTTCGTCACCGATGTCCTGAAGAAGCTCCTCGATGAGGGCGTCAGGATCGACTTCGTGCTCGCCGTCGGCCCCAGTCCCATGATGCGCGCGGTCTCGAACCTCACCCGCGAACGCGGCATCCCGACCATGGTCAGTCTCAACCCCATCATGATCGACGGCACCGGCATGTGTGGCGGCTGCCGGGTGGAGGTCGGCGGCGAGACGAAGTTCGCCTGCGTCGACGGCCCCGAGTTCGATGGCCACCTCGTCAACTTCGACCTCCTGATGAAGCGGCAGGCCGCCTACAAGAGCGAGGAGCAGCTCGCCGCCGACCGGGAGTCGCACTGCAAGGTCGGCCTCGCCACCGCGTAGGACAGGCATCCTTGCCTGTCAAGCCGAGGAACAGCCGCTATGTCCCCCAAAGCCACCGACATTCCCCGCCAGCCCATGCCCGAGCAGCCGCCCGAGGTGCGCATCGGCAACTTCAACGAGGTGCCGCTGGGCTACGGGGCGGAGCAAGCTCTCCTGGAGGCGAGCCGTTGCCTCCAGTGCAAGAAGCCGAAGTGCGTGGAGGGCTGCCCGGTGGCGGTGGCCATCCCCGACTTCATCGGGCTCGTGAAGGAGGGGAAGTTCGCCGAGGCCGCGCGGAAGATCAAGGAGACCAACGTCCTCCCCGCGGTCTGCGGGCGCGTCTGTCCACAGGAGACCCAGTGCGAGGCCATCTGCGTGCTGGGGAAGAAGAGCCACCCGGTGGCCGTGGGCCGACTCGAACGCTTCGTCGCCGATTACGAGCGCGAGAGCGACCTCGCCGAGAAGCCCACGACCGCCCCGCCTACCGGCAAGAAGGTCGCCATCGTCGGCTCCGGCCCCGCCGGCCTGACCTGCGCTGCAGAGCTTGCCAAGTCTGGCCACGAGGTGACCGTCTTCGAGGCCCTCCATGAGTTCGGCGGCGTGCTCGTCTACGGCATCCCCGAGTTCCGTCTGCCCAAGCGCATCCTCAAGGCGGAGGTCGAGGCTCTGCGCGAGCTGGGCGTCAAGCTCGAGTCCAGTTCCGTCATCGGCAAGATGGATACGATCAACGAGCTGATGAACGAGGACGGCTACGACGCCGTGTTCGTCGCCACCGGCGCCGGCCTCCCCACCTTCATGGGCATCCCCGGCGAGAACCTCCTCGGCGTCTACTCCGCGAACGAGTTCCTCACTCGCACCAACCTTATGCGCGCCTACAAGTTCGGCGAGACCGACACCCCGATCGCCCGCGGCAGGCGCGTGATGGTCATTGGCGGGGGGAACGTCGCCATGGACTCCGCCCGCTCGGCCCTGCGGCTCGGCGCCGATCGCGTCATCCTCTCGTACCGCCGCTCCCGTGACGAGATGCCTGCTCGCGCCGAGGAGGTCCACCACGCCGAGGAAGAGGGCATCGACTTCCAGCTGCTCACCGCTCCAGTGGCGTTCCTGGGCGACGAGCAGGGCCACCTCCGCGCCGCGATGGTGAAGAAGATGGAGCTGGGCGAGCCCGATGACAGCGGCCGCCGCCGGCCGGTCCCGATCGAGGGCTCGGAGTACGAAGAGCCTGTCGACGTCGCCGTCATCGCCATTGGCGCCGGTGCCAACCCGCTCATCCGCCAGACAACGCCTGGCCTGGAGACCAACCGGCGGGGCTACATCGTCGCCGACTCCGAGACCGGCGCTACGAGCCTTCCCGGCGTCTATGCCGGCGGCGACATCGTCACCGGTTCCGCCACCGTCATCGAGGCCATGGGCGCTGGCCGCCGCGCCGCCGCCGCCATCCACCAGTTCCTGACAGCAGCGTGACGGGGGAGGAATGGGGACGGAGGAGATTTCCCGCCAAAGCCCAGTTCTGGGCTCTGGCGGGAAATCTCCTCCGTCCCCATTTTTCCGTCACCCCTGCAGCTCGTCTCTCGCCCTCTCCACCACCTTCCGCATCTCCCCGAGCTGCTCCTCACGCCCGTCGGGCTTCTCGTAGCGCGCGATCGTCTCCCCCACCTGCTCCCGGGCCTTCGCGAGCACCTCGGCCTCCGCCGCGAATCCGTTCCAGCCTGACCGGTCGATGAGCTTCGGCAGCCACAGGCATGAGCGGAAGTTCACCGCGGTGTGTTCCGAGGTCAGGTAGCTCCTCTCGATCCCAATCCCGACCTCCTCGATCGTCGGCAGGGCGATCCGCTCGGGCGTGGGGTCGGCCAGCCTTCCGAGCTGCGCTGCCCCCATTGCGTACTCGCGGTCGAGCAGTAGTTGCACGAGCGACAGGCTCTTGCCCTCATCGATCAGCCCGCTGCCCGCCCCCATCGGCTGCCCGGTGAAGGCCGTCACGAGTAGCGCCTTGCAGGCCTTCTCGAGTGCCGTGTACAGTCCCGGCACCTTCGCGTCGCAATACTCCCCCGAGCCCACCGGCAGCCGCACTCCGCACCAGCGTCGGATGAACTCCACGCAAGCGAAGGCGTAGAGCATCGCATCGAAGGCGGAGTAGCTCGTTGCGCCTGTCCTCATGTCGATGCTCCCCGCCCACATCGACCCGGCCAGCCCCACCTCCGGGTTGAGCGCCCGGGCCGCCATCCACGTCGCCACCACCTCTGCCGTCGTCACGACTACGAAGCCCTCCAGGGTGACCGGAGTCGAGACCCCCGCCACCGGCATCGCCGTGATCCCGGTCGGCACCCCCGCACGCACCTGTCGCACGAACCGATCGGCCACCTCCTTGTCCAGCCGCAGCGGATGAGCGAAGCACATGGCGCCGAGGGTGAACCAGTTCTTGCGGCCGATCACCTCGCCCATCTCGATCAGGTGATCGACCTGACGCACGTTCCAGGCGAAGGGCGGACCCGGGTCGCGAGCCCACTCCGCCAGCAGCATCCCTGCCTCGAGCGGCTCGAGCAGCGGCGGCACATCGGTCATCGCGAGCGAATGCCCGACCGATCCCCCCGCGTGTAGGACATCCCCAAACTTCGTGCAGGTGATGAAGTCGGCACGGTTGGAGCTTCGTCGCTCCCCCAGCTCATCGTCATGGAAGAACTGCGCGACCTGCGTCCCGATGCCCCCCAGCCCCGGCGCGACGAACTGCTCCGGCCACCCCCCTCGCCCCGCGTCCTCCTTCCGCACCCCTTCGATGAACTCCGCCGTCAGCTCCCGCGGGAATCTCACCCGCTGCGACGCGGCATCTACTCGCCCTCCGAACGCCTCCAGGGCCCGGATCAGCTCCTCATTCTGGCACAGGATTCCCACCCGTTCGAGCGTATCGAGAACCGCGTTCGCTAGGGGCTCAACGTGTTCATCCCTCAGCAGACTCGCCGCAAGCATGCCAAACCTCCTGCCGTGTCCCGGGAGCGCCGGCATAGTCGCGCCTGATATAAGACACTAGATGCGCTACAATGCACCTCGACACCCACTCGAGGTGCCGAGGTGAAGCGTGCCTTCCTCTACTGCCGCGTTTCCACCGACGACCACTACTCCCTCGCGCTTCAGGAGGAGCGCTGCCGCGGCTACGCCAAGCACAAGGGCTGGCAGGTCGCCAAGGTCCGCAAGGACGTGGGCAGCGGCAAGGACGCCGAACAGCCCGGCTACCAGGAACTCCTGGCTGACGTGAAGGCCGACGCCGTGGACGTCGTCATCACCTACCGCCTCGATAGGCTCTCCCGCAACGTCCGGGACGTGTACGACTTCCTCCAACGCTCCGCCGAGGCGAACGTGGGCTTCGTCAGCACCAGCGAGTCGTTCGACACGACCACCGCCATGGGCCGGGCGATGCTCGGGGTGGCGGCCGTCTTCGCCCAACTCACTCGCGAGATGATCGCGGAGAACGTGAGGGACGGGATCGCGAAGCGCGCCCGGTCGGGCAGGTACGTGGGCGGTGCCAGCACTCCGCCCTACGGCTACACCTATTCGCGGGAGAAGGGCAGACTCCTCGTCGAGCCGAAGGAGGCCGAGGTGGTGCGCCAGGTCTTCGACCTCTTCGCGCGCCGCAAGTGGGGCACCACCCGGATCGCGCGGTACCTCAACCAGGAGGGCACACCCGGCAAGACGGGAGCCCAGTGGAGCAACCGTACCATCGCCTCCATGCTCCGGTCCACGCTCTGCGTGGGCAAGCTGGCGTACAGGGGGGCGGAGTACGAAGGCGAGCATGAGCCGATCGTGGACCGGGACCTGTTCGAGGAGGCCCAGGAGCTGATCCGCCAGCGGGCCCCGCTGCCACCGAGGACGCAACAGAGTCAGCACCTGCTGTCAGGGATCGCGCGGTGCGGGCAGTGCGGCGGACGGATGATCGCCCACTACGCCAACTACCGCAACGACACCACGCGCAAGAGCTACCGAGCGTGCCGCCACGCCGCGAACCCCTACGCCGGGGAGCGCGCCTGTCCCGGGATGACGAAGAGCGCGGAGAAGCTGGAGGCGGTGGTGCTGGAGAAGGTCCGGGAGGTGGCGGCCTCGCCGGAGTTCCAGGAGGCGGCGTTCGCCGAGGCCAGGAGGCGACTCTCCACCGACCTGCCGGCGATCCGACGCGAGAGGGAGGAGGTCGTATCCCGACTGGCCGAGATGACGCAGCGGTTCGAGCGGTGGGCCGAGCGTCTGGACGAGGGACAGATCGACGAAGAGCAGTTCAGAATCCGCAACGCGGCATTGCTGAAGGAGAAGGCGGTGCTGTAGGCCCGGCTAGCGGAGCTCGACGCGCGAGCCGCGGAGCACGAGAGCGTCGGGGTCGGCATCGACGAGGTCCGCGGGATGCTCCGGGACTTCGACACCGTGTGGGGGCACATGACCGTCGAGGAGCGGCGTGAGATGCTGCGCAGCCTCATCGAGGACCTGCGGGTCTGGAAGGACCGTGCAGAGCTCAGACTCCTCTTCCTGCCGGCGGTGGAGGTGGCGCTCGCCTTCAAGCGAGGGCCGAGCGCGCGACCGACTCCGCGGCAGTGAGCCCCTGGGTTGCGGCGGCGGGACTCAAGGCATTGAGGCGGGGCCTGTGCTCGGCGCCCGAGCGGCTGTGTATGCGCGGGTAGGGGAGTGCGCGCTCGCTCAACCATCTGCACCGCGACCGCAGAACCAGCCCGGCGCACCGGCGCGCGATCCGACGGAAAGGGAGCCGGTTGATCGACCCGGCCACGGTTTCGGAGCAGTACTATCGGAGCGTCGTGCCGACCATCCTGCGACCGGAGGCACTGTGGTCGCGCTGTCAGCGAGGAGGGTCACAGCATGAGACGCAACCGCCCGCCGTCAGTTGCCTTTGACGGCGCCAAGTTCCTGCGCCCTGGGGAGGAGTGGCGACCCGACGAGGTGCGCAGCGTGCTG
>Ga0315280_10008393_pt1 | contig 13530 bp, 16 predicted proteins | sample YL17G06_40_MG_FD_203697 | JGI IMG/M metagenome (GOLD analysis project Ga0315280, IMG submission 203697) | Sediment microbial communities from Yellowstone Lake, YNP, Wyoming, USA - YL17G06_40 | ecosystem: Environmental > Aquatic > Freshwater > Lake > Sediment | place: USA: Wyoming | collected...
AAGCTGGCGATCCTGGAGCTGAACTGGGCCTGGTTTACCCGGGAGATGGGTGACGGTCCCGCAGACCGGCCCAATCCCGGCCTGGCGGTGAACGCGGCCATTCGCTTCTGAGGCCTTTCCAGATGGCGGTTTTTTTCAAGCTTCAGGCACTTCGGCTGCCGATAAGGAGATAGAGGAATATGAGAGACAATACCATTCTTCGCCGGGAGGCTGGTTGGTTGGGGAGGGCTGTTTTTCTACTGGCCTTGAGCGGCTGCCAGGCCCTCTTTACCACCAGCCCGGTTGCCTTTCTCCAGCGGGATCCGGCCGATCTTCCCCTGGAGCAGAGGATCGAGTGGGCCAGACAGGCCCTGGGCAGCGGCGATGAAGAGGCCATGGCCAAGGGGTACGAGGCCATCTACGACGACGCCAGCGGCTCCAGCGACGGCGAGCTCACCTACCTGGCCGCCAGCCTGGCCATGGAGCTTTCCGGAGCCCCGCAGCTGGCTTACGAGATCATCGAGGGCAACATCAGCTACACAGACGAGACGGATCTTCAGGCTTTTCTGGAAACCGTAGACGGGACGTACGTGGTTGATGCCGCGGGGTTCTTTCAGGCTACCCTGGCGAACGACCCCGCTCTGCTCAGCGGCAGCGATTATCTCCTCGGCGCCGGTTGCCTGCTGTTCCAGGCCGGGGAGGAAAACGGGGGCGACCTGACAGCGTTGAGCGCGGCACAGGTGGCCGACGCCCAAGCCTTCGTTGCCGCCGGACTGGCAAACCTCCCCGCCGGTGACCCCGCCCTAACCTATCTCGAGGATCTTCAGGGCTTCCTCTCCGATCCCGCCCTTTTCCCCTGATCCAGACCATTCTGTCGGAGGTGACGGATGCCGCGCAACCGATTCTTGACCTGCACCCTCTTCGTTCCCCTCCTCCTCGTTTCTCCGTTCCTGAGCGCCGTCGAAGAGATCGACATCGACCCCCCCTCCACCCGCACCGCGGCCATGGGAGGAAACCACGTCGCCCTGGCGGACGATTTCGGCACCCTGTTCAGCAACCCGGCCGGCTTCCGCTCCGTCGCTCCCCAGTTCTCGGTGGCCGAGCTGACCTTCGGCCTGTCCGGCCCTATCTTCGACATCGCCAACGTCCTGGTAGAGGGCACGGGCGGCTCCATGGAGGACGTGCTCTCGGATCCGGACGTGCAAAACCTGGTCAAGAGCCTCTACGCGGGCTTCAATCTTCTTGGACCCGTCGCCTTCGGGTATGTAGGCAACGGCTTGGGTTTCGGCTTCTATACCCAGTCGGACCTCGATTTTACCGGCCAGGGCACGGTGCCCAAGGTGACCACCAAGATAGAGGAAAGCTTCGTGTTCGCCGGAGGCTACTCCTTCCGCCTTCCCCTGCCGGAGGGCTGGAACAGCAGCCTGGATGTGGGGGCCCTGCTGAAAGCCTTCATCCATACCCGCAGCAGCACCACCAAGGACGTGCTGGATCTGATCGACTCCTTCTCCGATCCCATGAGCCTCATCGTCGACGAGCCCTTCAGGCTGTCCCTGGGCATCGGGTTGGACCTCGGCGTTCTCTACAGCTATGGCAACCTCTTCTCCGTCGGACTGGTGGGGAAGAACCTGCCCACGCCGGTGCTCGTCAACGACTACACCTCCTTTCAGGCCTTTCTGGACAATGAGAGCCCCGAGCGCTCCAACGATTTCCTGCCCGTCGACCTCACCATGGGGTTTCTCTACCGGCCCCCTCTCGGAGGGCTTGCCCGGTACATCAGCGACCTGAAGCTCATGCTGGATTACGAGGATATCCTGGACTTCGTCACCCATCCCGTGACCTCCAAGAACCCCATCCTGCACCTGGGCCTCGGCGCCGAGATGCGGCTGCTCAAGGTGCTGGCCCTGCGGGCTGGTTTTTACCAGGGTCTCTTGAACACCGGTCTGGGGATCGACCTGTCCGTGCTCACCCTGAACCTGGCCATCTTCGGCCGGGAGCTATCTGCCGAGCCGGGCCTGCGGCCCGTGTACAACGTGGCCCTGGGGCTCGAGTTCCGGTATTAGCCGGGCCCATTATTGACAATACCCGACTGCATTGGTACATTGCCGTTGGTTTCGGGCCGCTAGCTCAGTAGGCAGAGCAACGCCCTTTTAAGGCGTGGGTCACAGGTTCGACTCCTGTGCGGCTCAATAAACGGACTACACCGCGATGCAGCAGGCAGCCTGCCGCTCCCCAGGAGGAGCCTGCCGCTCCTCAGGAGGAGCCCGCGGGCTTGACTTCGCGCTGGAAAGCTCATACCTTTAGACAGGACATGAGCAACGTAGCCATTCTCTGGGATCTTGAAAACGTGACACCCAGCACGGACTCCCTGCTGATTGACGGACTCTGGGACCATGCGGAAGCGATGGGCCGGGTCGTCTCGGCGCGGGCTTATTGCGATTGGAGCAAGCCGAGCTTCAAGGTGTTGGGGCCTTACCTGTCCCGTTTTCACTTCTATCTCGTCCACGTGCCCAGGGAGAAAAACCAGAAGAACAGCGCGGACATGAATCTGGTCTCCGACACCCTGGAGCTGCTCAGCCTCTACAGCCACATCGACATCTTTCTGCTGGTCACCGGGGACAGCGACTTCAGGGCCCTGGTGCTGGCCCTGCGCCGGGCGGGGAAGAGCATCCACATCGTGTGCGACATGAAGAAGGCCTCCCAGGACCTGCTGGCCCTGGCGGATTCGTTCATCGATTACCGCGAGCTGATCCCAGGCGGGGACGATGATGCGAGCCCGCCGGAGGAGCGGGCGCCGGAAGGCAAGCAGGTTCAGGGCGAGGCCCCATCCCCCCCAATACCCCTGGAGCACTGGCTCGAGCTGCTGGCGGAAACCGCGGGCATCATGATCCAGGAGAAGAAGAGCCCGGGCATCGGGGCGGTGAAGATACGCCTGCGCATGTTGAACCCGAACTTCGACGAAAAGACCCTGGGCTTCAGGCGCTGGAGCGATTTCGTCGCCGAAGCGGTGCGCACCGGCTATGTCCGAATCGACGAGAACAAGCAGCAGGCTCTGATCATGCCGGTGGAGAAGGCCAAGGGCGCGAGGAGCCAGCAGCAGCAGACCTTCGACACCCTCCACAGGGTGCTTGCCGACCTGGATGGGAGCGAGGAGGCCCGCTTCCATGACTTCGCTTCCGTCAATTTCAAGCTGAACGAGAAGAAAATGGGCTTCAAGCAGTTTGGCTTCAAAAAGTTCAAAGACTTCATCCAGGCGGCGGAAAACCGCGGCCTGGTGGAATCCAAGGCCGAAGGTCTGAGGCACTTCGTCCGCCGCGCGGGCAGGTGATATTGACAGGGGCCGGAAAAAAACCTATAGTCGTTGGCGTCGCCGCAACGGCGCATTCCATGTCTCCTTCGTCTAGTGGTTAGGACACCGGGTTTTCATCCCGGCAGCAGGGGTTCGACTCCCCTAGGAGATAAAGGCTGAGGCTCGGCAGGGTGCTCGGCTTTTTTTATGCAATCCCTGCGCTTGGCTTCGCATTCCGCCCGGACCGGTCAGGGGCGGGCGGCCCTGGAGGCTTCCTGGAAGAGCTCGCCGGCGGAAGAATCCTTGCGCAAAGGTACCCGATCCACTATAGTAGACGAAAATGACCCCTGAACTATTGCCTGCCTCGCTGTCGGGATACAGGATCCACCTGGTGGGGATCAAGGGAACGGGGATGACGGCCCTGGCGGAGATCCTCGCCGCCAGGGGCGCCAGGCTGTCCGGCTCGGATGTGCCGGAGACCTTCTACACCGACAGGATACTCCAGGAGCTAAAGATCCCGTATTTCGAGAGCTTTTCGCCAACCCACCTCGGCGAGGGGGTGCAGCTGGTTATCTACTCCCCCGCCTACTCGCCGCAGGATAACGTGGAGCTCAAGCGGGCCCGGGAGGCGGGCCTTCCCCTGCTTACCTACCCCGAGGCCCTGGGCTCCCTGTCCTCCCGCGGCGATGCCAGCGCCGTTTCCGGAACCCATGGGAAAACGACCACTACCGCTATGGCGGGCGCCATCTTCAAATCCCTGGGGCTCCCGGTTACGGTCCTGGCGGGCTCCGAAGTGGCCGCCTTCGGCAACCGCTGCACCTGCATCCTCGGCGATCGCTATCTCGTAGCCGAGACCTGCGAATACCGCCGGCATTTCCTGAATTTCCGTCCCGCGCGGATCGTGATCACCAATGTGGAGGCCGAGCACCTGGATTATTTCCAGGACCTGGAGGATGTCCTGGAGGCCTTCGTTCAATTCGGCCTGCTTCTGCCCCCGGGCGGGGCCCTGATCTACAACCGGGATGATCCGGGCGCCGGCCAGGTTGCCCGGCGGCTGGAGCAGCGGCGAGACGATGTGGCCCTCATCCCCTTCGGCAGGTCCGCGCCGGGGGAGTTCCACCTCCTGTCCGTGCAGACCGAGAGGGGCCTGACGCGTTTCCGCCTCCAGGGCTTCCAGGAGGAGCTGGGGCTGCGAATTCCCGGCGAGCACTCGGCCTACAATGCCACCGCGGCCGCAGCGCTCTGCCTCCAGGTCCTGAGCCAGGAACGGGGCGGTGTCGGTGCCGGAGACCGGGAGCGGGTTACGGCGACGCTGGGGGAGTTCCGCGGCAGCAGGCGCAGGAGCGAGGTTTTGGGGGAAGCCCGGGGCGTGCTTTTCATGGACGATTACGGGCACCACCCCACGCAGATACTGAAGACCCTGGAGGGGCTGAGGCGTTTCTACCCCGAGCGGAGGCTGGTGTTGGACTTCATGCCCCATACCTACTCCCGAACCAGGGCCCTCCTGGACCGCTTCGCCACCTGCTTCGCCCCGGCCGATGAGGTGATCCTCAACCGCATCTACGCCTCGGCCCGGGAAAAAAACACGGGCGAGATCGACGGTCAGGCCCTTTTCAAAGCCGTGAGCGGGCGGCACCCTCGCGTCCGTTACCTGGAGGACCAGGCCTCCGCCCTCTCCTACCTGGAGCGAAGCTTGCGGCCAGGGGACCTGTTGCTCACCATGGGAGCGGGCGACAACTGGAAAGTGGGGAAATCTCTTTTTCTGAAATGGAGCGGGCTGGAAGCATGAAGAGCATGACCGGTTTCGGCTACCACGAGCACCAGGACGAAAAACGCCATATCACCATCACCCTGAAATCCTACAACAACAGGTTCCTGGACATCTTCGTGTTTCTGCCCCCCGCGCTCGGCCAGCTGGAGCAGAGGTTCCGGGAATACCTCGCCGCGCGGATCCGCAGGGGCAGGGTGGAGCTCTACCTCAAGTGCGAGGAGTACGAGTCCAACCCCACCGTAATCCTGGACAAGGCCAGCGTGCGCGCCTATGCCCAGGCCTTGCGCGAACTGGCCGTTGAGATCGGAAGCAACGAGCCGATCCGGCTCTCTCATCTGCTGAAGCTGGAGGGCGTTCTGAAGGCGGAGCAGAGCCGTGATGCGGGTGAGTACTGGGGAGCCCTTTATCCCCACCTGGAGACCGCTTTCCAGGATTTCGAGCGCATGCGCCTCAAGGAGGGCGAAACGACGGAGCAGGACATCCGGCGGCTGCTCGGGCAAATCGAAGGCTCGCTTGCCGTGGTGGAATCCTGCGCCTCCAGGATCGAAGAGAAGGTCAGGGAGGATCTGCGGGCCCGTTTCCAGGAGCTCATGGGCGGAGGCCTGGATGAGGCGCGCCTCATGGCCGAGACGGCCGTCCTGCTGATGAGGTTCGACATTCACGAGGAGCTGATGCGCATCGGTAACCACCTGGAGAGCTTCCAGGCCGTGATGGCCGAAGGGGGAGCGGACGGCAAGAAGCTGGATTTCCTTTGCCAGGAGCTGAACCGCGAGGTCAACACCGTGGGCTCCAAGAGCCTTTTCGCGGAGGTGAACCAGGCGGTAGTCTCCTTGAAGGACTGCCTGGAGAAAATCAGGGAGCAGTTGCGCAATGTCGAATGAGCTGAGGATCGCCGTCTCCGGGAAAAGCGGCTGCGGCAACACCACCGTCTCCAGGTTGCTGTCGCAGCGGCTGGGCATCCGCCTGATCAACTACACCTTTCACGATCTGGCACGCGAGAAGGGGCTGGCCTTCGAAACTCTGTGCGTCCTGGCCGAAAAGGACCCCCAGTACGATCTGCTGCTGGACCGCAAGCAGGTCGAGCTGGCCTCGGAGCAGAGCTGCGTGCTGGGTTCCAGGCTGGCCATCTGGCTGCTCGAGAAAGCGAGCCTCAAGGTCTATCTGACCGCTCCCGCTCTCACCCGCGCCGAGAGGATCGCCAGGCGGGAAGGGATCGCCTGCAAGGAAGCCCTGAGCGGCATGAATCGGCGGGATGCGCGGGACAGGCGAAGGTACATCCGCCTGTACAGCATCAACATCGACCGCTACGAGTTCGCCGATCTGACGGTCAACACGGTCCTGGGGGACCAGTTCTACGTCGTGGACCAGATCATGAAGGCGCTGCGGGAGCGCAGCCTGGCCTGAAGGCCATGGCCGAGGATCTTCGTCTTGACCTGAAGGCGCAAAACCCTATATCTTGGGTACACTGATTATTGGAGGGCGGATGTGATCATTCCCTTGGACCTGTTAATCAACAACAGCAGCAATATGTACGCCCTCACCACGGCGGCCATCAAGAGAGCGGTACAAATCCACCTGGCGGGAGACAAGGAGCTGGAGGATAACAAAGGCAAGGTCGTCTCCACCGCCTTGAAGCAGGTTCTCACCGAGAAGGTGCGGTATCGCCTGGAAGGCTGAGAGCGGCGCCCCAGAAGCGCTTCCCCTCGTTGTCCTCTTCGGCCCCACGGCGGTTGGTAAAACGGATCTCATCTTGAAACTCGAAGACCCCGGGCTGGAGATCATCAGCGCCGACGCCATGCAGGTCTACCGGGGCCTGGACATCGGCACGGCCAAACCGGACCTGGAGGTTCTCCGCAAGCTTCCCCACCACCTGCTCAGCATCGTCGATCCCCGCGAGCAGTTCACCGTGGGGGAGTTCGTGCGCCGGGTGGAGCGGCTCGTGCCGCAGATCTACGCCCGGGGTAAAACCCCGATCCTGGCGGGGGGAACCGCCTACTACCTCAAGACCTTCATCTGCGGGCTTCCCGGCTCTCCCGCGGGAAACCCGCAGGTGCGAGAGGAGCTGAAGCGGCTGCTTGCGGAGCGGGGTCTGGCTTTTTTGGCGGCAGAGCTGAGAAGGGTCGATCCGCTCTCCGCCGCGAGCATCAACGAGCACGACAGCTACAGGGTGCTCCGCGCCCTGGAGATCTTCCGCGCCTCGGGCAGGCCCCGGACCGCTTTCGAGCTTCCCCGCAGGGCGCGAAAGCAGTTCGACTTCCTTCTGATCGGCCTGCAGAGGGACAGGGAGGAGCTCAACGAGCGTATCGAGCGGAGGGTTGAAGCCATGTTCGCCCGGGGGCTGGTCGAGGAGGTGCGCTGCTTGCTGGGGCGCGGCTATACCGCGGAGGATCCGGGTATGAGGGGGATCGGCTACCGTGAGTTCTTCGAAATGCGCAAGGGCTGCCTGCTCCTGGGGGGGGTCGAGGAGCTTATCAAGCGGAATACGCGCCGGTACGCCAAACGCCAGATCACCTTTTTCAACTCGCTGGAGGGGGCGCGCTGGTTCCAGGCGGAGGATATCGGCGCCATCCGGCGCTGCCTGGAGGATTTCAGAAGCGGGCATCCCCGCTTACCCCCTTGACGCTGGAAGTGTCCTTTTGCATAATATACACTCTCGTACCTATAAAATAATCGTATCTGTACCGTCCTGGATCAGAGAAGCTGGAAAGGAGCGCATCCGTGCCTTGCGGTAAAAAAAGAAAACGGCAGAAAATGGCCACGCACAAGCGTAAGAAAAAACTCAGAAAGAACCGCCACAAGAAGAAATAAGTACATTTTATAGGGACTCCTACGGATAATCGGAGTAGGACCGCGAAATGGTTATTTCTCGACCGGGCGCCGTATTGATTCTCATGCTCTCCTGCCTCGCCGCGGGGGCGGATAGCCTGTGGGCGCCCGGCTTCCAAGGCTACCTGTCGGGCAGCGACGCCTTGCGGGAGGGTGATATCGTCTTCGTGGAGGTCGATGCCGCCAACTCCCTGACCCTCAGTGTGTCAGGTAGCGATGCCAAAAGCGCAGTTTTAAGCTTCTCGGGCGGGGAGTTCGGCGATCTGTTATCCTTCCTGCCCTCCGTGTCCGCCAGCGGGGATCAGGCGGGCAGGACCAGGGAGGCGTACGCTCTAAAGTCTGTGATCGGCGCGCGCGTGGTAGCCATCGATGCCGCCGGCCGGGCGCAGGTCCAGGGAACGAGAACCACGGCCCTGGGGGGGAAAGAAGAATCCCTCACCGTGAGCGGCTGGGTGGACGGGCGCGCCCTCGGAGCCCAGAAAAAGGTCAAGTTCTCCCAGCTCGCCGACAGCCGCCTGCTTTTCCGCAGCTATCTCCAGGCGCCGACGGATACCCTGGCCTTGAAGGACCTGGTGGAGGTGGTCCAGGAAGCGGGAGCCGCGCCTGCCACCGGGGTTGGACCGGCCGTTCCGCCTGCCGCGGGTCCCGCAGCGGAAAAGGCGGCCGTACCCCCCGCGGGTCCCACGGCCGTCGCCGCCGTCGCCGCCGAGGCCAAGAAGAGCCTGCGGCTGAGCGAGGCCAAGCGCAAGGAGCTGCTCCTGCGCTACATCAACCGCCTGATCGATTTTCTCTTTCAATAGAGTTATATTTCTAGGCAATGAAAGCGACCCCGCACTTGGACCGGGTCCACGGCCCGGAAGACCTGAAGACTTTATCCTATAAAAACCTTGCCCTGCTGGCCAGGGAGATCCGTGAGCTCATCATTCAGGTGGTGAGCGAGAACGGGGGGCACCTGGCCTCGAACCTCGGGGTGGTGGAGCTGACCCTGGCTCTGCACCGGGTCTTCGACTCGCCCCGGGACAAGATCATCTGGGACGTGGGGCACCAATGCTACACCCATAAGCTGGTCACCGGCAGAAGGGAGCGCTTTACCAGCCTGAGGAAGCTGGGCGGCCTCAGCGGCTTCCCGAAGCGCGCGGAGAGCGAGCACGATATCGTGGACACGGGCCACGCCTCCACCTCCATTTCGGCCGCGCTCGGCCTGCTGCAGGCGCAGAGGATCCTGGGGGCCGAGGGCAAGGTGATCGCGGTGATCGGCGACGGGGCTCTTACCGGAGGTCTGGCGCTGGAGGCCCTGAACCAGGCCGCGCAGCTGGGCAGGAACCTCATCATTGTGCTCAATGACAACAAGATGTCCATCGAAAAGAACATCGGCGCCATCTCTTCCTACCTGAGCCGGCTGGCCACCACCCGCCTCTACCAGGACCTGCGCCGCTACGTGAACAAGGGTTTGCGCCAGGTCCCCCTGGTCGGTGATGAGCTGCTGGGAGCCCTGCAGCGGCTGGAAAAGGGCTTCAAGGCCCTGCTGCTGCGGGAGAACCTTTTCTCGGATCTGGGCTTCGAGTACGTGGGGCCCATCGATGGGCACAATCTCCGCCTGCTGGAGCAGGTCTTCCACAGGGTGCGCCAGCTGGACAAGCCGACCGTCGTGCACGTCCAGACCCTGAAGGGCAAGGGTTACCCCCAGGCGGAGGGCAATCCCACCCTGTACCACGGGGTCGCGCCCTTCTGCATCGAGGACGGCAAGATCGAAAAACGGGGCCCCCTGACCTTTACCGGCGCCTTTTCCAGGATCATCACCCGGCTGGCAGCCGAGAACCCCAGGCTGGTGGCCGTCACCGCCGCCATGACCGAAGGCACGGGGCTGGGCCTGTTCCAGAGCCTCTATCCCGAGCGGCTGTTCGACGTGGGCATTGCCGAGGCTCACGCAGTGACCTTCGCCTCCGGCATGGCGGCCGGCGGGTTGAAGCCGGTGGTGGCCGTGTACTCCACCTTCATGCAGCGGGCCGCGGACCAGGTCTTCCACGACGTCGCCCTTCCCGGGCTGCCCGTGATCTTCGCCGTGGACAGGGCGGGCCTGGTGGGCGCTGACGGCGAGACCCACCACGGCGTATTCGACATCCCCCTTTTCCGCTCGGTCCCGGGGTTGACCCTTCTTTCCCCGGCCAGCGCCGTGGAGATGGAAATCATGTTCCGGTATGCCCTCACCCTCTGCGGCCCGGTGATGATCCGCTATCCCAAAGGGCCCTGCCTGCTGAGCCTCAAGGAGCTCTCGCAGCCCATCAGCACGGGGCGGGGCATTTTCGTGCGCCAGAGACGGGGCGAGGTTCTCATCCTCGGCCTGGGGGGCCTGCTGGGCGAGGCGCTGAAGGCAGCCGAGCTGCTCCAGAGTCTCCGCATCCGGGCGGACGTGTATAACCTCCGCTTCATCCAACCCCTGGATGGGCCCCATTTGATGGAGGTTATATCCCCCTATTCCCTGGTCTGCCTGCTCGAGGAGGGCGCGAGCTGCGGTGGAATGGGAGAGGCAGTGGCCTCGCTCATGGTGGAGCAAGGCATCCGTTCCCGTTACCTCCACTGGGGGGTGCCGGAGCGGTTCATTCCCCAGGGAAGCAGGGAAGAGCTGCTCGACTTCACCGGCCTGGATGCCCCCCATATCGCGGCGGCGATCGAGCTGGCGGCGGAGAAGAAGGGGCCGATTCCGGCCTACCAGGAATCCCGCTTCTGAAGCCGGAAGCGCGTCGGGAAGGCGAACCTTTCACACCAGGAGCAGAGAAATGCCGAGCTCCTCGATGAGCGCCGCGTAATCAGGCGGCAGGCCCGTGTCGGTGATGACGATGTCGAAGTCGCTCAGGTCCGCGAAGTAGGCCGAGCGCACCTGGCCGAACTTGGTCGAATCCGCCAGCAGGATCCTGATCTGGCTGGAAGCCATGGCCGCCCGCTTGGTCTCGATCTCGTAGTGGTTGGAGCAGGTAACGCCGAGCTTGTCGCTCACCCCGGCGGCGGAAAGAAAGGCCTTGTTGGCCCTGTTCTTCTTGATCAGGTCCACTCCCTGGGGGCTCTCGAACATGAGGGAGTTTTCGTGGAAGTAACCCCCGGCGAAGATCAGCTTGCAGCTCTTTTTCTTGCAAATCTCGTTGAGGTTGTTCAGGGTGTAGCAGAGGATGGTCATGGGCAGATCGCCGGAGAGGCAGCGGGAGAGGTTTTCGGTGGTGGAGCCGGTGTCGATGATGATGATGTCATGCGGCTCGATCAGGGAGGCCGCTTTCTGGCCGATCCGCCTCTTCTCTGCGCTGTTGCGGGTCTCGGCGGTGATCAGGGTGTACTTGCTGTCTATACTTTCGATTGTACCGGGGGAGTTGAGGATGACGCCGCCGTGAAGAAGCTTCACCCGGTTTTCCCTCTTGAGGGACAGCAGGTCCCGCCGAATGGTCATTTCCGACACTTTGAGGCCGGAGGCCAGCTCATGGATGGTGGTGGAGCTGTTTTGCTTTAAATTGTTGAGGATGTAGTTTCGTCTTTGGATTTTCTTGTTCATTTTTTTATCTTGACAATTCGCCCAAATTATGTTAAGAATTTCTCTAAATAGTGTTAATAGCATAACATTATATTTGTAATTGTTCAAGGTCTTTCATTAAAATGTGAGGCTAATTACGAAAAGAGGAGGTATTATGGCGGAGACCTATGAAGAGGCGTTGGGGATGATCGAGACGCGCGGATTCGCGGCCATGGTGGAGGCGGCGGACGCGATGGTGAAGGCCGCCCGGGTGGAGCTGACCGGCTACGAGAAGATCGGCGGCGGGTACGTGACGGCGATCGTGCGCGGGGACGTGGCCGCGGTGCGGGCGGCGCTGGATGCGGGCAGCCGGGCCGCCGAGCGTGTGGGCGAGGTGATCTCGGTGCACGTGATCCCCAGGCCGCACGAGAACGTCGACAAAGCCCTGCCCCTGGGCCGGGGACCAAAAAAGGGTTAAAGGTTATGATTAGCCTGCGAACCTACATTTTTCTAGACTCGCTGCAGAGGCAGATGGCCTCTTTCATGGCCACGGTGTCCAAGGGCTACTTCCCCGTGTCCCAGCAGGCCTGCATGATCGTGGAGATATCGCCGGGCATCGAGATCAACCGTCTCACCGACATCGCCCTGAAGGCGACCAATGTGAAGCCCGGCATCCAGATCGTGGAGAGGCTCTTCGGGCTGCTGGAGGTGCACTCGGACAGCCAGGCAGACGCGCGCCAGGCGGGGAAGGCGATATTAAAAGAGATCGAGCATACCGAAGAAGACCGTATGAAGCCCAACATCCTGACCAGCCAGCTCATCAAAAACCTGGACGACCATCACGCCCAGATCATCAACAAGGTGCGCTACGGGAACATGGTTCTCAAGGGCGACACCCTGTACGTGCTGGAAATCGAGCCGGCAGGCTACGCCTACTACGCGGCCAACGAGGCGGAAAAGGCCTCCCACATCAACATCATCAACGTGACGGGCTACGGACGCTACGGCCGCGTCTACATAGCCGGCGACGAGGCTGAAGTGCTGGTCAGCAAGGACATCGTGGAAAGAAGGTTGGCGGATATCGCCGGCACGGCGGTGCCCAGCCAGGTGGAATGAAGATAAGGAGGGATTATGGCGGAGACCCATGAAGAGGCGTTGGGGATGATCGAGACGCGCGGATTCGCGGCCATGGTGGAGGCGGCGGACGCGATGGTGAAGGCCGCCCGGGTGGAGCTGACCGGCTACGAGAAGATCGGCGGCGGGTACGTGACGGCGATCGTGCGCGGGGACGTGGCCGCGGTGCGGGCGGCGCTGGATGCGGGCAGCCGGGCCGCCGAGCGTGTAGGCGAGGTGATCTCGACGCACGTGATCCCCAGGCCGCACGAGCAGGTGGACGCGACCCTGCCGCTGGGAAGAGCCCCGCAGAAGGGCAGGGCCAAGGCCTGAAGGGCGGAGCATGGTATTAGCCAGGGTGATCGGAACCGTCGTAGCCACCAACAAGGAGCCCAGGCTCGAGGGGATCAAGCTCCTGCTCCTGGACAAGATCGATCCTGCCAGCATGAAGGGCAAAGAGGATTTCGTGGTGGCCATGGACAGCGTGGGGGCCGGCGTGGGGGAGATCGTGTTCTACGTGGCCGGCAGCAGCGCCCGCCTGACAGCGGTCACGGAAGGGAAGGCCGCCGACGCCACGATCATCGCCATCGTGGACCAGATCGAGCTGGGCGGAAAGCTGGTTTACCGCAAGGATCGGGCCTCGGGATGATCTTCGCCACGGTGGCGGGCACGGTGGTCAGCACCCGCAGGAGCGACTCCATCCCAGGGGCCAAGTACCTGCTGGTGGAGCAGTGCACGCACAGGGGGGAGCCCCGCGGGGAGTTCCTGGTGGCCCTCGACGAGCTGGGAGCCGGCCCCGGAGAGATGGTGCTCGTTTCCCAGGGCAGCTCCGCGCGCCAGACTCCGGCCAGCGACAAGAAGCCCATCGACGCCGTGGTGGCGGGCCTCGTGGACCTGGTGGAGGAGCGGGGCGAGATTGTCTACCGAAAATAGCGCCGCGCTGCTGGCCGCGATACGGGAGATGGGTGTGGTCGGCGCCGGGGGGGCGGGATTTCCCACCCATCTGAAGCTGGCCGCTTCCTGCGATACCGTGATCGCCAACGGGGTGGAGTGCGA
>Ga0315280_10008394_pt1 | contig 13529 bp, 18 predicted proteins | sample YL17G06_40_MG_FD_203697 | JGI IMG/M metagenome (GOLD analysis project Ga0315280, IMG submission 203697) | Sediment microbial communities from Yellowstone Lake, YNP, Wyoming, USA - YL17G06_40 | ecosystem: Environmental > Aquatic > Freshwater > Lake > Sediment | place: USA: Wyoming | collected...
ATACGTTAAAGTGTGAGTGTTTGGGGACACAATAATATGTTGTTAGCAATATAAATATAGGGATGGGCAAAGATTTTAAGTGCTTAAGAGAATATTATGATTGGTGCTAGACTTTGAGTTTGATTGACAAGGGTAAAATAGAAGAAGCAATGCGGAAAATGATAGAAGAACAAAATAAGAAGATGAGACAGGCAATACCGAGGTCGAAGTAGCTTGCTCGGAATGTTTCATCTTCTCCCTTTACTAAAAGGGTGGGAATACAAGATACATATAGCAACACGCTCCGCAGTAGTTCGTGGAGCCGACCCAGTAGAAGTTCTGGCAATAAATGAAGTTGGATGGTTACTTCAGATTGCACTACTTAGTGATGACGCTTATGGAAGACTAATCATAGACTTTCAAGGTGCTGACCTACAAACACGTTCTGTAAACTATGATGCGGAGAGTGCAAGAACAGTTAGTGCATTCGCTCAAGATCCTAGCGGGTGGATCCAAAAATATTTCCGTCCTAATCCAAACTCAACCGCAGGAATATATGTGGCTGCTGCATTTAGTGGAGGATGTCAGGGTAGCCCTTGGCCATATGTTCCAACCGTCAAGATGAAACTTTATCTCCCTAGTGAGAGTACTCAGTCTTCTGCTTATATTTATGCAGGAGCTGTAACTATAGCGATTACGGACAAGAAGGCGTTCATAGAAAGTTTAAGGCGTGTTTTGGGTGCTAATGCTTCTTTGAAGATTGACCCCGCCCTATTGACTATTGGTCCAGCACAGTTTGCGGAGGCAAAAGAATAATGAGCTACAACATTGCTAGTGGACTTGACTATGCGTTGCTTAAGCGTCACTACGACTGTGACGACTACACATCCTTGCGTGTGGGTGGAGTCACATTCCTAAACGGGATACCCTTCACAGCAACTGAAGACTACTATGTGGTAGGCACATTTGCATATCTCAGCGATCCAACCGTCGTAAATGTGGAAAGAGGATGGACACCATTCATACATGGACAACCCGTAGCTCCAATACACATGCTACCATTCTTGGCTGCGTTGGGCATAACAACATGGCCAGCTTGGCTTCCCTCATTCGAAGCAAAAGACATACTGTTCTATGCGGATCAAGACTGTTGGGTACGATTTGAAGGGGGAAGCAGAGTGCAACACTTCATTCCTGCGAACACTTACAAGCGATACCATAGAAGATGTTTCATGTTCTGGGTTCAAGCGGACATAGTAAACGGTACATTATACGTAGGTATAGAAGGATAGTTCGCTTAATTCGGTTTAACAGCAAGGATACTCTCGTAGAGTTCAATGTGCTTCTTAGCCACGTTTTCCCAACTATTTTCTTCAGCGTATCTCTTAGCGTTTTCTTCAAGGTTTTTGCGAACTTCAGCGCTTCTAAGGAGCTTCCTTATTTTTTTGGCTAAGTCATCTACGTCTTTGAATGTCCATAGTATCTCTCCTTTTTCTCTAAATGGTGCTAGATTGCTGGCTATCACGGCTTTTCCATGGCTTATAGCGGTAAGTAGGGCTCCGCTTTCAGTAGAATATCTGGATGGGTAAACTACCATGTCCATGGCTCCGTATGCTGTGCTCATTTTTTCGTCGGGAACGAAGCCTAACCATTGAACCCTGTTAGGTAATAAGTCGAAGCTTTTTTGTCTAAGTTTGTTGATGTAGGTTGTTTCTATTTCTGTGTGCCATCCTCCCCCGATGAGTAACGCCGTTTTTGGCACTTTCGCCATTGCTTCTATTAGGACTTCTAAGCCTTTGTATTCGCTTATGAAGCCCAAGTATCCGACTATCGGCATTCGTGGGTCAAAGCCTAATGCTTTTTTGCATTGTTCGGGGGGCGGGCATTTAGTGGGTAGGGTTCCATGAGGTATTATGACGCTTGGAAATGAGTATTTTTGTGCCATGAACTGGTTGTGAACTATGACTTTGTTGCTTACTTGGCTTATTATCCTGTCAATTTCAGAGTTTAATCCAACAGCGTGCATCGTAGTAACTATAGGCTTGCCAGAAAACTTAAGTGCACCGTAAAATCCACCTTCAAGCTGTTGCCAAATTCCATATTCATGTTGACAATGGAGTATATCGACTTTATTGACTGGCATATCATTTACAATCCTTTGAAACATCTCTGGTATTTTGGCACCAAACCTCGGTATCTTAACGATGTAAACATCGACGCCCAAGTTAGCTAATGCATTTGCTAAATTTTCAGAATAACTGGCCAAACCACACCTAACATGCCAAGTAGTAATAAGACCAACCGATTTTAAGCCCATGTCTTTTTCCCTTCTTTCGTAATGAGTGGTTTAAGTTCGTTCTCGGCCTCTTCTTGGAAAGGCTTCCAGTATCTTTCTATAATGTTTTCCCAGCTAAATCGTTCGGCAAAAGCCCTAGCTCTTCTTGCAAGCTTGTTTCTGTCAGAATTCATGATTTTAGTCAAGGCATCAGCAGTCTTATCCAAGTTTGCCACAGCATATCTTGTTCCAGGAGTGTTTAGAATCATATAGTCGGACGCAGGAACAGTTAAGCCTACACCGCACACTTCTGGTGCCGCTGCATAGTCAGTAACTACGATGGGTTTTCCGCAAGCCTGAGCCTCTAGTCCAGGCAAAAAGAAACCTTCTCCCCCCGTCGTTCCCAATAGTACATCAGCAGCATTGTAGAGTTTATTCATGTCCCATCCGCCCTTAAAATTCATTCCAGAATTTTCGGGTATCCCACGCCTAATCAGCTTTCTGTCTGGCCACAAAGCATGTTTGTCTAGACCCAACTGCAATATTTCTGGTATTAAGTTAACGCCTGAATCTCCAACGCCCATGCTTAATGCACCTTCATAAGTTTCTCCACTTGAAGGTGCAACATCGGTCCATAGGAAAAGGTGACTTTTCACGTCTGGATTTCTTTCTTTGAATAGTTTAAACGCCCTTAGCATGTGGGGAATCATTTTTCTTGCTTGGTTACGTGCGACTATTAATACTGTGAAATCATCTTCTGGAAGAAACCATAGTTTCTTGCATTCAGCCCGATGTTCTTCTAAGGGTTGGTATGTGTCTAATGATACCCCATGTGGCAGGTATCTGACATTCTGAACGTTTGCGTTAGTCAACTCTTTTTCTCCGAACCTTGAGGGAACTAAAACCCTGAATGCCGTTTGCATCTTAGAAGTTATCAATATACTAACAGGACTATGATCTATTGGACAATACGGAACATAGTTGATGGCGAAGTTCTGAATTTCCGCTAAGACCCAAATATCTTTCAATAGTACAAGCATATCAGCTTTAAAGTCAACATAATGATCCAGCAAAATGTCTTCCGCGAATGGATGATCGCCACTAGGACATATCATTACATTCTCGTAAGTCCATATGCCCATCCTATTAGCCTTACCCATCGGAACATGGGCAACCTTGCAGTCCATTTTAGCTAGTCTAGTACACATCTGATAAGTAACCTTTGAATACGCACTACTACCTCCGATTATTCTGTCCGAAGCCCACAATATTCTTAATGTCATTTGACAACCTCGAAGAAACGCCTTTTACCTTCAGAAATTGACCTCACTAGACCTTTATCGCATAGCTGGATGAGTCGCATATGAACATACGCCCTTGATTTCCCCACAAGATCTGCAATCTCTGTTGCTGTAGTTGGTTTTCCACAAGTATATAGTGCTATAAATATGAGTTTGGCTGTGTTTCTAAGCGAAACAGCCTTTTCCAGAATGTCTCTAGGTAGTTTTTCAGCTTCAATTTGGGACATTTGTTCCACACAGAAACACTTATTTACAGAGTCAGTTCATTTAAGACTTTTGGTGAGAACCTACGAGCGACATTCCAAAGGAATTTACAAAAGATTATTATGATCGCAAATACTTTGCTGTTCCAAAGGGTAAGAAGTTTAAGCGTTCAAACGGGTCAATTGATGCTTGGAGTTACGCTAACCCGACAGGAGAGTTTCTGGGAGCTAAAGAGATTGCCAAAGCTTGGAAAACCATATTCAGCCCGAATAACATGTTAGATGTTGGGTGTGGCAGAGGAACGTTTCTAACGTATGCCAGAGATGTTGGAATAGATGCTGAGGGTTTCGATTATAGTGAATGGGCTATTTCGAATCCCTATTTTAGATGTAAGCCTGACTGGTTGAGGGTTCATGATGCCACTAAGCCTTGGCCATACAAGTACAGTAGTTTTGATTTGGTTATTGCGCTAGATCTCCTAGAACATATTTATGAAGACGATTTGCCTCTTGTCATCAACGAGATGTTTCGCGTTGCTAAGAAATGGATTTTTCTTCAAATTGCAACCGTCGGAGGCACAAGTGGGGCGGGGGTTCATGAAGACGGCTACATTCTTAAAAAGGGCGAACCCATTCCGATAGAACGAGAAGGAAACGCAGTCGCAGGGCATGTTACTGTGCAACCTAACTCTTTCTGGTATGAGCTTTTTGACCGAGAAGATTGGTTGCCTCGACGTGATGTGGTTAACTGGTTTTTTTCCCTTGTAGATCCTGCAATAGTGAAAAACTGGATGTTGAACACGGTTATTGTGTTGGAGAGGATTTAGAATGGTTAAAATAAGTATTGTGTTGACCACTTGCAGGGAAAGCTATGGAGCCATGATGGGTGTGGAGGATTGGGAGCTTTTCACACCGACGATTGAAAGCCTTAAGAAGCAGACCATGATGGACTTTGAGTTAGTCGTTGTAGATGCTTTACATCATGAACGTTCAGAGCGCTTCAGAAACGCAGATTTGCCCTTTAAGGTGAAACATATACCCTTCACTTCTGAGGAAAGTCGGTGGCTTAAACATGGAATATACAACAATGTGCAACAACGTAATAAGGGAATAATCTATTCGGATGGAGAATTGGTGGTTTTCGCCGCTGACTGTTGTGAGTTCTCGCCCCAAGCGATGGAGTATTATTGGTATTGGTATAAGGAGGGTCTTATGCCTCAAGCAGTTTTCCGATACAATAAAGGTGGAAAACCTCTATATGATGGAAAAAATGAATTAATCCGTGACCATAGATGGGATGAGTTAGATAAAAGCTCCACAGGGAAAATCACTTACACTTGGACAAACTGGTTTCGAGAATATGGTGCTGTGCCCATGGAAGCCCTCTTGAAAATTAACGGTTTCGACGAGTTATTTGACGGTTCTAAAGGACTTGAAGATGTGGAGATTGGGGTGCGACTTGCGTTAATCGGTTATGGAAAATATGTTTTAGATCAACATCTCTATGTTATCGAGAACTGTCACTATGCCATTCCAGAAAGACTGTTCACCGAGGAACATAGACTTAGAGGGATTAGAGTAGTAGCTGATTGGAAAGGGTCTGACACTAGACACTATAATAGGGCTTTCAAAGACAACTATAGCATCATGATGTATAATTGGACGCATAAACGTTGGAGAGCCAACAGCGACATTCTGAGTGACGAAGCTATTCAAGAAATTAAACAGTTCAGCCTGCAACAGTTTGCGACAGGTGTTCTTGAAGGAGAACCGATTCTATGGGAAGAGTCACCTCACTTCCATTACTGGAAAGAAAATCAGCCAATCTTCAACTTGAGAGAGGAAAGATTAAATGTTTGAAAATAAAGAGGAATGAGGGAGAAGACATTTGGATAGGGAAGCCTTTGATAAGATACTGTGTAGCAGTAGTGCGACTCAGCAAGACATCGACGAATTTTACTGGTTAGTCAACAAGGCTGAAGCCACACAGCCCGAAGCCATTATGGAAATAGGTGTGTATGTGGGTGGCAGTCTCAAATTCTGGGAGCAACTCTTACCTATAGGGGGTCTTTTAATCGCCATAGACCGAGACGACCCAAAAATCCATGTTGCTTGGAACTGGCAAGATAGCAAGAGAAAAATAGTCTTAGTTCACGGAGTTTCCACAGATCCAACTACGATTGCTCAAGTTGAAAAAGCCTTGATGGATCCAAACTATGGACATGGAAAGCCTGTAGATTTCATTTTTATTGATGCCACTCACGACAGCGAATCCGTCAGAAAAGACTTTGAGGCTTACACTCCGTATCTTCGGAAAGGAGGTTTAGTTGGGTTCCACGATGTAGGTGAGTGTAGACAATTTTTTAATAGTTTACAAGGCAGGAAAGAGGAACTTACGAAACGAATTGGTACGGGGGCTTGGTGGAAAGGGTGACTAAGATAGTTGCTCAAGCTCAAGTCTGGAATTGTGCCCAGTTCATAACTGCTTCAATCTTGCCAATTCAAAAATATGTTGACGAAATATGGCTTTTCGATGGAGCCTATGAACACATGAAAAAATTCACGAATGTTCCTTGGAGTACAGATGGAACAGAGGAGATTGTGAAGGCTCTTAAGCTAGACTGTAAACTTGTTTGGGTTCCCTGTAAAGATTTTTTTGAAACTGAACTAGCTAAACGCATTTTTATGATTAAGCACTTGAATGATGGTGAATGGATGTATGAGCTACATGATGACGAAATTGCAACTATGGACATAGAAGCGACTTTTAAAAGAGTGCGTAACGCAGAGGGCGTAGAAGTCGGTTTTGTACCCATGCTTCAGTATCCACGAGCACGCGAACTTTTCAGCCCCGTACCAGAGGACATCAACCCTTATGAATATATGTTGGAACGGCAACTTCGCGCACTTAAAAAAGAGGGTGGACACGCATTTTTGGCACCACGATTTTGGAAAAACGAAGGAATGTACTTCACAATTGGAATAAGCAACATCTACGATCGACAAGGAAGACATTACGATAAATGGCCGAGTATTGTTCTAAGTGAAATGTTTATCTGGCATCTTAAATGGTTAAGAGAACGTGATAGACATAAAATGATGCTAGACTATGAATATATTCCAACATCTTTCGCAGAGTGATGAAAGTTGCATGTATATGACCAACTTGCACATAACGACCCTGTGCTAAGTCGGATGTTGAAATGGAGAGAAAACACTGTAGACTCACATATTATTAAGGAAGTTTACTTTGACAAGTCTTATGAAATAGTAAGGGCTGTACATGTCGGCGACGTAGTTGTTGACGCTGGCGCACACATTGGAGTATTTACTTTAAAGGCAAGTTTACAGGCTGGAGAAAAAGGCAAAGTTTATGCTTTTGAACCTGAACCTGAAAACTTTTCGTATTTGAAGTTAAATACTAAGTTCCTGCAAAATGTTGAAATTTTTGAGACAGCACTTTGGAGTTCAGAAGGTTCTAAAACACTCTATCAAGTTGCGGACAATACTGGAGGACACAGGCTTTATCCATTCTCCGAGTTCAAATCAACAGTTCCCGTCCAAACAACCCGCTTAGATTCTGTAGTAAACAGAAGAGTCGACTTTTTCAAGATAGATGTAGAAGCGTCGGAATTGGAAGTTCTAAAAGGGGCGCAGCATATTCTACAGAATTATAGCCCCTTCATCTCGATGGAGGTTCATAATACAGAACTTGTCAAAAACGTTACATCTTTTCTTTTAGAATATGGATACAAACTTGATTGTTCTCACCTAGCAACGGCTGCTAATAACACCTATGGTCTCATATATGCCGAAAAGAAGTGATTAGATGGTGAAAAAATGGAAGTTAATTTGAGTTTAATTATTGCAACGAAAAGATGGGATGGCTTAGACATAACATTGAACCACGCTAAAAGACTAAGATTCAATGGAACATGGGAACTTGTCCTAGTAGATGAGTTTAGAAATGAACGACATAACCTAGTTGAAATGTGGGTGAAAGAGCACGACATAAACCTTATCCATGTACGTCCCAAAACCAAAAAGGACATGAATGGGAATCCGCTTCCGAGAACTATTGTAGACTACGGCAATGCCTATAATACTGGTCTTCTCTACGCTAACGGCGAGATCGTTGTTCTGATTGAAGACTTCATAGGGTTTAAACCTGACTTCATTCAAAACCACTACGACTTCTTAAATAAAGTGGGCAAAGAATTTCACTGTTTAGGACCAACCTACTTTCTCAGCTATATTCCGTTTGAAAAGAGACCCGACGACATAACAACTCTTGGGTGTGAAGGAAACGTACCCAGACCTAACTGTTCCAATTATAAAGGAATCCCTATAACGGTGCATCTTGGCTACCGTCCAGCTAACGCTTCTACCTATCTTGAAAACTACATTAAAATCAACGGTTTCGACGAGAGGTACGACGCGGCTGGATGGACTGACGAAAAAGGAATTGCCATGCACAGATGCGCAGGATGTGATAATACAGCCGAGAAGATGAACCAAGCTGGAATATTCTTCCACATGGAAGATTCTGTTCCCAATTGGCACATGGATCATGGACCAATAGATTTCCCAGCTAGATTTGTCCTAGCAGCTCCAGTAGCGGAAAGTCGCTTAGCCAATGCGTACATTGAACTCCACAGTTTAGCAACAGACCCCGATTTCTGGACAAAATTCTGCAATCTTCCAGTGCATTTCAACTTGGTTGAGGAGAGGAGAAAACTTAGATGTTGAAAGGTAAAAGCGTTTTAATAACTGGCGGAACTGGAAGTTTTGGTCATATCGCAGTCAAAGAACTTCTTAAACAGAACGTGGGCGAAATAAGGGTCTTCAGTCGTGACGAAGAGAAACAGCTTGGTATGCAAAGAGAAATTCAAGATGACAGACTGAAGTTTATGATTGGAGATGTAAGGGATTATGAACGAGTTTGCGAAGTTAGCAAAGGCGTAGATGTTATATACCATGCTGCCGCTTTAAAAATTATTCCTGTCTGCGAAAAATTCCCTATGGAATCGCTTAAAACAAACATTTTAGGAACATGGAACGTGAAAAAAGCAGCGATAGAAAACAGGGTGGAAAAATCAGTTTTCATAGGCACAGACAAAGCAGTTCAACCAGTGAACATTTATGGTGCGTGCAAGATGTTCGCAGAGAAAATGTGGGTTCAAACTCAAGCTGAATGCTCAAAGTTCAGTTCCGTCCGTTACGGAAACGTAGTGGGTAGCCGAGGATCAGTTGTTCCCTTTTTTAGGCAACTCATACAAAAAAGAAGACCTCTTCCCTTAACTCACCCAGACATGACTCGCTTTCTCATAACTCTACAACAGGCAATAGGTTTAGTGTTCTATACTACCGAACACATGGAAGGAGGAGAAATCTTCATTCCCATACTTCCATCATGTAAGATTGTTGACTTAGCAAAGGTTATGGCTGGAGACAATTATCCACTAGAAACCATGGGCATAAGACCTGGAGAAAAGATACATGAAGTCTTAGTTTCTGAGGAAGAGTTTAGACGGGCAGAAGAGAAAAATGGCTACTACATTATTCATCCCTACGGCACCTACAACTCTGGAAAAATAAGGGAAGAATTTACGAGTGAAAATGCTGAGAGACTTACTGCTGAAGGCATACGAAAGTTGTTAAAGGAGAGTGGCTCGCTCTGAAAATTCTCCTAACAGGTGGTTCAGGTCGCCTTGGAAAGCAGATAAAAAAGTTAAATCAAGAGATTTACGCGCCAACCCATGAGGAGATGGATTTATTAAAAAGGAATAATGTTCTGGATGTTGTCAAAAGGTTTAACCCAGAGGCAATTGTACATTGTGCAGCCTATACGAATGTGGCAAGAGCCGAGAAGGAGAAGGAACGTTGCTGGAGCGTCAACGTTGAAGGAACTCGGAACATTTTACAAGCCTCCAAACTCTTACCTTCATTACATTTCACCTTTATTTCTACAGCCTGTGTTTTCAGGGGCGACAGAGGAAACTACACAGAAATGGATCTTCCCTACCCCAAAAACTTTTACGGATTAACAAAATTGGTTGGCGAAATCTTAGTGCAAAACAATGGCTTAGAAAACTGGTTGATTGCGAGAACAAATTTTGTTGAGAGAGGATCTTGGCCTTACGCAAAAGCGTTTGTGAATAGGTGGGGAACTTATCTCTATGCCGACCAAGTTGCTGAGTATGTGTTGAAACTGGTTAATGAAGAAGTTACTGGAATAGTTCATATTTGTGGAGAAAACAAAATTTCTATGTTTGAACTCGCAAGGAAAACTTCTCCAAATGTCAAACCTTTAACTTTGGAAGAATACTACAGCGAGAATCCAGATGCGGTTGCTTTAACTCAGGATATGTCTTTGGAAACCGTGAGGATAAAACCTTATAAATTAAAATGAAACTACTGTAGTTGAACTATAGTTCTGTGAATCCAGCCTTTGCTCATCCGTAAGGGTAGTGGTATTCGATAACCGTAGCCTGAGGTGTGTTTGGTCCATCCCCTACATGTTACACGTCGAGCTATCATCAAATCCCTAGAATGAATAGTGTATCTGGCAGGTATTAAGCTCTTCCCTCAGCACCCATAATTTCCTAAAAACTCTTCGTTTCTCGATAGAGCGAAAAAACAAAAAAAATAGGGGAATTATTAGCAGTTTAGCTATTCAGGAATTTTCTCGACTCCCCACCAGACTAAGCTGTATTTGTTGCCTGTTGGGTTTAGTGGTGTTGGTCCGTGAAGTCTAAAGTCTATGCTTCCTTCGAGTACATGTACTGGGTCTTCTAAGCTTCCGCGGAGAACTTCTGCGCCTTGTGCTTCTAACATTGGGTAGTCTCTGATGGCTGTTGCTCCAGCAACATATGGTGGCACGCTTCCTACTACAGGGAATGCTTCAGTCGCTCCTGTCTGTCCTAACGCTGCTGGGTTTGTCTGTACTATTGAGAATATTGCACCAGTATTTTCTTGTGTCCATATTCTGAGGAACAATATTTTGAGTTGGTGTCCTGCTGGAACAATGTGGTTTAGCAGTATGTTGAAGTCCGAGTTCAAATGTAAAGAGGTTGTTAATGAACCCTCCCATGCTCCGCCAACCACAGCGTATGGCAACGCATCCATTACTTCACGTTGTAAGCCGATGTCTTTCTTCATGTTCATTGTTAGTTCGACCATGTGCTATTACTCTCCTCCAGGTGCTTCTGCGGGCATTCTGACGGGCATCAGCGTTATCGGTCTTTGCGGAATAAGTCGTCTATAGAGTTTATCCAATGTGTCTGTCCATCTTGCACTTGTTGGCTTTTGTGTGCCATTTTCGACTGTTCCTATCCTCTCAGTTACAAGCTTGGCAATCATAAAGTTGAGTGTGGGCGTTAGGTCTATGGCGTTTGGGTTGTAAGCAGAAACGGTTAATCTGTCGCATTCTGGTCGCATCAAAAAGTGTTCTGTTATGAAGCTTGGTTCATGGAAGGGACTCATGTACTCTTCGAAGTGGCTGACATACCTGTTTGTTGAACTCGGTTTTGGAATCTTAGCTATTCCGTGTCTATGAATGTCTGGTGGCAACTCAATATAGAGAAGTATTTGACCCTTTATGCCGAAGATAAATTGCCAAAGGTGGTTCGTGTTCGTTTTGTCGTCGTAGCCCCTTGTGATTTCAATGTTGTTTATTGTTTCTGGCCCGCTGTCAGTAAGTGCCGCGATTGTTTCGTGCCAGTCGTATTCCCAGTGTGCAAAGTCTCTTTGAACTACGAACTCGTAGTAGTGAATGCCGTCTCGTAGATAGCTTATGTAGTAGCCTTCTCGTATCCAGCCGTCGCTCCAATCATTCCAGTCTAGATTTGCCATTTGTATACCTCATTTTTTGTTGTTTCGAGGTTTTGGGCTTTGCTACTATTCTCCGAGTGCGAAGAAGTCTAGCCAGAGGCTTCCGTCTGATGGCAAGGTGCTTGGTGCTGTAACTGCTTCTTGGAGGCGTCCGCTAGATAACATTTCGTATACGTGTATGGTGCCTTCGAGAGAACTCTCGTAAATGTCGATGCTTGCGTAGTTGCCGTATTCGCCCTTGTGGTAAATCCATTTGGAAACCCAGAACGGATAGTGTACCCCATGTTCTGGAGTGAGCACTAAGACTTGAAGTGTGTTTAAGAGTAGTTCCTTTGCAAAGACTACTTCTTTCGCTGCAATTTTGATTTCGCCCGCGACCCATATTGCGACTTCGTTTCCGAAGACTTCTCGGCGGATGCCGTGTACATGTATGATGGGTTGTCCACCGCCATAGCCTACGTGGTCTGCACGTCTAGATATTATTACTTCAACCATTCAAATCCTCTCCTTAAGAGATTGCTGCTCCTGTATCTGTTACTTGCAGTTTGTTGGGAACCCTGTTCAGTTGTATGCCTAGCAGTTTGATTCGTTGATAGCCCTGCGATTCTACGTAGCCTATTAGTTCGAACCCTGTCTCCTCATCTAGTATGAAGCTGTTTTCGAAGACTACTGCTGGTTTGTTGTAAACTCTTGCTTCTTCAATGTTTATTCGTGGCAGTTTTTTGTCTCCAATCTGCATTTTTATTTCGCTTACCCTGATTGCTTTGTCCAAAAAGGCTAGTCCAACCAGCCCCACTTTATAGTCTTCTGCTATGGTTCCGCCTACTTGGTTTCCAGTCATTAGAACTCGTGATCCTGTGAGTGTGAAGTCTTGGTGCCATGTTATAAGCTGAGTACCGATTCCGAATCCTAAGAAGCCAGTGAATACTTCAGGCATGATTGTCGTTTTGCCAAACTCGCCTGCCATTGGCTTGATTCCACCATATCTCAGGGGAGACCAATCTGCTAAGGCCTTGTTGCGTAGGGTAGTTTCTAAGTTTTCCATCATGCTACGGAACTCTGGAAACTGTTCTTTCACCTTTTCGTACTCGCATATTACATAACCATTAGTTTGCATCTGTCATTCCTCCTATATTGTGGAGCCAGGAGCCCCGCCTACCTTGTCGTAGAATTTAAAGTACGCTGCGCCTATTGGAACTATGCGTTGGTAAACACCTGTGAATCCATCATGAGCGACTGGAATTGGTCCTTCAATGTAGCCATAAAGGTCGAATGCTTCCTCTTCATCTATAACGAAGCCTTCCTCGAATATTATCGCAGGTTTATTGTATACCCACATTTCTTCTAAGTCGATTCTGCCATACTTGCGGTCTCCAATCTGCATCTTTATCTCTGTCAAATGTTGATTTTTGTTTGGAAATGCGAATCCTGCAAGGGCTATTTTAAAGTCTTCTGGTATGGTGTTTCCCGCTCTTGTACCCGTCATTAAAGTTTGATGCCCAAGCACCGTGAATAGTTGCCGCCAAGTTCCACCGCCAAGAATTAAGGTTCGATGAGTAGAGTCCATTTGAGTGCCAGTATGGTCGTTGAATAAAGCGGGTAAAATTGTGGTTCTGCCATATTGGTTGGAGTTTGGAGTTAACGCGCCAAAGCTTCTAGGCGCCCATTCAGCACTGCACTTGTTAATTAACTGTGACTCTAAGTTCGCAAACGCCTGTTGGAAATTAGGAAATTCCTTCTGTATCGAATCCCACTCGCAAATTACATACGATCCTTGTCCGATATGCTTATCCTCCTTGTATTTTTCGGTAAACATTTTGTTCAATAAGCTTAAAAATGGAGTGCGTATAAACATATATCAGTAGGTATGAGTTCGTACGGGGAATCAGATATAGAAAAAAAGTATCATTTGACTGAAGAAATCATTGCGATTTCAAA
>Ga0315280_10008397_pt1 | contig 13527 bp, 15 predicted proteins | sample YL17G06_40_MG_FD_203697 | JGI IMG/M metagenome (GOLD analysis project Ga0315280, IMG submission 203697) | Sediment microbial communities from Yellowstone Lake, YNP, Wyoming, USA - YL17G06_40 | ecosystem: Environmental > Aquatic > Freshwater > Lake > Sediment | place: USA: Wyoming | collected...
GGAGGTCCTGAAGGCGGGAAAGAATGCCAAACCGGTCGGACTCACACTGTTTGTGAACTGGGCAATCAAGCCTTTCACAATGTATGCGATTGCCATCCTGTTTCTCGGCGTGCTCTTTGTCGGGCTGATTGGAAAAGATGCGGTTGACCTGGTAAAGATGCCTTTCGGTCTTGATTTGCCTGTCGGCGCCGCGCACGGAGCGGGTAAGGTCGTTCTGGTCGGCGGCGTCAAGATGTTAGAAGTGCCGCTCTGGCGAAGTTACCTCGCCGGCTGCATTCTTCTCGGTGTCGCGCCTTGCACAGCGATGGTTCTTGTCTGGGGATACCTCGCAAAGGGAAATGATGGTCACACTCTCGTTATGGTTGCGATAAATTCACTCAGTATGCTTTTACTCTATGGAGTACTCGGCGGCTTTCTGCTTGGTGTAGGGCGGCTGCCTGTTCCGTGGCAGGCGCTTGTTTTATCTATCGGGATTTATGTGGCGCTGCCGCTTGTGGCAGGCTACTTCACGAGAAAGTGGGTAATCGCCGCGAAGGGAGAAGACTGGTTCAAAGAGAGATTCCTGCCCCTCCTGACGCCGATAACAATTGTGGCGCTTCTTATAACTCTCGTGCTTCTTTTCTCCTTCAAGGGAGAAGTAATCCTTTCCAAGCCGCTGACGATTCTCTGGATCGCGATTCCGCTTTTTATCCAGACCAATCTGATTTTCTGGCTCGGATATGGTCTGGCAAAAGTTCTGCGGTTGACCTATCAGGATGCGGCGCCTTCTGCGATGATAGGCGCATCCAATCATTTTGAGGTAGCGATTGCGACAGCAACGATGCTGTTTGGTCTCTCTTCCGGCGCAGCGCTGGCGACTGTTGTCGGCGTTCTCATTGAAGTGCCTGTGATGCTGATGCTGGTCAAAATCTGCCTGAGAACGACGCGCTGGTTTTCTAAGGAAGGAGGGGCACAGATATGAATAAAGCCAAGCAAGCAGTGCTTGTGATGCTGTGCCTTTTTCTCACGACAATTCCCCCGGGTTGTTCACACGAGTCGACTCCAGGGCAGGCGGTGAATCTGCAGAATACTATGGGAAGTCCCGTCGGCGGCACTGCTGATAACTCTCTGATTGCTGAGGTAAGCAAAGCAAACGGCGCGGGTAAATACGCATTTGTTTTGTTCTACCGTGATGAAAATAACAGTCTTGCCCAGTTGCGAGAGGTTGTAGAAGGCATCAAAGGCAAATTGGAACCAAAAGCGTATTTTATGGAGGCGAAAGTTGATTCTGCTGCGGCGCAACCCTATGTTACGAAATACAATCTTGACCGCTCTCCTATGCCGCTGCTTCTCTCTTTTGCCACCAACGGCATCGCTGTTCGCGCGCTGCAGCCGGGATGCAGTGCGCAAGACGTAGAAAATGCGTTTGTGTCACCAAAAACGGCAGAATCATTCAAGGTGGTGCAAGAAGGGAAAACACTCCTTCTTCTATTCGGCAATGATGCAACCGCTGGCTTCGAGGACACTCTGACCGCAGTTAGAAGAGTTGCGCTTGTCTGGAAGAATACCACTGCCATCACGGTGGACCCGGCTGACGCCGAGGAAAAGAGCTTTCTTGAGCAAAGCGGCATCCATGAAAAGATAGACAAGGCGGTTCTTCTGGTCATACGCGGCGGGAGTATCACTGCAAGACTTGAAGGCAGTGTATCTGACCAGCAGATTACAGACGCTCTCAACGCTTCCACCCGTCAGGGACCAAGTTGCTGAGGATGGTAATTCCTGCCGCGGTCTGCGGCATAAGAAGAAATAAGCGGAACTTGAGTATGGGGAAAGAGCGACTTTCTAAGGTGATAATAACTCTCGCGGTCGCGGTCGTCGTTGCTGTCGACGTTCTAATTGAGGTGCCGGTGTTGCTAATGTTAGTCAAGATTTGTCTGAGGACACCCCATTGGTTTGCGGTGAGAACATAGTGTTGCAAATAATGCACACACATGGTATTGAATGCCCGTGTTCGCAGGGAGAAGGCTCAGTAGTTGTAATGATACTAATTGCTGTTATGCTGTTACTTGCATATAGATTGATAGTATTGCTAAGGAGACGCAAGATGGAGAATAAATCTGGTGAAGCCCGAGCTGGCGCTGGTCCTAGCGTGAAAGTGGCAATAGTGGTCTTGCTCGCCATTGGTATCGGGGTTGTTATCTATCTGAAGACACAAGAGAAGGCATCAGATGCTAACCAGGCGGCAATAGCGGCGGGCTCCGCAACGCAGCCCGCTGCCGGCGGCGCTTCCGGAACCGGTCTGCCGCGCCTTGTGGACCTGGGAGCGGGTCAGTGCATCCCGTGCAAGATGATGGCGCCAATTCTTGAGAGATTGCAAAAGGAGTATAGAGACAGCCTTGAAGTGGTTGTTATAGATGTTTGGAAAGACCCGGGTGCTGCACAATCATACAGAATTCGCGTGATTCCGACGCAGATATTCTATGACGCTTCCGGAAGGGAGTTGTTCCGGCACGAAGGATTTCTCTCCAGAGAAGAAATTCTGAAAAAGTGGAGAGAGTTGGGTATTGACCTCAGTCCAAAGCCGACAGCGCAAGAGACCGGAGACAGCGATAAGGCAGCAGACAAAGACCAGCAACACTCCCCTGCTGCTCCGGGTTCCGGGGAAAAACCCCCGGATACCGGCAAAACGGATGAGAAGGCGCAGCAAGAACCGTCAAAGACCGAAGACCCCAAGAAGGTGCCCGGGGAGAAAGCAGACAATACAGTAGGCAAGACAGTGGAGTCCGCCTATCCGGGACTATCTTCCGGGGCGCTTGCACACGCAAAACTTGGTGACCTGCCAGAGGGAACGCTTCTTCGCGCGGGTGAAATCACAATTTCCGCCAAAGAACTGGACTCTAAGATAGATGAAGCGCCGGCTGCGCTGCGTGAGCAACTGCGAAAAAACAGGTTCTTCCTGCTGGAGCAGATAGGTACAGAGAAATTGCTGCTCGCCACTGCAAAGAAAGATGCGGCTGAAAAGAAAAAAGACCTGTCAGGCAAAACAGACAGGGAAATAATTCAGCAATACCTTGAAAGCCTCGTATCCACGATTCAGGTGACTGACAAGGAGATAGTTGACTTTTACGAAGAGAACAAATCTCTGGCAGGCGGCACTCCGCTGGAGCAACTGAAGGACCAGATAAAAGATTATCTTCTCGGTCAAAAGCGGCAGCAGGCAGTTTACAAGCACATCCTCACACTTGGCGAACGGGTCTCCATCTCTGTATCCGCATCGTGGGTGAAAGAACAAGCAGTTCTTGCGAAAGATAACCCGGTTGACAAGGCACGCGCAAGCGGTAAACCAACGCTTGTGGAATTCGGCGCATCCGGTTGCGTTCCCTGCGATATGATGCAGCCCATTCTGGACGCCTTGCGCAAGAAGTACGGGGAGAAGGTCAATATCATCTTCGTCCATGTTGGCAATGAGCAGATACTGGGAGCCCGCTACAGTATTCAGGCGATTCCAGTGCAGGTCTTTTTTGATAAAGATGGGAAGGAATTCTTCCGACACATCGGATTCTTCCCGCAGGAAGAGGTTGAAAAGAAACTGACAGAGATGGGAGTAAAGTAGTTATGGAACAATTGTTCCATACGCTGACGAAAGCAGTAGAAGGTTCGCCTCTGATTGCAATCGCAGCGTCTTTTATATGGGGCATCCTCAGCATTCTGCTGAGTCCGTGTCATCTTGCCAGCATTCCTCTTATCGTCGGCTTTATTGACGAGCAGGGTCGGATTTCAACCAGGCGCGCGTTCTTTATCTCCACGCTTTTTGCTGTCGGCATTCTTATCACAATTGGCACCATCGGTGTCATCACTGCCCTCGCGGGACGCCTGATGGGCGACATAGGAGCCTACGGTAACTACATTGTCGCCGTCATTTTCTTCCTTGTTGGACTCCACCTGTTGGATGTAATTCCTATGCCCTGGTCCGGACCAAGTGGAGTCGGGATGAAACGGAGAGGTTTACTTGCTGCATTCATACTCGGGCTTGTCTTTGGGATTGCGCTTGGTCCTTGCACTTTTGCTTATATGGCACCGATGCTCGGCGTGACTTTCAAACTCGCCGCCACGAACCTGTCATACGGCGTTTTGCTGCTCTTTGTCTATGGCGTTGGACACTGTTCGGTAATTGTCATGGCTGGCACTTCAACAGAACTTGTTCAGCACTATCTGAACTGGACCGATAAGTCCAGAGCTGCTGTTATGGTGAAGAAGGTCTGCGGCGTCCTTGTGCTTCTCGGTGGAATATATCTGATATATATAGCATAGAAGGTTGCAGGAAGGCTTGCCTGCCTCTGGTGGGGCTGCGCAGCTCCAGCCTGCCTGCCGCGATGCCCAGAACATCCCTGAACCCTTCCTTGTCAACTCATATCGCCACTAACACTGAAACGCTGCGAACCTCCCCGCCCCAGCTGCGCTTCAGCGCTATCCCGTCAGGTCCAAGCCTTCAGCAGTCAGTTCCACATCGTGGCAATAGAGCATATCAAAGACATTGACCACCACCCCCGAGTCGTCGGGTTGGTGCGTCTTGGAGTGCTTAGCGCTGACCAAGTCCGCCAGCGTACTTCTCAACTCTTCAATCGTGTCAACATACTGCTGCTTCTTTTTGATTTCGGCATTCTCCCGCTTCAGTCTCTGCTGTTCTTTCTCCGCATCCGAGGTCTTCTCCTTAATCTCTTTCAACACCGCCTGCACCGCTTTGAGGCGCGCCTGTTCAGACTTTATTTTCCCCTCTGCTTCTTTTATTGAATCCTTTATCTTCTTGTGCTCTTTCAGGTTCCCCTTTGCTATTTCAAAGCGTTCCTTAGCGTAGCCAAAGTTTTTCTGAACCGCTTCCCAGCGCGCTCACTTACGTTTTATTATGTCCACACGCCTTTCAAGTTCTGCCGACGCCGAGCACTTTTCCTTGAGCATCTGCTCCTCCGCTGCAATAGCCGCTGCGTTCAGACACCTTCTCCTTCACAGGAAGCGTGACGCTCTTTCCACAGCGTGAAACCTCAAGAGAAAAAGCTTCCCTCCCGCAATGTCCGGGACGACACTGAGCAGGTCTTTGTTTGACTTATGAGGCTTGGCGGCATCGCCGGTCGTTACTTGCTGGAGAATGTCCCAGCGGGCAACTCCAACCTTCTCCGCAATGCTGCCCGACTCCACAGTGGTTACGAGAAGACCATACTTGACGCGAAAGAGTTCCGCGAGTTTCCCATCCAGTTCAACAACCTGGACGCCAAATCTCCGCTCCTCCTGCGCCGCACCCGGCAGAAACATCAGGAGAAGAAAAGATGCCGATATAAGAAACCGCTTCATACATTTTCCTCCTACTGCCCTCTTCGCCGGATAGGCATCAAGATAGATATTACAGATGGCATATAAGTTCCGCAAGACTTCTTTGACATTGTGATTGCTGACCTGCTGACCATTCCTATGATGACAATCGTCTCCAGTTCGGTATGGCTAAGAAGGCGAACAGGAGGAAGGATGGCAGGATTCTGCGCCGCTCAATCTTGGACGATAATATTGCCTAACAACAAACCTTATGGTATTGTTTGTTCAGCCTGAACTTCGGAGGGAACGTTTGCTAATGGCTGAATCCCGGCGTGTAAAGAGTAGAATAATCCTCGTTCGCCACGGCGAAACGCAATACAATGCCGAGTCTATCTTCCGCGGAACTCTCGATGTTCCGCTTAACGAGACCGGTCTTGAACAGACTCGCCTAACCGGCCTGGAGTTGTCGCACACAAGGATATCAAGGATTGTATCGAGCCCGCTGGCGCGCGCACTTGCGACCGCGCGCGCGATTTCAGCACAGCAAACCGACGCTGGTGACACTGTAATAGATCCCGCCTTTACAGACCTCAACTTTGGCGACTGGGAGGGGCGGTCAAAAGATGAGGTTGTGAAAGATTATCCTGAAATATACAAGCGCTGGAAAACTGAGCCGCATCTTGCGCAACTGCCGGGCGGCGAAACGCTTGAGCAGGCGTCGAAACGGTGTTCAGCGGGACTGGAGCGGCTTTGCCGCGAAACGCTGGGTGAAACGTTTGTTATTGTTACACACCGCGTGATAATCAAACTTTTGATTTTGCATATGCTCGGCTTGCCGTTATCGGATTTCTGGCGCATTCACATTGATACCTGCGGCATTACTACTTTTGACTATCTCCACGATTCACGCCAGTTTGTTCTAATTCAGCATAACCACAACGCGCATCTTTATTCTCTCCGCAGCAAAATGTCCACGCAGGATTTTTAGCAACGATGCGGCGAACTTTAGTCACCTGTTGGCACGACCCCTGGCCCTTCTATCATAAGAATTATGGTACGCTCCGGCGTCCGCGTGCGATGCATCACGCCTTTCGGGACAGTGAATCCCTGCCGCGGTTTGAGCTCAACTGTTCGTCCTTCGAGGTCAACAACGAGACGTCCTTCTATCACATAGAAGAACTCGTCTTCCTTGTCGTGCTTGTGCCAGTGAAACTTTCCCCTTACGACGCCGACCCGCACCACGCAGTCATTCACCCGGCACAGGGTCTGGTTATGCCACCTCTTCTTGCAGGCATCGGCAAGCGCCTGAGTATCAATGAGTTCAAGTGGAGCATACCGCACATCCGGGTTGATGGAATAAGGTGTTCGGCTGCCCATATTGGGCTCTCCTTTCTCTCTCACCATTTCAATGTGGTGAGTACGCCATGGTGGTCAGATGTAGCAGACCCGGCTGAAGGCATAAGCACAACACGGCTTTCCAGGACACGCTCACTCGGGATGTTGTTGCTGACAAAGATGAAATCAATTCTGCAAGGATGACATTCGTGTCTTGCGCGCAAAAGGTCGTATGGCTGCGAAGCATCTTTGTTTTCGCGGAAGTTCGGGTTCAGAGCAGGGTCCCAGGTCGCACCCGCATCATACGGGTTCTTGAACCTGAAGCTATCCACCCACCTGCTATCTGTGAGAAGCGGTTCAAGTTCGCCGCTCACCGCCGCCCGTAGAATCGCCCGAAACAGTTCCAACGGCTATGCCTTACGAGAACTATATTGAGCGCCGCCGCAGACACTATCCGCAGAGCCAAAGGGACTCATCAGTCAGCGATTGCCTGCCAAACTCGCACAGGAGCTGACATAACGGCCTTTCCGCGTGTCTGGATGCTGCTTTCAAATGACTGCGTTCTCAACTAGCCCCACGCTGCGCCCGCATAACGGCGAAGCCGCGCTCTGCGGGGGAACCTACCTGGAGGATATTGACACTGCGGTGCAGTTTCTTCCCGTGACCTGCAGTTGAAATTCGGAAAGTTCCTTCCCGACCTTCTCCGACACAGTCTGCCCGGTCTTCAGGTCAGTAACAACATAGATTCTGTCGGGCGGCAAGTTGAGCGGACAGACCTTCACCTCGGTGGGTTGGTTCCCGTGGTTCACGAGAGCGAGATTGAGGCTGCCGTCAGTGCCTGACACTGCAATGTCCAGGTCTTCACTTGCACCGATTATGTCGAACAACCTTTTCAACCCCTTCTGCGCCAGCGCGTAATCGAAGATATCTCTTATCAGGTCAGGCATAATCGCCACCGCATCCGTCAAACTGACGGGAATGGTAAATACCGTGCCTTCGCCGAACCGGTTGAGAAGAATTGCCGCATGCCCATCCTGAAAGACCGCGACTGTTTTTCCGCTGGTGGGAGTCCATACTATACGCTCTTTCGGGATAAAACTGAAAACCGTCCCTTCTTTGGTTCTCGTGTGGAGTGCGGCTTTCACCTCTATCCGGTCCTGCCGGCGATCCGGATCGTACTCACCCGTTTCCGTTCCCCCGCACAACTCGTCTCTCTTGAACCGGTCGCCGTAAGGAATATGCGGTCCAAACAGGATCGCGGTGCCGCCTTTCTCCACAAATTTCTTCAGCAGGATGCTGTCGGTCTCCTCCATTCCGGGGAGGTCGGGTATTACGACAACAAACTTGTTCCGGAGCAGGTATTCCAACTGCTCTTCGTTCAAGTTCATAGGATAGTAAGGCAGCAGGCTTTCGCCTTTTGGCGGGACAAAAGAGACTATGCCGAACGGCACTCCCAACCGTCTGAGCGCCCCGAAAGCGGGACAGTAGGAAGTTCGCCAGCAGTGCACGTTCCAGTCAGTGTAAGGATAATAAAACACTATCGGATCCGGCTGGACCGCGACTTTCGAGTTGATCAGTTTGTAATCTTCTATCCCTTTCCTGAGTCCTTCTTCGCATTCCTTCATCTCTTTCGGGTACTGGTCCGATTTACCGTGGATGGAACCGGAAAAGGACGACAGAACAAACCCGTCCTGTTGAGGTGCGGTGGCGGCACCCGCTGCCTGAGAATAGATATCCTCTTTCGTCGCGGTTGAGTAGTCCGAACCTTCCGGGGGCGGCACTGCCTTCTCCCCTATGTTCGCGTATTGTTCTATCTGCGAGAAGATGATTTTGTTCGCAAGAAGCGCGGTACCTGCGCAAAGACAGCCGTGGTCCCTGCAGCGCGTCATAGGAAACACGCACCTGTTATCTGTCCGGCGCGAGCCCATTATCTGGCACTGGAGTTCAATAACGTCCAGATTGTCTATCGCTGTCAGATAACCTATGAGGTTGGGGTCCTCGAGGTAGGGGGCGCAGGCGGTCAGCGGGTTTCCTCCGAGAGACTTCGCATAGTCGCAGAAATCCTTGATAAACGGCGCCAGGTATATGCCGCTTCCCTCGTGGTTCACATAAAGCCCGGCAACGCAGGGATGATGCTGGTATGACTGCCAGATCTCGGCAGTCATCTTCTTCAGTTCCTCGTTGCGCCTTGAGTAGGGTTCTATATACGTCTCCACCGAAAGTATCACTGTCAGACCGCACCTGTCCGCGAGCGTGAGCCATAGCTCGGCAGCGTCATAATCGGAATAGGATCCCACCATAAGGAGCGCATTCCCGCCGAGACCGCGGAATTTCTCCATATAGTTGGTAACGTAACTCTCTTTGTACTTTTTCGGCTCCCAGAACGCGTCGCAGATAACCTTCCCTACCAGAAACCACGCTTTCGCGAACGCGTTGTGCCCGCTGCTCCCGGCCGAGGCAGTGACAACATACAGCCCGGAAGGCGCGTCTTTTTTCAAATTGATGCGCCCCCGGTAAACCTGCTTTTCATTATCGAAGACGAGAGCAGTTTCCCCGGGTCCAGCAGTAGGCTCAAATAAAGTCGCGGCGATTTTTCCAAGAGAGGCAGACTCCTTGCCACTGACAGATACGGTTATCAAGACATCGTCACCCGCCTTCGCGCGTAACTTGTCAACAGAGACGCGCAAGGAAATACCCCCCTCCCGTTCGCCTGCTGGTCTCTTTTCTTCCGGCGCAGCGCAACTCGCAGAGACCGAAAAGCCCCACAAAACCGATGCCAGAACTGCAAACCTAACCCTGTCTCCCCGCATTGCTCTGCCTCCTTCTATGAAAGTTCCGCCGCCGCTCCCTGCGGTCCCTGATAATCATACCCGCCTCTTTGGAGTTTTCAAACAGCAAAAGATTCCCTGCCGCGGTTTGAGTTCAACTGTGCGTTCTTCCATGTCGATCACTAACTGTCCTTCCACTACATAGAAGAATTCATCCTCCTTGTCGTGCTTGTGCCAGTGAAACTTTCCCCTTACGACGCCGAGCCGCACAACGCAGTCATTCACCCGGCACAGTGTCTGATTATACCACTTCTTTTCGCAGGTGTCGGCAAGCGCCTGAACGTCAATGAGTTCAAGGGGAGCGTATCGCACATCCAGGTTGATTGAATAAGGTGTTCCAGTGCCCATTTGAGGCTCTCCTTTCTACCTCACCATTTCAATGTGGTGAGTACGCCATAATGGTCAGATGCGGCACACCCGCCTGAAGGCGTAAGCACAACACGGCTTTCCAGGACATTCTCGCCTGGGATGTTGCTGCTGACAAAGATAAAATCAATTCTGCAAGAATGACATTCGTGTTTCGCGCGCAAAAGGTTGTATGGCTGCGAAGCGCCTTTGCTTTCGCGGAAGTTCGGGTTTCGAACATGGTCCCAGGTCGCACCCGGATCAGACGGGTTCTTGAACCTAAAAGTGTCAATCCACCTGCCACCTGCGAGAAGCGGTTCAAGTTCGTCGCTCTCCACAGTCGTGTTGAAGTCGCCGAGAATTATGGCAGGCATACCAAGCGGCAGAGTTTCTTCTATGAACTGCTTCAAATTGACTATCTCGCGTCTGCGCCGTTCAATGTCCTTAGCCGCTCCTCTTATCGCTTCCTCCATCTTAGCCTGAGTCAATTCTCGCGACAGCGCTTCCTCTGTGTCATCCAGTTCAGGTCCGCGGAAGGGTCCGCTGCGAAGGTGAACATTATAGATATAGAGCAGTTTGCCGTTCACAACCGCCCTGCCGAGAAGCGCCTGCCTGATCTCGCCAAAATGGAAACAGAACCAGTTGGTTGCAATTCCGCCGCCTGAGAGGCACTTTCTGCCGAGGTCAACGAGGGTCCACCCCTTTTTGACAAGAATCGCGTCGCCCTCTCTCAGATTGGTCGGAATGCCAACAGGACCGAACCTGATTCCGCCCAACGAGACCCGATAGATTGCGCGATAATCTAAATCTTTCGCAAGGCGCTCAACGTACGCGGGAAGCGGATTTGCTTCCTGAATCGCGATAATGTCCGGGGCAAGATTGCGTATCTCATTTACGAGGCATTCATAGCGTTTCCCTGCATCGTCCCGGTGCCGCCCTATATTGAACGTTCCTTCGTAGGTTAGCCCTGACCAGACATTGATTGAAAGGACACGGATTTCACGTGGAGGCGCGAACGGCGCATAAGCGTTCACTTCTTCTGCGGTGAAGTTGAGAACCGGTCCAGAAGCGCAGCCAGAAACCAAGACAAGGAGCAACCAGAATGTCTCCAGAATATGTGTATTTGGCGCCCTGTTACGCATCACCACTTGACTCCTTTACGCGGTGTAAGAGGCGGAACAACAGCGTCTCTACTTTCCGCTTCGGCAACAGTCAGTTATCCTTCCCCTTGCTTCTTAGAGAGGCAGCTACTTTCTGACTCCTGCGACTGGCATTTTCGTCGTCGTCGCCGGTTACGATAGTTACTCATAAGAGTACTCGCTGCTGCCGTAAGTTTCAAGATTGAAGATTTTTCCCCGCTTGTTCGTATGACTCTGGCATGTAACCTGGCATTAGTGGTGGTCGTGAGGGAGAAGACTCATATGCGGCAGCGACAAAGTAGCGTGTATGAGCAACCAATATCCGTCAGGCTCGCAGAGAGAAGGTTGGCGCAATAGTTGTGCCTGCTGCGGGCAGGGAGCGCTCGCTTCACTCGCGGTTATGGTCAGCGGAACGCCGGTCTGCGAAGAGTGCAGACCAAAGTGGGTTGACGGATTCGTCAAGGCTTACGAGTAAGATATGAAACATATGAAGGCGTTTCTCCAGTTCACACTCTACGCGGATGAAGAGACCATACGGCTGCTCACTCTTGTTGAATCAGGTGAGCCGCTGCCCGAGGAGATTACGAATGAAAGTAACACTGAAGGTTTATGACAGGGGGAAGGCGGTCGAGGAATACACAGCGCTGGACGGTTCGTGGGTAAGGACCGAGACCTGCGGGATGCAACACCTGGATTGTGTGCTGGAGCCTGTGAGGTATCGGTGGCGTGAGGATATCGAGATTGAACTCATTTTCCACAACCCGCCGAAAGTGCCTGAGAATATCTTGTGCCTTGTGAACTCTGATGACCCGAAATGGGGCAGGAATGGAATCGAGTATCTCGGCTGCCACCGCGAGAGTCAGGGAGGAACCGGAGGGGACAGGGTAAGAGAATATCTCTGCAAATACCGCGAGATCTGGCGTGCTCAAAGAAGCGATTTGGCGCTTCCTGTGCCGGTTCCAGAAGACCTTGAAATATAACGGGAGAACAGAAAAAAGTTGTATGAATAAGCGATGTGAGTCCGGCTCGGAATGGGAACCGTGGCGGCTATCCTGTGCGTCCTGCGGTTATGAGTCACTCCTGCCGCTTCCGGTTATGGTCGGCAGAAAGTCTCTGTGCGAGAATTGCAGACCGGGATATGTTGACCGCTTCGTCAAATCGTATGAGCGAGACAAGCGAAAAGAAAAAGCCTTTCTCAATTTCACCATTTACAGCGGCGAGAAGGATTGTCGTTATAAGCCTGACTATCCTTTCCTGCACGCCCATCTTGAGGCGCCGTTTGCCGAGGTAGCGGAAAAGGTGGCGCAGCAATACAAGGTCAATTTCTACGAGTTCCACCTCCATATGAACACAAAGAGCAGACTGGACATAGCCTATCGAGACCTTGTTGAGGATTGGGCTCTGGTCAGCCACTTCCTCAAAAGCGGGCATCGCGTGTATCTCTGGCTCGAACCTGAAGACGAGCCGGTGCTGAAACAACTCCGGGACGCAGGTCTCATAACGAAGAGAAGCCGTCGCGGAACAGTGTCCGCGTCTTGGAGAGCCTATAGCGAGACGGTGTTCAGAAAGGCACAGGTCGGTCCCTATCAGCCCAGCAGGTTTGAGATAGCAGACGCAGGCGAATTCTTGGTCGCTTTGAAGAAGGTGCCTGATATAAGAGTTATGAAGGCAGGAGGCGCAGGCTTCTACTATGAATTTTATTGCTCTGTGAAAGAAGACGAGTCGTATCAGAACACACTGCGCCGGCTGACGATTGACCTACTCACGCTTGCGAGAGAGGGCGAGCCGCTACCGCAGGAGGAGAACGAATGAGTTGGTACGCGGGTATAGATGGTGAAATCGTGACCTCGCTCAAAGCGAAGCCGCTGGTGATGAACGTTATCGGTCAGTGGGCAGAGCCTGATGCAGAAGGGACAGTCGAGCTGAAGGAAGACCCGGGAAAAGAGACGCTTACAATCTGCCTGAGCGGACTCTATCGCAATCTCGGCAGATACATCAAGGAAAAGGCACACAACATAGTGCAGGAATTCCCCCAGTAAGCTTGACCTGAAAGACTCAAAAATGTGCTTCGCCATTACCACTTGCCACATTTCTGGCAAGTTCATTTATCCATGCCTTTGTCAATAAATTGACATACTTTACTTTATTCTTCCCTCCAATCCTTCAACATCATTTCTTCAACTGTGCCTACTTTGAGCCGGCTGCCTAAGGACCCCAAATTTACCTCAAATGTTCCTTCTACCCCAATACTATCACGAAGTCCATTGTGCCCGGTTATCGTCAAAGAATGCAAATGTACCCATGCTCGACCAGGACCAGCCAATCGTTTTGCTGCATCATAATTTGAAAGCGAGTTTGGGAAGGCAGGGAAATCTCCCTTGCTTGTAAAAACTTTAACCTGCCACCAACTATAGCCACTACTTATAAGAGAATCTGCTAAAGCGGGTGCTTTTGTCCTTCCATTGAACAAATTAAGCCCAGAATAAGCGAAGTTGGAACAAAAAACAATAGTTTTTGTCCTGCGAAACGCTAATACACCGTAAATCGCTTCCAGCCTCTTTCAAAAAACGCAAAAATTGAAATCACTACGGCAAATT
>Ga0315280_10008398_pt1 | contig 13526 bp, 9 predicted proteins | sample YL17G06_40_MG_FD_203697 | JGI IMG/M metagenome (GOLD analysis project Ga0315280, IMG submission 203697) | Sediment microbial communities from Yellowstone Lake, YNP, Wyoming, USA - YL17G06_40 | ecosystem: Environmental > Aquatic > Freshwater > Lake > Sediment | place: USA: Wyoming | collected...
CGCTGCAAGAACCGATCGGCCCCGGAGCCATGCCTGAAAAATCCAATTGTTCCGGGGAGTGACAGAGAAGCAGGTCAAAAGGAAGCTGAAAAGTCACAAAATTACCCACTCACTTTGGAGAAGACCGCTGGAGATAAACTGGCCAATGTCATCCATGCCGCCATTCAGGCAGGAGTTAAATGTGGATCCCTTTGCCCAGGTGCCGGTGAATAGAAACGTAAATCCCGCCGAGAACCGTTTTTCCGCGCGAACCTGCAGAGAGTCATACCGGCTCGTGCCGATGGTGCGGCCGTTCTCCGTAATCCCGGTAAACTGCGGATAGGGTAGAAGCGACTGCTGCAGCGTCATCGTAGCGCCATTGAGTGAAGTTCCCGGCAAAAGCCCGGCGAAAGGATTGGTCACCGTGCCAGTCAGTTTGGATCCGTTTGCCATGTACTGCGCATAGGTAACGCTGTTCATCTGCTTGGAAGTAGGGAGCTGGCGCATGCGGCTGCCGATGTAGGAAATGTCGATGACCGTCCGGAAGGGAAATTCATACTGGAAACCGCCGGAGAAGCTGTGAACGTAGGGAATGGAGCGGTCCGGCCAGTAGTAGGAGATGCTGCTGCCCGCATTCGTCAAAATGCCCAACTTGGAGCCATTGGGCTGGTTGATGCCGGTCGGGAATGGATTCGACAGCATTCCGACTCCTCCGAAAAGGAGCGGAATGATGCCGGCATTGCCTTCGGAAGTGCTGGGCGATGTGCTCATAGTGAAGCCGTCGGTCGGTGGCGCATCACCGGAACCCGGCACATACGAGATACCCCACCCGCCGCGTAACACCAGTCTCGATTTAATCTGGTAGGCAATACCGATGCGCGGCTGAATGTTGTTCAGATCGCGCTTGAAGGCAAATCGGTGCTCGCTGTCCGCGAAAATCACTCCACCCTTGACAGTTGTAGTCCCAATGGTAGCGGTCGACGTGGAATCAAAGCCGATGATCATACGGTTGTATCTGTCGGTCATGGGTGACTCATAATCCCAGCGCAGGCCCAGGTTCAGAGTCATTTTTCTGGTAAAGTGCCAATCGTCCTGGATAAACACGGAATAGTAGCGCTCGCCGCGGGCCGGCTGGTTGACTACATTGCTGCTCACTGAACTCGGATAGCCCAGCAGGAACGACGCGAGCCCGTCGCCCGATGCCGAACTCGTTACCAGTGGGTCCGCCCGCGTGAAATTGACGGAACTGCCAATGGTAGCAGAGGCAGGGGCAGGGCCCAGGTTGTTCAGCATGAGGCGGAATTCCCCGCCCCACTTCAAGGAGTGGCTCCCCATCACCTTGTTCATGGTATCGCCGAACGCCCAGGTGTGGCTGAAGTTATTCTGCGAATCCCTCGAGTTGCCAATGGACGTGAATCCTCCGATGTCTATTCGGGGGAAGGTCACATTCTGAGGCTTAAAGGAGAAGCCAAGTTTTGCCGGGTCAAAACCCATGGCGTAGGTAACGATCGCAAGTTCATGCAGGTTCCACGAAACACGGGCCGTGTTGACGAAAGTGGGTGAAATCGTTGTGGTGAGATTGAGAGTGGAGCCGTGGTTGGTGCGCCAATGCCTGTACGTTGGTGCGGCTTCCGGTATCCCCATCGCGATGAACGCAGACCTGCCGCCGCCGAGACCGCCGTCCTCGTGCCGGTTGGAGCGCATGAAGCTGGCGAAGAACTTGTTACTGTTGTTGATGACCTGATCGACCCGGATCGTATGCACGTCATAAGCATCCGTAGTCGCGTTGGGAGAAACAACTAGATTCGTCACCCCTCTGGCGACACCCGTTATAGCTGGCTTGGGGTAATAGGTAAGGATTTTCGCTGCAATCGGGTTGATGCGGTTGGGCGGGATTACACTGCGGGTGAAAGCCGTGCGCGCGTATTTTCCCGGCGAAGTCTGCACGGTGGTCAGCGGGTCGTAGATCTGAATGGCCGCACCGCTGGTCCCGGAAACAAAGGTCTGCGAGAAGTCGCCTTTTCTCTCCAGATCCGTGGGCATTGTCATGTTGGATACCCGCGGAATGCTGCTCCGAATCGCCTCCCAGCTATACATGAAAAAGGTCTTGTCAGCACCGTTGTAAATCCCCGGAATCCGGACCGGACCTTCGACCTGGGTCGCCCGGCTGATTCCAGCGGAACCTGGCAAGGGGTATCCCGGCTCTGTTGGATGACGTGTCGTTGGCATTCCAACCGTTGCGTCGCTGATACCAATATGCCGAACCATGATATGCGTTCGTGCCGCTTTTCAGATTGAGACTGATCACACCGCCGCCGGTGCGGCCATACTCGGAGTCATATAAATTGCTCGATACCTTGAATTCCGATACCGCGTCGGGCGGTGGCACGAAGGTAATGTAGGTCCCCGTTCCCGTATCCGTATTGGCCGTGTTGGGGACGCCATCCAGCAGGAACTCATTTCGGCCCGAGCTGCCATTGATGGTGAAACCCTCCATCCCTCCATTATCAAAGGGACGTTCCCCGGAACTTGCCCTGCCGGGGTTGTATTGGACACCGCCCGCGTACCTGGCGAGCGTAAACGGATTGCGTCCCATCATGGGCAGATTGGCAATCGCTTCCCTGCCGATGGTGGTTCCCACGGATGCCGAGGCAGTTTCCAACAGGGTAGCATCCGCGGTAACCGTAATCATTTCCGTGGGCGATCCCAGTTCCAGCTTGAAATCCACTTCTTTGCGATCGCCGACCCGAAGCTCGACGTTGCTCTGAACCGTGGCTTTGAAACCGGGGGCGGAGACCGTCACCGAGTAATTCCCGGGATTGACGGGCGGAATCGAATACAGACCACGCTCGCTGGTCGCCACCGTAGTGGCCACGTTGGTGGCCAGATTCTTGACTTCGACTCTGGCGCCGGGAATCGCTGCACCTTGAGGGTCTGTCACAGTTCCTGTAATGATTGCTCTTGATTCTTGCCCCTGAATGATCCCAGCCGACAGACAGAATCCGAGCACAAGTCCGACAAATATCACCTTGAACTTCATCGAGATCCTCCTCTTCATCCGGGGACATCTGCTGCAATCACTCGGCCAAGTCGAGCATCTTCAGCACTGGGCCCTGGTAAGCGGTTACAAATTTGAATCGAGCGCTGTTGTTGAGATAGCCTCAGTACTTGGCGAATGGACATGGTAAGTGTCTAAGTCATCTAAGAAGACAGATGCTGGAATGCTCAGCTTTCATCATTCTGTATAACAGCTCCGCGATTTCCGCTGCCTGCAGGCCGGTGAGTATTGACTTCCCGCTCGCACTCGATAATGTTTCGACAGCGGGCGGCGTTGAGGCTCCTTGAAATGAACGCGAAAGGCAAGACGCATTCACAAGGATGCGGAGCTTATGGCTCTCAATATAAGGAGGGCGGTGAGTGGAACTTGCAAGGCTGCTACGGTATGGAGTGACGGTGTGATCGATATTTGTAAATGCCTCAGTAACATACGGGAATGGCACAGTCACGATTTCAGTGACGCATCAAACGTATCATACGGTGAGGGAGGGCCCCGAGTAGATTCAAGGGTACGGACTACCAGCTCCCAAAAAGGCCGAGTCCTGTGCAATCATGGGACAGAATGCCTCCCCGGAGCCCCGCGCTGAGATGAGGCAGCCGGGCACTCGCCTGGTTGGTTCAGCGGGATATTTTCCCGAGAAATTCCGAAGTGGGGCAGAGCGACGAAGGTGTGGCACTCAATCAGGAACACTCCGTGGGGCGCGCTGCGGGATAGGATTATCGGAGGCTGCTCCGAGACGCTGATAGTCATCCCACAGCGACTTGGCCGCATACCCGCGCAATTCGATTTGGGGCCGCAGTTCGACATAGCGGTCGAAAATACTCACATACATCTCCCTTTGGCCCGGAGGGGGCACTTCGTATAGCCTTCGCACCAGTGCCGGCTCCATGTCGGGGGTGATGAGGATCACCGGTGCGCTGGGAGCCGAATCCGACACGCCGTTCCACCAGCGGACGGCCGGGAACTGGCGCAAGTACCATGGGAGAGGCCAGAGGTTTTCCCGGCTGATGATTTGGACCGGCATCGCCGAGTGGCTCGGATGCGCCCGGGCCAGACCTTCCAATTGCCGGACGACGAGGAAGACATCTTTGCCCGTGTGGGCATACACCCATGGATTGCGAGGATCAGCGTCATAGCGAAAACTGCACGCCCAGGCTTCCCATCCCAGATGGAACGCGGCAGCGGCGAGAAGCGCGACGACCGCCCCCCGTGCCGCCCGCCGGCGCAAGCTTTGGAGCAGCAGGACTGCCCCCATGCCTGCCAGGAGGATCATTCCGTGAAGAAACCCGAGCAGATTCCAGGGCGTCTTGTAGGGAATCACGGAATACACGACAACCATGAGCAGCGTATAGAGCGCCAGAAAGCGCGACACGTCCGGGTCCGTCCCTGTCGCGCCTTTCCTGAATGCTGCCACGCCTCCGACCACCGCCAGCGCGACAATCACGCCTTCCGTCCAGACCAGCCCCCCGTTTGTCCGAAAATAGAGCAGAAGGTTGAGGTAATAATGCCACGGATGCACGTGCCAGCTCGGGTGGCCCGTGCCGCGCCAGATATAGCTCCGATAGGCCAGCACAGAGTCGACGATCCCTGCGGGATGGCTCAGAAATGAAGAAAAGAACAGCACCGCGGTCAGTATGCCCGCCCCTGCTGCGAGCGCGAGATGCCTGCCGGGGATTAAGATCCGAAGCGGAGTCTCGCCGCGCACCTTTTTCACTGACACCAGTAGAAAAGTTGCCAGCAACATGCACGCACACGCGATGACCACCGTTTCCTTCGTGGCGTACATCAATCCCAGACAAAGACCCGTGCTCATGGCCCAGGCGGAGCTTCGGTGCCGTCTGTAGCGGAATGCGGACAGCAGCGCGCAAAAGGTAAGGAGCACGAACACGGTTTCGTGGATAAAATACCGGCTATAGTAAACCATGGCTGGGGAAATTGCCGCGAGCAAAGCAGCGCAAAACGCTGCCGGGAAACCGATGTACGGAATCAGGAACACGTGGGCGGCGACCAGCAGCAGCCCGGCGGCAGCAGGTACAATGCGGAGCGTATTCTCGCTGATATCGGTGTAGCGCGCGCCGCCCTGAAGTTTGGCCGGCAGCAAGGTTGCATAATAGAGCGTCGGGCCGTGGTAATCGACCGTCGAGTACTCATATTTCCCCTGCTCCAGCAGAACACCGAACCTGGCCGCGTGAACCGCCTCATCACAATGCATGGGGCGTTGCTCCAGAAGCGGAAAACGCAGTAGAAAGGCCAGCAGCACAGGGAAGGCGAAAGCCAATGCCCTGCGCTGGGTCATGACGGATCCATTAGACGGCGGAAACCAGCGCCAGTGGTGCATCCTCCTTACTCTATCACCGAGTGCGGCCGCGCTGCAATCGCAGCGCCGGACAGAACGGGTGCAGCGGCAACGTCAATGGCTCCGAAGGATCCCATGTCAAGCGCGGCTCGGTCGTGCTGCGCCGCCCCTGGAGCCGGCTGCAGGGTGATCCTGACGGGCTGCGCCGTTCCGGCGATTCGCAAAGCGCGGACTTTCTCCGGCGGGTTCAATTGCACCTGGCCGGAAAAACTGAACTACGAGGACCAGGAAGATCTCAACAAAGCAAAAACCGCGAGGACCTTGAGGTCTTCGCGGTTTAAAAGGGGTCCCCTCTCCGTGGCTCACCCCGCTTTGCGGGACAGGCCAAAGCCGCACCTTCCAGGTGTGACTGAGCGCTCATGTGAACCATGACCGGTGAGACCGACGCGCCCGACGGGTCGGACATCAGAAGCCGCGCTTCCACACCCGGGTATCGCAGGCAGTAGCTCGCGATTTCTTCCAGTGGCATGATCATGAAGGCTGTCGATAAGGCTTCCGCGACCGCCGCAGGTGAGTCCGCGGTTTCGGATATCCCTGCTGGTATGGTGAGATTGTGTCCTCGGCAGGCGGCGCTGAGCGATTCCATCGAACCTGAAACCCAGGCAGCCGGGCGGTTGCGGACCGAAAGCCCGGTCCGGGGATCCACGATGTGGTCCTTCTTGCGAATTCCGGACGCGCTCCAGGCCCGCCGCCGCGCCACGACGCGTGCCAGCACCACTGCCGCGCCTGGAAGACTGATCGTCAGCGGCCATCCTTCGCGATCCGGCGGCGGGTCCAGCACGAGCACCGAACTGAAACCGCCATGGACGAGTGCTCGGTCGATCTCCCATTCCTGCAGCAATTCTGCGGCACGATCGATGGCGTAACCCTTGCCGATGCCACCAAGGTCCAGGCTGATCTTGTTGGCGTGGACCCTCACGCGCGAGTCTGAGGGGATCATCTCGACCGCCTCGAGGCCTGAACCCAGCGAAATGTCGAAGGCGCCGCGGGTTTCAGCATAGAAATGCCGCGCCAGGAGCAGGCACTCCATTGTCCGCATGCCCACCGAGGTATCCTCCCCGGGCTTCAGCCGGTTGATGCGCGAAATGTCGCTGCTGCTACGATGGCAAGTCAGCTCGGATTCCAAACGATCGATCTGGTCAAAGGCGGCGTGGGCCGCCTGCTCGGCATAGTCGCGGTCTTCGTGTACGCATATTATTTCAAAAACCGTTGCCATGGCTTGGTGGGCGAACCGGTGTGCCTGAACCGAGTCCTGCTCGTCGTTATTAAGCAATCTTGGCGGAATGGGTGAGTTGGGTTCCATCATGCATTGCCTTGTACCTGCATCATGGCACTGAAAGATGCTCATTATACTGCCATTCCCGGCCTCGTGCGCATGTTCCAAGACCGGGGGCGCAGTGGCTTGCCGGACAGCTGATCGGCTTTGCCGTGTTTGTCGACTTGGCCGTTCTGGCTTTCACCGGCCAGATAAGCAGTCCACAGTCTGGGTCCCCGGCGTTGGAAATGATGGCATCAAGCGGTCTAAGCGTCTAAAAAATCTCAGCGCCAAGAATCCCCGTGTCACCGTGTCGATGGCTTTGGCGCGGCGGGCTTCCCAACCCTTCCGATAAAAAGGGCGACAACAAAGAGAAGGGCCGCCATCGCGGCTACGATATAAAGACTCCCCTGGATGGTAGCGCCGACGCTGAGGCTGCCGATGACCTGCGGGACAAATGTTCCGCCCAGCAAGCCCACGGCAAAAATGATCCCGAATATGCTGCCATAGAGGCTGGGCTCGAACTTTGCAAAGGTGATGCCGACAATGGTTGGGAAAATGGGCGCAAACACCAGCCCGATAAGGATCACGGCCATGATCGCAAGTCCGGCGTTCTGAGTCAGAATCATGAGCAGGATGGCGAGAATGGAGATCAGGGCAGCGGCAGCAATTACCTTGACACCGATTGCCGTCAGGTTCTTTACAGTAGAAGTCAGGAACCGCCCCACCATCATGGCCACACCGAAGAAACTCAGAACCAGGCCTGCGTTCGCCACGGCAGTCGGACTCTTCTCTCCTCCGAAGATCTCGGTCATATAAGGCTTGCTCCAAGTGGCCATGCTGATTTCCAACGAAATGTAGCAAAACAAAGCTATCGCCGAGATCAAGACCGCGCCCTTCCCCAATAACTTGACTGCCATTGAGAACTGGAATCCTGTAGACACCTGAGGGAACCGGGCGCCAGCAGCAATGAGCAAGAAGACCAGGAGCAGAGCACCGATCATGGAAACTCCCGCTCTATAGCCTAGCGCCAGCGAGGCGAAGAGCGAGAATATGAGGGGAGTGACGACATATCCCAGACCGAAGAACGCGTTTCCGAAGTTGCTCGCGCGTGCGGGGTCCTTTCCGTCGAACAAAACCACCGGAATCAGAGTATTGCCGACCGTGTTTAGACACATGGCGCCGATTCCAAGCAGGACGCTGGCGCCAAGGGCCGCGCTGAAACTGGTCGAGAAGGCCAAGAGGAACATGCTGCCGCCCGCAACCAAGAAGCCCAGGACGGCAAGCGGCTTGTGACCGAACTTGTCCACCATCGGGCCGATGAAGAGTTGCACGATCATGCTGGTAAGAAAAAGCGCCAAGGTGAGGTGTCCAATCTCGGCGTTTGTGATTCTGAGGCTCTGCTTCATCTCCTCCGAGATTGCGCCAATAATGATAAAGCTTATGCCCAAACCAAACACAGCCATCAGGGCCACAACCGCTGTCGTCTTTGTTGATCTTTCTCCCATTGTCTGTTCTCCCTCGTTGTTAGGCGGTTGATCAAGTTGCGCAAGCATAGTTCTTCGGGTCTTGGCGTCCTGGAGTCTTGATGGTTGGGTTCAGAAAGCTGACCGCTACGACACCAAGATTCAAGGGCTCGCAAAACCGGGAGCAAGCTGCCGCGCCAGTGTCGAAAGCTTAGCTCGCTTCGCTCGCAAACTTTAGGGGCAAAGGGGCAAAGGGGTCAAGGGGCAAAGGGAAACCAGGGAAGCCAAGCTCACTGCGTTGCTCTTGGCCTTTAGACTTCGAATGAGTGCATCCAGCATTCTTGGCCCCTGTGGCGACTTACACGAATGCACCCAATACCCCTTGTTTATTGAATATTTGTGTAATTTCCGAAACTCATTCGCGCATCCCGGCGAGGATCTTCTTCAAGCCCGCAAGGGACTGCTCCGTGCATTCCATGGCGGGCTTGTTGTCCGGATATTGCTCCTGTTCGATGACGATCCACTCCGTTCCTCCGTCGGAGGAACACGCAGCGTAGACTTTCGCCCAGTCCACGGAATCCTGTCCAATAATGGCTTTTTTGCCGGTATCGCCGCCCACCACTGTCGGCTTGAAATGCACCGTCCTGGTGCGGCCGGGGTATTTTCTTATGAACACGACAGGATCAAGTCCCGCTGCAGCGGTCCAACCGCAGTCCTGCTGCAGAATCACATCCTTGCTCGTGCGCTCGGCAAACAGTTCCCAGTAGGTTTTGTCGCCCTCCTTCTTGAATTCGCCGGTGTGGTTGTGATACCCACAGGCCATGCCCAAGGGTCTCAGCGTTTCAGCGATTTGGTTAAACACTTCTGCGAGGCCCTTGCTCTTCTCGGGGTCGGTGAAGCCGCCGACGCTGGGCACGATGAGAAACCTGCAGCCGATGGTTTGGTGAAACTGGATCGTGTTTTTGAGCGCATCTCCCTGCAGCACCTCCAAGCCGATGTGGGCTCCGGCTGCGCGGAGATGCAGTTCGTCGAGCCTGGCTTTCAGTTCCTTGGCCTTTCCCTGGTAACTGTAGTAGCCCGCGAACTCGACTGCCTCGAAACCCATCTTGGCAACCTGCTCGAGCGCAGCGTCAAAATTCTTGCCGCAATCGCCACGCACCGAATAGAGCTGGACTGCGATGGGGATCCTGCCGGCAGGAACGGGAAGCAGATCTTTCGGGAGCGTCCACGCCACAGCGCCAAGGCCTGCCATGCTGAGAAGCGAGCGACGCGTCAGGAGGTTCCCGTCTGCAGTCAGGCCATTACAATCTTTCATGTTCTGCATCTTTAGATTGGCAGGGCGCATCACTGAGCTCCTTTCTTACTTGTGGTTGTCCGAAATCTCCCGCCGTGCAAGGTCCACGTGCCTGTCGCATTTTCGGCATTATAAAACGAAATTCGGGTTTCCGCTATTTTCGGCATTTCCGGCGGATTATAATCGCCCGCACAGACAGGTAAATGGTATGTTGCCCCCTATTCTTTGCCTTACTCCTGAGAGGAAAGACACGATGAATAAGCAACACTCGTTTGGTCGCCGGGATTTCCTCAAAAAAGTTCCCATGGCCGTAGCCGGCGCGGCCGCCTTTCCGACTATCGTCAGGGCATCGGCGCTCGGCCTCAACGGCGCTGTATTGCCAAGCGACCGGATCGTCATGGCCGGCATCGGCTATGGAATGCAAGGCGGATCAAACATGCGTGCTTTCCTGGAAAAAGACGAGGTTCAATGGGTGGCGGTGTGCGATCTGGATGACGGCCATCTGACCGAAGCACGCGACATCGTCAACCAAACGTACGGGAACAAGAACTGCGCTACTTACAAGGACTTTCGCCAGCTCTTCGCGCGGGGCGATCTCGACGCGGTGTCGATCGCCGTTCCCGACCATTGGCATGCCATTCTGTCGATCACTGCGCTCCGGGCCGGCCTGGACGTTTATGGCGAGAAGCCCTTCACCCACAGTCTGCGCGAGGGCCGCGCCCTGTGCAACGCAGTGAAACGGTACGGGCGCGTCTGGCAGACCGGCAGCTGGCAGCGCTCCCAGAACAATTTTCACCGGGCCTGCGAGCTTGTGCGCAACGGCCGCATCGGCAAGATCCAGCGTGTCGAGGTCGGCCTCCCATACGGCCACTACGACTTCGCGCGGACGTTCGGGCAGGAGAAGATCGAGGCGCCGCCGCCGGAACTCGACTACGAAACATGGATCGGCCCGGCACCTTACGCGCCGTATTGCAAGGCGCGTGTCCACATGAACTGGCGCTGGAACATGGATTTCGGCGGCGGCCAGCTCATGGACTGGATCGGCCACCACCTCGACATTGCTCACTGGGGATTGGGGCTGGAAAACACCGGTCCGGTCGAGGTTCGGGGAAAGGGCGATTTTCCCACAACCGGCATTTACAACAGTCCCACGCGCTACTGGGTTGAGGCTGTCTACGCCGACGGAACGCCCATTATTCTGGCTGGAGGCTATCCTGAGATACAGAGTGGCACGAAATGGATCGGCGAGTACGGCTGGATCTGGGTGGACCGCAGCGGCTTCGAGAGCGAGCCCGCGTACCTCGTGAACGAGGTCATCGGTCCCAACGAAATCAGGCTGTACCGGAGCCGCGATCACTACCAGAACTTCCTTGACTGCATCAGGAGCCGTGCACTGACCATCGCCCCTTGCGAAGTTGCGCATCGCTCGGCGAGTGTCGGCCATCTCGGTGTTATTGCAATTGAGGTCGGCCGCAAGATCAAATGGGATGCGGCTACCGAAACGATCATCGGCGATCCGGAGGCGGAGCGCCTGCTCAGCCGCTCCTACCGGAAGCCCTGGCAGCTTCCTGCTTGATGAGGGGTGCGACCATGCGGAATCCCAATACGATGAGAAAAATCAGTACGACCCTCTTTGCCTTGGCCATCATCGCGGCGATCTCTTCCCTTGCGCGCGCCCAGACGACAGCGGCTCCCGCTTCCTTGGATGAGATCTTGAAGGAAATCGCTTCCTATGACGGCGGGATCGACTCGGCGCCGTTCTGGAAGCTCCGCGACTATGTCTATGCCCGCAAGGACGACCCGGTGGTGCGGGCCGAGTGCGAGACAAAGCTCCTGGAATTCCTCAAGACGAACGCAACACCCGTTGCGAAAATGGCCGCCTGCCGCCAGCTTCGTCTGATCGGAAGCGACAGGTCCGTGCCCATTCTTCAAGAGATGCTTCTGGATCAAGCCACGGCAGATATGGCCCTCTATGCGCTGCAGAAGATCCCCGGATCAGCTGCTGACAAAGCACTTTTGCAGACCCTATCCAAAGTCGCCGGCGCGACCAAGACCGCAGTCATCGCTGCCCTGGGCGATCGCAAATGCGCCGAGGCTGTACCGTCCCTTGCGCCGCTCCTCGAGAGCAACGGCGAGTTCGCTGGAGCCGCAGCTCTTGCGCTGGGTGGGATCGGCGGCGACGCAGCCTCTAAGTCGCTCATCGCCTGCTACACGGGGACGCATGCGGACCTCAAGCCGGTCGTTGCCGCATCAGTGATGGAGTGCGCCGAGGGACGGCTGGCGGGGAAAAGCGAAGGTGCCGCAGTCGAGCTCTATGACATGCTCTTGAGAGACTTGGCCCTCCCTGCCTCCCTACGCAGAGCAGCCATGATTGGCAAAATCACCGCGTCGGGAGATCGCGCTCCCGCAATCGTGATGGAACAACTCAAAGGATCGGATCCCGATATGCAGGAGGCTGCGATCGTCAAGATCGAAGATGTGATAAGGCCCGAAGCCGTGGGGCCGATTTGCAGCCTTCTACCTGGGCTGTCAGAAAGTGGCCAGATCAAACTTCTGGCCGCGCTCTCCAGATACCCAAAGGAGCGTGTGCTTCCAACCGTTCTCCAGGCGGCACGGAGCCAAGCGGCGCCGGTGCGCATCGCCGCACTGAAAGCCCTCGAATCGGTGGGAGACGCATCCTCCGTGCCTTTCCTGGCCGCGACGGCGGCGAAATCCCGCGGCGCGGAGCAAAGCGCTGCCCGAAGCGCTCTCCGCATGCTCAAGGGCCGCCCGGCCGATGATGCTGTGCTTGCGCTGCTGGCACAAAAACCGGGTGACGATATCCAAGGTGAGCTTCTCCTGGCCATTGCTGATCGGCGCATTTTCGCCGCTAAGAGTACTGTCGCAGCATTGCTGAACGCGTCCTCGGCCAGAATCCGTCTCCAGGCGCTAAGGGCGTTGCGCACCATCGGCACGCCTTCCGATATACCGGCAGTCCTGGATCTTCTCCTCCAGAGCGGCGACGATTCGGAGCAAACGGAAGCGACAACGACAGCAGCCTTGTTGGCCCAGAAGATCGCCAATCCCGACGGCCGTGCCAACGCCGTCAAGGAACAGCTGGCCACCAAGAAGGACCCGAAGGCACGGGTGCGCCTCTATGGTGTCCTCAGCCGAATCGGCGACGACAGCGCTCTGCCGGTCCTGCGCGAGGCGCTTCAGGGACAGAACGAAGAGATCCTCGACGCGGCCGTCCGCGCGCTCACAGCTTGGCCCACGCCTGCGGCGAGGGCTGATGTCGCCCTGCTGGCGCAGAAGTCCAAGAACAAGACGCATCGTCTTCTGGCGCTTCGAGGCCTGGTGCGAATGATCGGTTTGGAGAGATACCAGAGACCGGAATCAGCGGTCGCCGAACTCAAGCAGGCAGCCCGCCTGGCTTCCCGGCCCGAAGAGAAAAAACTCATCCTGGGTGTGCTGCCGCGGTTTGCCTGCCCGGAAGCTCTGGCGTTTGCGGAAGGCTTTGCCCGCGATGCATCCGTGAAGGCGGAAGCTCAGGCTGCGATCAACAGGATCAAACCCAGGCTCTCGAAGAAGTGACGTTGCCCCAGGGTTACTGCGCGTTTTCGCGCCCTAGCGTAAAATAATGTGACAGGCTACGCTGTCCCAAGCCAGGAAGAATCCTCGGCTGACCGTGTGTTCCAGAGTGCGTGGACAGGGTTGCCTGCTTTGGAAATATAAACGAGCAGCCGAGAAGATCGGCGTCGGAATCGGGGTCGCAATCGCCATCGCTATCGAATTTGTTGGTCTGCAAAAGCCGATTGCGATCCCGATGCCGATTCCGACGCTTTTCATGCGCTTGGGTCCCGCTGCGCGGGATGAGATACTGTCACGGTATTTTGAAATCGCCTTCGATGCGGAGATGAAGAAATAACAAGCCATGAGATACGCGCTAATGAAAAAAACCGCTATAGCCAGGAATTCAGTTGCCGTCTTTCTCTGCTTGATTGTTGCAGTCGGTGCGCCGGTCTTGTGCCAGCAGGATCCCAACAAGGAAGAGCTCAAGCTGCAGTTGCCCAAGCCCATGTTCATCGGCACGCCGAGCAACATCAAGAGCCCGAACCTGGAAGCCGTTACGGGCAAGC
>Ga0315280_10008399_pt1 | contig 13526 bp, 13 predicted proteins | sample YL17G06_40_MG_FD_203697 | JGI IMG/M metagenome (GOLD analysis project Ga0315280, IMG submission 203697) | Sediment microbial communities from Yellowstone Lake, YNP, Wyoming, USA - YL17G06_40 | ecosystem: Environmental > Aquatic > Freshwater > Lake > Sediment | place: USA: Wyoming | collected...
AAGCAGCAGTAGAGTCAATAGCATCTGCGATTTGATCACGGCAAAGAATCTTAACGTCAATTGGTTAGTTGAGGCCAGGATAGACGAAGTTTCACAACCCATGCTCAGGAAGATGAGAGAGGCTGGCTGCATTCGTATTCAGTACGGCGTGGAAACTGGAGACTCGACTTTGCTCGAAGAAGTTGGAAAGCCAGGCCTTGTTATTAAGACAATTCGTGAAGGTTTTGAGAGTACTGTTGCCGAGGGTATATTCGCTGTTGGTTTCATCCTGTTAGGCTTGCCGGGAGAAACTAGAGCCGCCATCAGAAAGACATTTGATTTAGTGATGCGCCTGGATTGCGACCATATACTTTGTAGCGTTGTCACACCGTATCCCGGTACGGAGTTGTTTGCTATGGCCAGGGAGAAGCAACTAATACTTACCTACGACTGGAGAAGGTATACCAGTCGTCACATTGTTATGCGCACAGAGGCACTTTCCGGCAAAGAGCTCGCCCAAATGCGTGCTATGTTTATGATGTCATTCAGAGCAAAACAGCTTTTCAGGGTGCTTCGAAACGCGCGCAGCCAAAATGGTGGGACATTGTCATGGCGGGGAGCGCTTTATAGGCTTCGCATGGCGGGAGAACACGTATGCGGCAGGGTGTTCTTCTCCTAATCCGGATATGAACATCGCCTTAGTGCACAATCGATACGCTGTTGATAGCGGCGAGGAGACTGTTGTTGAAAATATCGCCGATCTTATTTCTGCACACGGCCACGATGTGGCTCTGTTCACCAAAAGCAGTTCAGAGATTAGCAGGATGGTGCTGGGGCGGGCACGTGCATTCTTCTCCGGCATCTTCAACTTCAGCGTAATGAAAGCCTTTCGATGCTTTCTTAGCCAGAGCAAACCTGATATCGTCCACATTCACAATCTTTTTCCATTGATTTCTCCTTCTGTGCTAATTGAGTGTCGTAGAGCACATCTTCCTGTTGTGATGCATGTCCATAATTATCGACTCGTGTGCCCCAACGGCCTGCACATGCCGAAAACAGACCTTCGTATCTGTGAAAAGTGCTGTGGCGGCAGAGAGTATTGGTGCGTATTAAAAAACTGTGAAGGCGATTTGCCGAAAAGCCTGGGTTATGCTCTCAGAAGTTACGTCGCCAGGAAAGCACAGTTATATCGCGCGAATGTGTCTATTTACGTATGCCTAACACGTTTTCAGAAACAACGCTTAGTTTCGCAAGGCTTCCCGGAGGATAGAATGGTTATTTTACCCAATATGGTCCGGGTTAAAGACAAATCTGATACAAGGTCTCGGGGCGACTATGTCGGATTCGTTGGCAGAGTCAGTCCAGAAAAGGGAATCAGTATTTTCCTTAAAGCTGCGAAAAAATGCCCACACATTGAATTCCGCGTAGCTGGAAGTTATGATCGCATGCCTAATGTTCTTAGGCAAGCATCCGATAATTGCCGCTTCTTAGGTCATCTGCGCTCTACAGAGCTGTCACAGTTTTACAAATTCAGTCGGATAGTAGTCGCACCCAGCCTGTGGTACGAAACTTTCTGCTTGATTGCCATGGAAGCCCAGGCCTACGGCAAGCCCGTCATCTGTTCTCGCTTAGGCGCGTTGCCTGAGGTCGTCGATTGCGGAGTGACAGGTTTGCTATTCCAGACTGGAGATGCAGATGAGCTTGCCGAGAAGATTCAGTATCTTTGGGATAGGCCCGATTTATGCCGGCGGATGGGCGATGCAGGCCGCGATAAGTTCCGTCGTAGTTATTCGCCACAACAGTACTACGAAAGTCTTATGGCTGTTTATGAAAAAGCTATTGAGCTTGGCCCGCCGATTCTCCACGGCAAACATTGAGTTGAAGTTGACAGTTGTAATTTTAGGCACTTTAGTCACTTCGCACTTTAGGCACTCAGACTTGGAGATGTCGCGTGCCCTCTGACCAGATGACGTACCGCAAGTATAAGGTCCTAAATGTCCAGTTTGACTTGGTTGACTACCGAGCCGTTATGGAAAATATCGACCGATGGAGGCGCAATGGGCAGCAGCATTATCTTACACTTAGCCCGCCACACAGTGTGCTGATGTGCCACTCTGACGATGAGTTGAGCAGGGCTACCGACCAAGCTAATATGACCTTACCCGATGGCGTAGGAATCATACTGGCGGCAAACCTGTTGAAGTACCCTCATCGGGGTAGAGTAACTGGACCTGAGCTGATGCTCAGACTGTGTGACTGGGGCAGGGCAAAAGATTATCGCCATTTCTTCTACGGAGGATCGCCAGGTGTAGCTGATATGTTAGCCAAGCGATTGGCCCAGAAGTTTCCCGGCTTGAAGGTTGCAGGAACCTACAGTCCTCCATTTAGGAAGCTGACGCCGCAGGAAGATGCCGAGATCATCGAGGACATAAATAGTGCCGGGCCCGATATTGTCTGGGTAGGCTTGGGGTCGCCCAGGCAGGAGAAGTGGATGGCCAGCCACGTGGGCAAAATAACAGCAACCGCGATGATCGCTGTCGGCGCCGCCTTTGATTTTCACGCCGGAAATGTGAAATGGGCCCCCACATGGCTTCGCAGAGTCGGCTTGGAATGGGCATACCGTTTTGCGAAAGAGCCAAGACGGATGTGGCGCCGCAATCTCGACAGCCCGCTATTTTTATTAAGAGTGATACAGCAATGGGTAAGAAAGCCCTCATAACCGGCATTACAGGCCAAGACGGCAATTACCTGGCTGAGTTTCTGTTAGAAAGAGGATATGAGGTCCATGGGTTGATCCGACGGTGTAGCTCCTTCAATACGCAGCGAATCGACCATCTGTATAAGGACCCTCACGACCCTGAGCCAGGACTGTTTCTCCATTATGCGGACTTAATAGATGGAGCAGGTTTGCGAGAGGTGCTTTCCTGTGTCCAGCCGGATGAAGTCTACAACCTCGGCGCCCAGTCACACGTTCGCGTGAATTTCGACCAGCCGGTCTACATGGCGCAGGTCGATGCGGTCGGCACCATAAGGCTGCTCGAGGCGATCCGCGACAGCGGGCTGGAAGTTCGATTTTACCAAGCATCTTCAAGCGAGACTGGGGCTTCGCACGTGACTACGTAGAAGCAATGTGGCTGATACTTCAGCAAGATAGTCCTGACGACTACGTTATCGCGACCGGCCAATCGTATTCGGTGCGGGAATTTCTGGATTTGGCTTCGGATTTAGTTGGGCTTGACTGGAAAGAGTACGTTGAAATTGACCCGCGATACCTACGACCTGCCGAGGTGGATGAACTCTGCGGCGATGCTTCCAAAGCCAGGCGTATTTTGGGGTGGGAGCCGAAGGTGTCTTTCGAAGAGTTGGTGGCAATGATGGATAATGAAAACTGCCCAGGACAGGATTTGAACCTGCACGGGAAACTCCCACCAGCCCCTCAAGCTGGCGCGTCTGCCAATTCCGCCACCTGGGCCATTCAATTGACGACTAGCTATTTCCTACCCGTTACTCAGAATCAATTCTCACCCCACCCCAGCAACCTCTCAGACCAAGACAGTACGCGACCATACGCCCGTCGTCACCTTTCCCCTAAAGCAATCCGCACTCCCATTTCTATCAAATCTTAAACAATATACCACACCCCTGACAAAACATCAACAAGAAAGCCCCCACAACTGGTGGCTCTGCAACTGGTGTAAACCAGTACCGTGCAGCAAATAAAGCCACTTTCCCTGAGTCAACCATCAAAAAATAATTAGGATTTTACTAATTTTACACAAATTTTTCTTGACTTCGGGAAGGCTAAAACTAATAATTCTATTTATGGCAAGAAAATTACTATCAACATCCTGTCCGGCTTGTGGGCTGCCTATGCAAATAGCAGCGATGTTCTGTGCAGCCTGCGGCGTTAAAATTGAAGGCAATTTTAGCGAGACCTTTTTTGATAGACTCGCTCCGGAAGACCAGAAATTCTTGGAGCAATATCTCTTAGCTGGATTCAGTATCAAAGCCTTGGAGCAGAATAGCTCCCTTGGATACGCAGCTATACGCACGCGGTTAGACAGGCTGATCGCTGGCTACAAGGCACTTACAAAGATGGATGCTCAGCGAAGGGCAGTCCTGGAACAATTGCGAGCAGACCAAATAACGGTAGCAGAGGCGAAAAAGAAACTTGAAAGACTTTCAGGAGACTAGAATATGGCAAACATATCACATGTATCGTCAGAAGAGGAACTGCTACAGCTTCGCAACGAAGGTAAAATCACCGAAGATGAATATGAGGATTTGCTCCAGACACTGCAAAAAACAGCCAGACCCGATGCGGGACCAGTCCTGCAGGATGAAGTTTTGCCGGTTCGGACTTCTGGTTTGGCAATTGCTTCTTTGGTCTTTTCCATAGTTGGCCCGATTACCTGTGTCCCCGCTATAATCTGCGGACACCTAGCTCTACGGAAGATGGGAAGGGAACCAGCAGTGAGGGGCTATGGTCTGGCTGTAGCGGGATTGATTATAGGGTATATCATTCTTGGGATATCAGTAGCCGTAACCGTTCCTTGTCTGCTGTTCCTGGGAGCAAAAGTCAGGTCAGCACAACATATTTCGGTAGTGGTCGAACTGAAAAGATTTCCTCTCGACGATATGGAAGGGCTTGTAACCCAAACGGATGTGCAGATCGACAAGCAAATCTCAAGCGATGGCAACGGCTCTCTGCGAATTGAGGCGGCGAAACCCGTGACAATACGCCTATTTGAGACTGGGGACATAGACATTGAGGATGCACGCCTCGTCTATCAGGCGAAAGTCAAAACTGAAAATGTCGAAGGTCAAGTTTACCTGGAAATGTTATGTCATTTCCCCGGCAAGGGAGATTTTTTCTCCAGAGGACTTATGACACCTTTGTCCGGTTCCACGGACTGGACAACACAGGAAACGCCATTCTTTCTAAAAGGCGGAGAAAACCCCGACAATATAAAGTTGAACGTGGTTATAGACGGTAAGGGTACCGTATGGATCGATGACATTCAGCTCCTAAAGGGGACGCTTGAATAAAGACCCGATGTCACGTTGCCTTCTTGTTGTTCCATAACAAGACTTGCAGACGCTGGCAGAAGGTAAAACCAGTTGACTTACACATTTCAGCTACCATCGGCGATTTGGCCAAATGCTCATCTCTTGTAGCTGCCTGCGGCATCAACATCACTTTTTCTAAGTCTACCTTACCGATTGTTTTTATCGTTTGCTCGATTTCCGCCAAATCAGCCTCGTCATCAACGACAAACTTCAGTTGGCACTTGTAATTGCTAATCAACTTTCGCAAGACAGATACATCTAACCTTGAATCCTCGTGGATCGCTGCAAGCTTTGAGTTGCCGGGCATAGAATTGCTCAGCTTCGGGCTGATGCTCATCAAGTCACACGGCACGTCAGACACAAACACGATACCCGCTGTTTCGATTGTTATATGCCTGCCGGCAACCTTTAGCGCCTGCGCTAATTGCGGCAGGTCCGGATTTACCATCGGTTCTCCGCCGGTTATAACCACGAATTTGCAGGGCCATTTTCCAACAGTCTGGATTATCTCGGCGATGTTGTAATCCTGCCCTACGGTTGGGTCCCAGGCGTATTTTGTATCGCACCATCGGCAGCGTAAGGGACAGCCAGCCAGGCGTACGAACACGCTGGGAACGCCGGCCAAAAATCCCTCGCCCTGCAGAGAATAGAAGATTTCGCTTATTTTCATAAGTCATATCTCGTGATTCGTGGTTCGATTCACGATACACCATTCACTATTCACAGCTCTACATATTCAATCGGGTCTTTCAGTCCTGCTTCGGCAAAACCCTTCAGTCTTAGTCTGCACGAGTCGCATCGGCCACAGCTTCTACCCTGCTGGTCCGGGTCGTAGCAACTGTGGGTCAGCGAATAATCCACGCCCAGCATGGCCCCCGCGAGGATAATTTCTCCTTTGGTCATATTGATAACAGGGGCACGAATACGAAATCGGCCCTTACCTTCAACCGCCGCAGCAGTCGCTAAGTTGGCGGTCTTCTCAAACGCAGCTATGAACTCACCCCGGCAGTCAGGATAGCCGCTGTAATCAACCGCGTTGACGCCGATGAAGATATCAAACGCTCCTAGAACTTCGGCCCAGGCAAGGGCGTAACTCAAGAAAACAGTATTGCGAGCAGGCACATAGGTGGGCGGAATCTCAGATATGTAACCCAGACTTGCCCTATCTTTCGGCACGTGCACGGCCGTATCTGTCAGGGCTGAACCGCCGAAAGTAGCTAAGTCAATTTGGACCACACGATGCTCAACTGCTCCAAGAGAGGCGGCAATTTTCTTTGCGGCCTCGACCTCGCGGAGATGCCGCTGCCCGTACTTAAAAGTCAACGCGTAGCACCGGAAGTTTTCACTACGAGCGATGGCTAAGGTCGTAGCTGAATCCACGCCTCCGCTAAGCAAAACGACTGCTCTTTTGTCTGCCACAAGTTGGCCTCGTTTAGTCCAACTACTCGGACAGTATCTCAATACCGTTTATCTCGGGGTTCTGTATATTCGGGGTGAATCCGATGGCCAGCTCGCCATTGGTTACGGTCACGCCTTCGATTGTCCTAACCACAGGCTTCTGGAATCCACTGGCCTCCTTGAAGGGATCAAAGTCCGTAAGAGCACCCCTTCCGTTGACACTTACCGAGAAAACCCGCTCGCCTTGGTTCACTATCCCAGAATACGTTTCAGCAAAATGCAGCCGAAGGGTGTACTTGCCGTTGGGAACGCTGAATTTGTATCCGTCCATACTGTAGCGTTCGGTCTCGTACACTCTGGGCGAATTTGTACCAGCCATTGCTAAATCGCCCCGATCCACCGTCTGTCCGCCAACGGCGCCCCACTCTTTGCCGGCTGCCATCTCCTGGTCGGCAAGCCAAAGGTTGCCTGACTTGTCGGTATAAGGCTCGAAGAGGCCGCAGTTGACGCGCAAAATGAATTTGCTGCCTTTGGCTGGCTCGGTCTCTTTGGCCTCTTTGGGCTGTTGGATCTGCTCGGCTTGTTGAGCCTCTTGGGGCTGAGGTGTCTCCTTGGCCTGTCTGGCCTCCTTAACGCTGCGCTGAGAAGCGCAGCCCGATAGTGCGAAAAGCACTGCCCCAACCAGAAAGCCTGCAACGATCAATCTTTTAGTCATTTCCTGTTTCCTTTCAGATAATTGATGCTGGAGCGGTCAATATACCTGAGCTTGCACCTCAACGCAAGATTCTCGACCTTGCTTGGCAGGCTTATGCCAAGCCAGGTTTTTCTTGTTCTGGCACAACATCTTGATTATACTATCGTAGGAAGGTTTATAAAAGCGGTCAAAACAGTAATGAGCGAACGCCTGGAAATAGAATTGTTTGACAATCCGCGCCCGGAACGAGACTATTGTATCACCATAAGATGTCCTGAATTTACGAGCGTTTGTCCGCGCACCGGCCAGCCAGACTTCGGCGAAATTGTCATCGAATACTGTCCGGACAAATTCTGCATCGAGCTGAAGAGCCTGAAATTCTATATGCAAAGCTACCGCAACAAGGGCATTTTCTACGAGGCTCTAACAAACGATATACTGGATGATTTGCGAACGGCGTGCAAGCCACACTGGATGAAAGTTACCTCGCGATTCAGACCGCGGGGTGGAATAACCACAGAAGTAGTTGCGGAATATGAAGCCCACAAATAGCAACTGTTTCATCAGAGGTGACAAAAATGGCGATAACCTTTCACTGCGATCATTGCGGCAAAAAGGTGGGAGCGCAAGATAGCGCAGCCGGCAAATGGGTGAAATGCCCAGCCTGTCGCAACAGAATATATGTCCCCAACCTCCGCAGCGACGAAGACCTGAAGCTTGCCCCGATAGACGAAACCGAGGAAGAAAGAAAGCGGCGGTTGATGGAGGAGACCCACCGGCTTACACAGGACATATTGCAGGAAAGAGAGATTCCCGAGACGGTTGGGTTGGATGGGTACGCAGCCGAGATAAACGAGAAAGAACTGACAAAGCGCATAATTACTTATCTTCGACTAATGGCAGACGGCGACCTGGACGAAGCCCAAAGGACCGCAGATTTGATAGCACCTTATCGCCGCCAAGCAGCCAAAATCCTCGATCAGATAGCTGTTAGCCAGATTCCTGAACCGGAGCTGGCTGACATCCCGCCACATGTGCTCTCAGGTCTCATAAGAAACCTACGGACGAGAATAAGCTGACTATAAGCCAAGGAATTCTTTCCTCCACCTTTTACGGATAGAATCCTAAAACTCACCTATATTACCCAGTCCGCTTAGTCTTCCCAATCCGATATCTGCCAACTTAGCAGGTCGCTCCAATTTGGCTCAAGTCCCGCTATTTCTTATGTTTTATAAGGCAGGTGCAATATAACTCGGGTGGACTTGCCTATTGAAACTTGGAGGGGAACTTGGTATGGCCAACGAGACGACAGTTGTGCACGTCACCCATGAGACGATAGGGAAAGTAGGGGGCATAGGGGCAGTTCTACATGGCTTTTTCACTTCTAGGACGTACCTCAATGCGGTTGATCGCTCCATTCTTGTAGGGCCGGTGTTCACAACAGAAGGCTCAGCGCTGGATCGTCTCGGTGAGGACGGCGAGGTGCTTTATTCGTCTATTGATGGGGTCATAAACCCGGCCTATGCGCCGGCTTTTCGCAAGCTGGAGAGCTTTTACAATGCCGGCATTGTCTATGGCAGGCGAATATTCGTGGACGAGCAGACAGGCGTGAAAAGCTCACCAGAGGTGCTGCTGGTCGACGTAAGACACATCGACAAAGCCGTAATCAACGAATTCAAGAGACGCCTATACGAAGAATTTGGCATCCGCAGTGATTTGTACGAGCACTTGTGGGAGTACGAGCAGTATGTCAGGCTGGCGCCGGTAGCCATCGCTGCATTGAAAACGCTGGGCGCAATCAATGAATCGACGGTTATCATCTCGCACGAGTTCATGGGGATGCCGACGGCATTAGCAGCCATCCTCGAACGCCCAACAAGTCAGGCCAATTTCACGACGATTTTTTACGCCCACGAAGTAGCCACAATGCGACGCATTGTTGAAGGGCATCCCGGCCACGACACGATGTTCTACAACGTCATTAAACAAGCTCATCAGGACAAACTCTACGTCAACGAGGTGTTCGGCGACCAGAGCTCCTACTTCAAACACGCCCTGGTGGAAGCTTCGAAATACTGCGACCATATATACGCGGTAGGCGATTATGCAGCAGAAGAGTTGCGGTTTCTTGCGCCGGAATTCGAGGCGGCTGACATACATATAGCCTATAATGGCATACCTGCATATAGAATCACTGTGGCTGAAAAGCTCGCCTCAAAAGGAAAGCTGCAAAGTTACTGCCAAACTCTGCTGGGCTATAAGCCAGATTTCATATTTACACACGTCACGAGGCTTGTATGCAGCAAGGCCTTATGGCGGGATTTGCGCGTGTTGTATCCAATAGAAGAGCATTTGCGATCTCTGGGTAAAACAGCCGTGCTTTTTGTGCTATCTACAGAGATGCCGCAGCGACCCAGCAAAGACATCTTCAACATGGAGTCGGAATACAACTGGCCTGTTGCCCACAGAGAAGGTTGGCCGGATCTATCCGGCGGCGAGTCCAACTTCTACGCCTCTGTGCAAGAATTCCATGCCAGAAGCCGAAACATAAAAATCATCTTCATCAACCAGTTTGGATTCCGCCAGAAAAACTGTGGTCGAAAAATGCCCGAAGATATGGAGTTTATGGACATCCGTAGAGGAACCGATGTCGAATTCGGGCAGAGCATCTATGAGCCGTTCGGCATATCTCAACTAGAACCGTTAACATTCGGAGGAATATGCGTATTCAGTAATGTCTGCGGATGTTTTGGCCTGTTGCGGGATACCCTTGAAAAACTGACAGTTGACGATTTACAGTTGGAAATTGGAGATTCCAAATCCGAGATTCGCAATGTCATCGTGGCTGATTACACCAACCTGGATGGTCAGTTCGAAAACCGGAAATTGACAATTGAGAATTTACAGTTGATTGATCGGGCGGCGAGAGACCAGCTAGAAATCAAAGAGAGCAAAAGGATCGCAGAAGAAATAATGCGGCGCCTGCCCCAAAACGAATCTGACATTGAGAGTCTGATTCGAACCGGCTATGGCTTGGCCGCAAACATGAGCTGGGATGTGATAGTGAAAAACTATCTGCTGCCCGGCCTGCAGAAAACAGCGGAGAGAGTGCCTACATTGTGACACGCCCCTGCTCCCGTCCGCTGACGGGAATATGCTGGGGCTATTTTACGATGGTGTGCTTCAACGGCCTTCTAACCGAAGATGGATGAACTCCCGCCTGCATTGCCATCAACATCCCGGCTGCCTCTAAGTAATTGTCCACATATATGAACTTCTTGTGCTCAGGATGTTTCAAACAGCTTTTATTCTCCCTTACTACAATCACCGGGATGTTGGCATCTAAACAGGCCTGATGAGGAACTCCAAAACAACCGTATGGGGACACCATGCAGTCAACATCCTTGACACTAATTCCCTTCCGGTAGTTGATGCGAGGAGCTTTGGCCAGGCCTTTCAACAAACAATGAATGAAATTCTGTGTAATTATCTCTACCGCCATTCTTGGGTCTACAACTTCGGCAAAGCCCTCTATGCAATAATCTACCGGACCGTGAGCCACAGGTTTTTCCAGTGCATCCGCGATCAATTTTGAAGCGACAGCCTCAACGCCACCGACCGGATTCACTCCACCATGTCGGAAGTAATTCTTGAGGGTTTCTTTGTCGATTGTAATGGGTGTTGCGATGCCCAAAGCATCAAATTCATGCTCTCCGACCTGCTCTACCAGTTCTTTCCAGTTCCTGACTTCGCCGGTGGCTATGCCGTCTTTCATCTGGGCTATCAGTTGCAACGGAACTCGCAGCTCCACTATCTCAGCATCCAATCCTATTGTTGCCCGTGCGGCAGATACGGCATTTATGGATTGATAATCTGCCTTATTTACCGCTACCAAGACCTTATTTGAGAGAACTCTCTCCAAGAAAAGCTCTCCCTTCAAGAACCTATCCAATATACTTCCTTCCACATATAGGCAATTCTCGGGCATCTCATTGATGTCTGAGGCGTTCACCACATTTGGATGTAAGATGAGAGTATCGCAGCAGGAAGCCAGCAGCTTGGCAGCCGGATTAGCATCGCCACAATGCCCGCCGATCTCACATCCAATTCCCGTTGGAATTATCATTACTACGTTCATGTGTTGCCCTTTCACCGGTTAGCCGCGCCATCACTATGGCGAGGTCCTCTGCACTTTGAGGATGCAGACGCCAAAGACGCCCCCTGCCCATGAGTTAGGCTGAGCCTGGAATTTGACGGTGATCTTGCTCTTGCCCTTGGTGGTGGATTCGCCAAGCGGATACACCGCATCATAGAACTCACCGGGCCGATTGTTTTCAAGACGGTCGGTAGCGATTTTGGCGTCATCTACGAGTATATCGAAGACGCGGTTGCCACTGTCTCCACCCCAATAGGTGACGGATAATTCCTGCGGCTGGTCGGGCAGCACTTTGACTTCGTAGCTGAACCAGCCGCCGTCGGTTGCGTGGCGCCACCTACGATCCGAGAAAACGCCGGATGCTGTCTTCTCGCCCTGCAAGTTGTGATCTCGCTCATTCTGCCTGTCACCTGGCCGAACCTCATCCACCGTGCGGGCTTGCAGTTCCTTTTCGCGGATAAGCTCAGCCTTGTAGGATTTTTCTTTCTCCCGCCACTGCTGGGGGGTGAACACGTCAAAGTAGACCATGTAGCGCCGACCGCCGTGCATCTTGTAGAAAGGCTCCAGCGTGATGCTGATGGCGTTGGCGGCACCCAACACGCGCAAGAGTTCCGATGAGACTTCAAAATGGGATGGCTTATCGGCAATCGGTTTGGTGGCCGAAATAAATCGGTCAGATGCGGTCACAATGGCCGGGTAACTCTCGCCGGCCTTGACTTCGGCACAGAGCACAAGCGGGCCATTCATAAAGGCAATCCGCCGTGGATTGTCGCGGAAACCTTCTGTGCGCAGACTAAATGGCATTCGGATTTCCACCGTGTCGCCGGTCTTCCACATCCGCGACAGGCTCGCATAGCTTCCTGGCGACGAGACATCAGGGATTGCCTGGCCGTTCACGCTGAGATGAAAACCCGATACAGACCAGTAAGGATGGCGAACAAGCAAATTCAACTGGACAGGCTTTTCGCAGGAGAATATGAGCCGGCTGCTGCCCTCGTCGGGGAAATTCGTTTCCTGGCGGAGCGTCAGACCTTTAGCCTTCCAGTTTAGCTCTGAGGCGATTAACAGGTTCACCCACAAATCGGTGTCGCTGTGGAAATAGATGCTGTCGCCGTATTTTGCGTGGTTTTCAATGCCCGTGCCGGTGCAGCACCAAAAGGAGTTGAGCGGCTCACTATATACCTTCCTTGACCCCGACCGCAGAGGCACATAGTAGCACATCATCCCTGTTTCGGGATTCTGCGATGCCAGGATGTGATTATAAAGTGCTCGCTCGTAATAATCGGCATACTCGGCTGCCGGCTCCCAGCAGAATAGATGTCGCGTAAGCTTGAGCATGTTGTAAGTGTTGCAGGTCTCGGTGGTATTTGGGCCGAGGGCCTCGGACAACCTTTCTTTTGGCGAGAAACCCTCGCCGTCGCTATGTCCGCCAATTACATAAGAACGTTCGTTAACGACGGTATCCCAGAAGAATACCGAAGCGGTCTTGAGCCACTGCTGGCCCGTAAGCTCGTACTGCCGGGCCGTGCCCACGAATTTTGGAATCTGGGTGTTGGCATGCAAACCGGTTAGTTTATCCTGCCGCTCCGAAGCCGGGCCAATGACCGCCATGTGATTGAAACGCTGGGCTATCTTCAAGTACTTCTCCAGGCCGGTGAGGCCGTAAAGGTTGGCCAGGACCTCATTCATTCCGCCATGCTCCGTGCCGAGCATCTTTTGCATTTGCTCGTCGGATAGGCGGGCATTGCGAGAGATGACCCAATCGGCAAACTTTTCGCACACCTGGAGCGCCTGCTGGTTGCCGCAGTAGACGTACATATCGAGCAAGCCGGCGTAAATCTTGTGCAGGGTATAGTACGGCGCCCACACTCGCTTGAGGGCCTCCACTCTATCTATGAACTCCTCCGGATAGGCGCTGAGGTAACCGCTGCCGATTTTTGCCTGGCACTCGGCCAGACCCGACACGACGGCGTTGCCTTTTTCTGTAAGCCGTTCGTCGCCGGTGCTGGCATACATCAACGCACATGCGGTCAAGTAATGCCCGACAAAATGCCCTCGTAGCTCACAATTCGGCTCTTCCCAGCCGCCCAGCGGCTTGGCAGTGGAAGGTAGACCGGCGTTGACGCGGAAGTTGTGAAGCAGCCGATCCACATCCAATGATAGCAGGTACGCTCGGTCAAGCTCCATCGCCCGCTTGAACGGACCTTCAAGCAGGCGAACGTCCTCCAG
>Ga0315280_10008400_pt1 | contig 13526 bp, 6 predicted proteins | sample YL17G06_40_MG_FD_203697 | JGI IMG/M metagenome (GOLD analysis project Ga0315280, IMG submission 203697) | Sediment microbial communities from Yellowstone Lake, YNP, Wyoming, USA - YL17G06_40 | ecosystem: Environmental > Aquatic > Freshwater > Lake > Sediment | place: USA: Wyoming | collected...
AGCCACTGCGGGTCAGAGAACGCGGCGAAGAACTGCTTTGTGTCGTCATCGGAGAGGACTTCCCACGGCCGCTGGCCCTCTCGTGGCAGCGGGAAGAACCGCCCAATATGAGGGTAGGTGCGGTCGACCAGGCGCAGGAAGACCACCATCGCCCGGCGCGCTTCGCCCGGCGATGGGCCTTCGACGAAGATGGACTTTGTCGGCATGTCGAGCCGGACGCGAGATGGATGCACATCCGCATTGGAGCAGATGATGACGTTCCATCCGGTGAAGCCACTGGGTGCCTGATCGCCCACCGGTGCCTCAGGCAGATTCCCGAGTAGGCCGTCTTCCTCATCGTACTGTCTGAGGAAGTCGTTGAGCATCCCGGCCGTACCCAGATCGAACTCCGACTCCGAGTTTGCGACGAGTTGGAAGTTCGGCCTGCCGCCGGTGAGCAGTTCCACCTGCCTCCACTCCGCTGCCGAGAACGGCAAGACCGGAGTCGTGTAATCGACCTGTACCTCCACCTCGCCGGCGGGCAGCGCGACCAAGGAGGCGTTCCCGCGTGGCTGCCCGTTCACGGAGACGTGGCTAATTCGGTAGATCGGTGCAAGCGGATTCAGCGAGAGCTCGGCTGGCTGATCGCTACGGACGTGCAGCACCACGCGCACCGTCAGCCCATCTCCTTCGTATGTCCCCTCCACCTCCGCCGGCGCAGTGCCATTGAGTGTTGCCAGCAGCTTGAGCCCGGCCATCTCGCGCGGCCCCACAGTGATGCTCTCAACGACGCTCGTATCCGCTCCGAGGCGCTGGCGCGGCACGCCGCCGAAGTAGACGCCAAAGATGGGGCGGGCGCCGAAGAAGCGGTTCGTGCTCTCCGCCGGCGTGCTCAGGGGATGCGGCTGCTCGTTCCCGATCACGAGGAGGCTGTTCCATCCGTCACCGCCGCGGCGTACGAACAGGGGCTCCGCCACCTTCGTCGCCGGAACCGTCTTGCGCCCCCAGACGATGCTCTCGACGAGCATCGGATTGCTTTCCATCAGTTCCTGCTGCCCCTGGATCGCCTCGTAGGGCAGGTAGATCCCGTGCCGCAGCGCGGAGAGCATCGCCTGCGCGTTGGTATAGCGCCAGTAGTCGCGGAGCGTCTTTGGCGTGAAGTCCTCGGGGCGGAAGAACTTGCCCGTCCAGTCGCTCTCGTTCGCGTAGTGCACGCCCATCGGCTTCTCGCCCAGGAGGTTGCGGCCGGCCTGGTTGCCCAACTCGGCGCCGGTGAAGTCGATGGGAACGATGTAGCTCTCCATCACATCCTGTGCCGAGAGCGCAGAGAGCTGGTACGACACTACTCCGCCGTCCGACCAGATGCTCTGACGGAACCCGCGCGCATCGTGAAAGCCGTTGATCGTCCGGTACCGGTCGGCGTGCCCGAACGCACCCACCAGGTACGTTCCGCGGTCGCGCGCGAAGGCGCGCCCCGGTGTGTGCCGCGCGATGTCGTCGGTGAAGCGGATCGGGGAGGTCTGGCACATGTCGTTAATGAAGCCGGGCGAGTAGACGCTGATCGCCCGCATGATGTCGAGGGTGAGCTGCCGATAGTGCTCGCCCAGAGGCGTGTGATACTCGTTGGCATAGTAGAGGTCCGGGTCATAGTACTGCCCCGTCACCTGCGGGTCGCCGTCGTTCAACCCCTCCGGGTAGAGGTCTTCGACGATGAGCTTCCCCGCCCAGTTCGGCAGGTAGTGGCTCCGCCGGAGCGTGTACCAGTGGTAGTAGGCGCGCCACGAACGCTCAATACGGTCTTTCTCCAGTCCCACCTGGCTCTTCCACACGTCCTCATAGCGCAGGAGCGTTTGATAGTCCTCCCGGCTCGGGTCCTTCGGCATATGCCAGTAGCGCGGGCTGCCGAACTCGTCGCCCTTAAGATGGTCGGGTCCGTGACCCCACTGCATGCCGGTGTAGGCGAGCCGCGCCAAGTCCGGGTACGGGTACTCCTCGAAGTAGCGTGACACCGGCAGGTAGCTGTAGATCGGGACGGTCGGGTCCTGCCGGTAGAAATCCGGGAATAGTCCGTAGTAGTGATCGAGCGCGTTGCGCGCGCCGAACTCGGCTCGCTCCGAGAAGAGCATCCACTCCAGCGCGTATCGCCCTTTCGGGTCGAGCACCACGCGTGTGCCTTGGCGGATCGTCCCAGCTTCTGGCTCCGGGATCCATTCCGAGATCAGCGCGCTCAGGTCGGTGTGCGGGTCGAGGCCCAGCCCGAAGGACTGCGTCGTACCGGCGGCAGCGACGAACGGCAGCGAGAAGACGTACTCGTCGAGGCGCCGCGCGAGCGGGAGCCTGTCCTGGAACCATGACATGTCGAAGTATTGTCTCACTGGCATTGGCATAGGGAGGCTTAGCAGGGCTTCCAGCCACACCTCGTGATCGGTCAGGTTGTCGAAGATCACCCGCCAACGCACCACGTTCGACTCGGCCCTCAGTTCGTGGTGGAGGAGGAGCCGCGCGCCGTACCGCTGATCAAACGACAGCTCCTCCGGCGCTTGCCTCCAATTCTCCGCTTCCGCCGCGAAGTGCGGAGAGCGTGTCAGCCCCTCCCACAGGAGGAGACCATTCGCCCCGCGCGCCGCAGTGCCCCCGGCGGCCCCGAACGCGGTCAGAAAGCCGGTGTTGTGGTCGAAAGCGAAGCCCATTCCACCCAGGTTCAGATGGAGCGGGCCCGCCTCCCGCGGCGGGGTCAGTGCAGTCGGCGTGTAGGTCGGCTCGAGCTTCTGCCCATAGCGCCGCACGCCGGGCGCACCCGCGAACGCGTACGCAGGTCGCTTTCCATCGCGCCAGCGCGGCTCAAAAGCGCCATCATAGCGAACCACATCCGAGATGCGCAACTCATCCAGCGCGATCCCGTTCATACAGAGCGGCTTGTGCGGCGCCGCATAGAGCAGCAGGCCGAGCTTCCCCTTCATGTCCCAGCTCAGGGCCGGCCGCCCATCGAAGTAGATGACCGTTTCGCCCTGCGACCAGCACAGCGCGAAGTGGTGCCAGTCGTCCGGGTCGAATGGAGGGCTGAACTCCACACTCCCGATGAGCCTGTCGCCACTCAGGGCAGACCAGTCGAAGGAGAATCCCTTCGGCGTCAGTTCCGCCCAGGACAACTCGCCCGGCGCGCCAGCCTGGTACCAGTACGTGAAAAGGACTTGCCGACCGATGTGGTTCTGCTTCAGGCTATCGGGCGAGACCCTGAACCAAAACTCGTACGTGCCCTGGTAGAGGTCGACGTTGCCCCTCGGCCAGATCCCGAAGTCACTGAAGAAGGGCGTGCGGCTGTCCCGGGTGGTGAGGAAGTCGGGCCGATACTGCAGCCCCCGCAGATCGGCCGCCTTTCCCCAGTAGCCGTCTGTCTGGCCTGCACCGCTGCCACCGAACCCGCTCCATCCGTTGGCGTAGTCGGCCTCCCGCATCGACACGTTGAAGTGGGCGAGGAAGAGCGTATGCTGATCGAGTGCGAACTCACCTGCCACCGGCGCTGCCTGCACGCCAACTGCTGCCAGCAGGACCACGGCGCACGCCCATAGCCACACACGCACCATCGCTCTGCCCTCTGACGCGCCCCTTCGGCACAGGAAACCCATTTCCGCCCGCCCCCGCCGCTTTCTACACAGATCCATCCCTTTTGTACACGGCAATGCGAATCTTGGGGTGGAATGAACCTCTTCCGGCTGGCAGGGCCGCTGTCGGCCTCCTCATCCCATGGCACGCGTGGCGGGCCTGCCGTCCTCTGCCGCCTCCGCCCTCAGGGTTCCCGCCAGGTCTGCGGGTCTGGCACGTCCGACTCGCGGAACTCGCCGGGAGTGCACGCGAACGCCCTGCGGAAAAGGCGGCAGAGATGGCTGTGGTCGACGAAGCCGCACCGTTCCGCAATGGTCTCTACGGGCAGGTCGGTCTGGTGCAGCAACTCAGATGCTTCCTTCAGTCGGGTCCGGACAGCGAACCTCGCAAAGGTCAGCCCCATGGTCTGCCGGAAGAGAGTCGCGAAGTGACGCTTGCTCAGCCCGCACGCCGACGCGGCCTGCTCCAGCCCTACTCGCCCGGCCAGGTTGCCGTGCACTAGCGTAAGCGCCGGCATGATCCGCTCCAGGTTGGTGCGGCTGTACCGCGCCTGCGAAGCCGGTCCGCGCGAGGGCGACCACCCGCGGACGAGCGTCAGCAGGGTGGACAGGAGCCCGATCCGAATCGCGTCCTGCCAGCCGCGCGGCTGCTCCTCTACCTCCCGGCGCAGGCGCTGCCCAAGCGCCAGCATCTCCCGGCGCGCTGCTGGGTCCATGATGCGGGGGCGCTCCACCGCGGGGCGCGCGAAGAGGGTCAGCCAGGAGAGCCCTGCCACGCGCTCCTCGCCGAGGAACGCGGGCAGGAAATGGATCGCGAGGTCGGCGGTATCGCGCTCGGCGAAGCGCCAGCCGTGCGGCTCCCAGGCCGGCACGAGCGTAATGTCCCCGGGTCGAGAGCTGTAGGAGAGCCCGTCGAACATGTGGTCGAGTCTCCCGCTGAGCACCAGGTTCACCTCGAATGCCCGGTGCATATCCGCATAGGGCCGGTCCGGCGCCTCCACGTGCCAGATTGCGCCGTGCACGAGTTCGGCGCTTCCTCCCATCGGGTCGCTGATCTCGACCGCCATGTTTTCCCTCCATTGCGAGTCGAGCCTTTCCCGATTATACACCAATTCCGCATGGTCGTCCCAGGACACGGCTGCCGCCTATGGCGTAGACTCAGTCGTCTCACCGCCGGCGACGGCGAAGGCGGCTGCGGGGCAGCATGGCCGGCAGCGCGTGGGCAAGGAGGAACCGGCACGATGACCGACCTGAAGGCAGGAGCAGGACGTAGTGTCATCACCCCCACTATTGGAGGGTGGGTGCACCGCGATGTGCATGACGACCTGTATGCCAAGGCCCTCGTCTTGGAAAGCGGCGGCGTTAGCATCGCCATCGTGCTGTGCGATCTCGGCAGCGTCACCAAGGCGGACGCCGACCCCGCCAAGGAACTGGCCGCGGCGGTCACAGGGATCCCGAGGGAGCACATCCTGATCGCCGCCACTCACACCCACTACACGCCGTGGGGAGGCGACCGCAGCGAACACGGCCGGGCCTACTTCGGGTGGCTTGCCGGTCGCATCGCCGACGCCATCAGGCTCGCACAGAACCGACTCCAGCCGGCGAAGCTGGCACACGGCGCCGGTGCCGTCCCCGGCGAGGTGTTCAACCGCCGTTACTGGATGAAGGACGGCAGCGTCGTTTTCAACCCCCTGGACTGCCGCTGTCGCACGGAAGACGGGTCATACCGCGACGTGTGGCGGCGCGAGGACATCGTGCGACCGGCCGGACCCACCGATCCGGAAGTGGGCGTACTCGTCGTGATGGACGAGCAGGAGCGGCCGCTCGCGGTGCTCGCAAACTACGCACTGCATTATGTCGACACGCCGGACTACGACTGCATCAGCGCCAATTACTTCGGCCAGTTCGAGCGGACGCTTCAGCGAATGGCCGGCTGCGACTTCGTTGGCATGCTCATGAACGGCACCTGTGGCGATGTGAACAACGTGGACTACCTGGGCGAGCCGAAGCCCGAGCAGCCCTACCCGCGCTGGAACATGGAGCGTGTCTCCGACGTCGTTGCTGCCGAGGTATACCGGGTATGGCGAAGCCTGCGGCGCTCCAGCTATCAGACCGTCGGAGCGCTTGCGGTGGCCAACGACTGGTTCGTCCTGCGCCATCGGGAGGTCACGCCGGAGCAGCGGCAGTGGGCGGAGAGTCTGCTCGCCCAGCCCGAGCCGGACAGCTTCGGGGACCAGCAGTGGCTGGAGCGCGTGCACGCAAGCGCGATCAGGCGTGTCGCGGAGTACGGCCCGCAGCGCCAGACGCAGATCCAGGCCTTCCGCATCGGGGACCTCGCCCTGGTCGGGCTGCCGAGCGAGGTGTTCGTGGAGGTGGGCCTGGAGATCAAGCGGCGCTCGCCGTTCGCGCGCACTCTGGTGGTGGAGCTGGCGAACGACAGCTTTGGGTACATCCCAACGGATAAAGCGTTCTCGGAGGGCTCGTATGAGACACTCAACTCGCTGGCCGCGGTCGGCACAGCGCCGGCGATGGTGGAGTCCGCGGCGGGACTGCTCGCAGAGCTTGCGAAGTGATGAGATAAGAGCGCAGCTGCGGCGCGCTCTCCTGTGACGCCGATATGGAGGACTCGATGGAGCGAAAGTGGCGAATAGGGCTGGTCGGCTGCAGCCGGGGATCTGCCTACGGGAACCTGGCGTATCGTCACCCCGATTGCGACATCGTCGGCATCTGTGACTCGGATGAGAGGATGCTGGCGCGCTGTCAGCGGGAGTTGGCACTGCCCGACGAGCAATGTTTTCTGGCCTATGAGGACCTGGTGGCGATGGAACCACAGCTCAACGCCGTTGTGATCGGGACGCCTATCTCGGCCCACGCTGAGCAGTCCGTGCTCGCTCTGGAGGCAGGCATCCACGTGATGTCGGAGGTGACGGCGTCTAACACAATCGAGGGCTGTGCAAGCATCATCGAGGCGGCATCGCGCTCGGGCAAGATCTACATGCTCGCCGAGAACACCATCTACCGGCCGCTCTTCCGCGAGTGGGAGCGGCTCGTGCAGGAAGGGAAGCTCGGCGAGATCATCTATGGCGAGGCCGACTACCTGCATCCTATCCCGGACCTGCTCATCAACAAGGAAACGGGAGCGCGCTACTGGCGAGCCGGCCGCCCGCCAGTGCACTACTGCTCGCACTCCATCGGTCCGCTGCTCTATCTCATGCAGGACCGCATCGTGCACGCGATGGCCGTTGGCAGCGAGGAGCGTATCCTACCCGGTGTCGGTGCAGGCGCCATCGATATTCAACTGGCGGCCTTCGAGACTGCGAAGGGCGCCATCATCAAGATGACGCGCACCCAGGTTGCGCCGCGGCATCGCCCTATCCACTACTACAACCTCCAGGGCACGAGCGGCTTCGTCGAGACGGACCGTCGAGGGGCGGGCTTCACGGGTGACGGACAGCAGGGCCTGCTCTACCTCCAGGGCGAGATGCCGCACGCGGAGGTTGTAGAATGGCCCGAGCTCGACGCCTCGGCGCCGGAATGGGCGACCCTGGGCGGGCACGGTACGTGCGACTACGGGACGTTCGCGGCCTTCCTTCAGGCGATCGAGACGGGAGAGAAACCGTGGCTCGACGAGGTGCGGGCGTGGGACCTCACCGTGCCCGGGCTTGTCGCTGCCGAATCGGCGAAGCAGAGGGGGGCCTGGCTGGAGGTACCCGCGCCGCCGGAAGCGAACGGGACCGGGCTGTAGCACCATGGCCGGCCCGAGCTGGCGAGCGAGACGGTCACGCACGGGGGTACGCGATGCTATCCTATGACGCCACGTGTCAGTGCATCCAGGCGCGGCTTGAGGACGGGTTGCTGTGGCGGGCGGAGGTGCTGCTCGAGGACGACCGCGGCTGCCACTCCTATCGGGGCACGACACGAGACCCACTGCGCGGCAGGGCGGGCGCCTGGCCAGTGTCGCTCGACCTCACTACGGCCGAGGGATGGGCGGTGGTGCGCCTGCGCGTGGCGCCCGCCGTGGGGCGCACGCTGAAGCGGGTCAGCCTGCGTCTGCCGAGTGAGAGCGGCCGCGTGCCCGCACTCACTTCGCCGAAGACCCGCGCCCTCGGGACACCAGAAGGCCCGTTCTCGGAGAAGGGCGCGGTGTCTCTGGGTGGAGGGCGCACGATCACCTCGCGGTTCCTGGTCGTGGTGGCCGGCGAGAGCGGCGCGCTCCTCGTCGGGGTAGGCGCTCCATCGGAGGACTTCTCACACTTCCGTATTGCGGAGGGGGTGCTGGAGGCAGGCTACGAGCCTGACCGGGAGCTGGCATGCGAGACGGAGTACGCGCTGGCGCTTGGGGTAGGCGATGGCCCTCTCGATCTACTCGATGCCTACGGTGGCTACCTAAGCCGCTTCGCGCGCCCGCGCAGGCCGTCCATCGTCGGATGGAATTCCTGGGACTACTACGGCGCGGCAGTCACCATGGAAGACCTGCGTCAGGAGATGGCGGCCATCAAGGCGTCGCCCCTTGGAGCAAAGCTCACCCACTTCGTGGTGGACATGGGTTGGTGGACCGACTGGGGCGACGTGCAGCCGAACCGGCGGTTCCCGGCCACCTTCCGCGCGATCGCACAGGAGATCGGGGAGGCGGGCTTCGTGCCCGGGATCTGGCACGCACCGCTCCAGTGTTCGCCCTGGACGCATCTGGGAAGGCATCGCCAGGACCTCCTCGTGCGAGACGCACAGGGGAGCCCAGTGCTGTCGGGAGGACAGGGGCTGCTGGACTGGAGCCAGCCGGAGGTGCTGGGCATACTCCACGACCAGTTCGCGAGCATGCGCAAGGCCGGCTTCCGCTACTTCAAGCTCGACTACATCTACGCGGACGCCGTGCAGCAGATGCGCCATCTCGCGGATCGCTCCGCAGGGCCGCTCGGAGTGATCCGCAAGGGGCTCCGGACGATCCGAGACGCGGTCGGGGAAGACGCCTACATTCTCAACTGCGGCGCCGCGCGCGAGTGTTCTATGGGCGTCACTGATGGTTCGCGGATCTGCACCGACATCCACACCTTCTGGTCACATATCTGGAACGACGCGCAGGAGATCGCCTGCCATCTCTGGGAGGGTGGGCGGCTCTGGAACATCGACCCGGACTTCGCGGTGGTGCGGTCGGCGGCGACGAGCCGCGATCCGTTCCCGAACTACCTCTACGAACGGCGGCCCTGGACAGAGCGGAGCCAGTTCTGGATGGCCGGCCCGGAGGCCTCCTTCGAGGAGCTGAAGGTCTGGCTCACCGTCACCCACCTCTGCGGCGGCGATCTCTTCCTCGCCGACTCCATCGCCCGCCTGAACCACACCGGCATCTCCGCACTCGGCAAGCTCTTCCCGCGGCTTGAACATGCCGCGCGGCCACTCGATCTGTTCCTGAACTCACCGCCGCGCTTCTGGCTGGCACAGGACGACAGGCGCGCTCGCCTTGGGGTGTTCAACTGGGAAGACGCGCCCGCTGCGATCGCGGCGCCGGCGCACCTCGATCTCCCGACGGAGGGCGTGGACGTGTGGACCGGCCAGCGCATCCGCGTCGACCCGAAGACAGAGATGCCACCGCGGTCCGCGTACTTGCTGAGGGTGTAGCGGCTACGCGATAAGCAGGCCTCCTTCAGGGTTCGGCTCGGAGCACCAGCTCTGGCACCCCGTCCCCGTGCTCCCGGCGACCGCTGCGCGCATCCGCCTCCCGCGCTCCGCGCTGTCGCGGTGCGGCCCGCTTCGTGCCGGACCATGGGGCCAGCTACCTACCTGGGGTCTCGCAGGACCAGCAACTTGGTCTCACGGGGCGCGAGCCGGAACCGGCCCGACACCTCCTCCCCGCTCCAGAAGTCTGTGGCCTGCCCCCACGCGCGGCCGGTCAGCCCGGGCAAATCCACCGTCTGCGCCACGGACTCGTCGCTCCAGTTCACCACACCCAGGCGCATCTCTTGCTCACCCACTTCCTGCAGCCACAGCGACGGAGCTTCACTCGTGAAGAGATCGAGAGGGCGCATGTTCCTGCCAGCCCTGGCCGAGACAGTCTTGCGGAGCAGCTCCAGCCCCGCCTCGTTCAGCATCGGTAGGTTGTCCGACAGAGTCACGCTGCCGCCGGTCAGGAGGACCAGGCTGAGGAGGGTGCGCGCCTCAACCGCGGAGAGATAGGGAGGACGGTGCACGTGGGTCTGCTCCGGGCGCAGGTAGATATCGCCCGCGTGCATCCGATCAAGATCCGGGTCGTCGCTCGTCTCGGGGCCGCGACAGATGGCAAAGTCCGGGTCGTTGCACCAGACGCGCCCGTGCATCCAGTACTGCGCACCGTGCGAGCGAGCGTTCAGACGGACTGTCTCCCAGTGAGGCGCGATGTCGCCGGAGACGCGACTGCTGTTCACCAGCCCACAACCGGTCTCGTCCGGGTAGTTGCACCCTACCAGATAGGCCTCCGGCCCGATTGCCTCTCGCACCACCTCCAGCACCTCGCGGACGAGGTCACCCTCGGGTACGCGCTGGCCGTTGAAGAGCACAGCGTGCTTGATGTGGCGCAGGAAGTCGGTCTTGAAGTAGCTGTAGCCCATCGCCCGGTAACGGGCGAACACATCTCGCAGCCACCGGCGCGCCTCCGGCTTCTTGATATCCAGCACGAAGCCGTAACGCAGCATGCACTGGTACGCCTGACAGGGGACCCCGGCGCGACCGTGAGCCAACAACTCGGTGTTCCACAAGGCCGCGGCGGAGCAGTTCTCGAGGATGGGCGGGGCCAGCCAGAGCCCGGCCTTGAAGCCGCGCGCGATGATCTGCTGGGCCAGCCATTCCATCCCGTGCGGGAAGCGCGGGTTGGGGATCCAGTCGCCGTACCGGAACTCCCAACCGCTGTCAATGACGATGTACTCCACGTGCTTGCTCAGCACCGGGTCGTTGGCAATCACCTCCAGGTTGCGGAGGACGTAGTCCTCAGAGACAAGATCGCGGATGTAGTCCCAGCTATTCCACGCGACAGGACGCGGCGCCAGAGGGGGCATGGCCTCCTCCCTCTGCCACTCCCCATGGGCCTCCAGGTAGTCGTGCGGCGCCTCGGTCGCGCACAGGCTGAGCGGGGGAGCAACGACCTCCGAGACGCCATCCAGGTGCACCAGACAATCGGCCCGCAGGTCGACCACCTGGTCTCCCGCAATCGTCCCTCCGATGGCACAGGGCAAGGACTGGCGGAGTGGGAACGTGAAGAAGAGCGTAGACTCACCTGTCGTCCAGCCGGTGACACTCCCAGACTTGAAGGACACACCCTCACAGCCGCGCGTCGATCCCATGGGGAAGTCACGGAGCGCCAGGGAGTAGATCCACGCCGGCGCGGCGGAGCCTCCGCCCTCGAAGAAGACGATGCGCTCCAGACTGAACGGACCCTCGCCGGCAACGCGTGCCTGCAGCGTCAGCATGGGGAGGCTGCGCCCGGCTACCTGCACGCGATGCGCGCGGAAGGTGAGTCGGAGACTGAGGGCCTCGGCCGAAGCGCAGGCGGTCAGCTCCTGCTCATCCTGACTCACCACGCGCCACTGCATCTGTTCGGCTGCGATCACGTGATTAGGGAGTTCCAGCGCCGGTGTCAGGCCCGCCAACCGGAATCCCCCTATCTGGATCGCGAAGTGACCCGTCCGGGGCTCAAACTCCACCGATAGACCGTCACGCCGCAACGTTGCCGTCCCTTCACTCACCAGCAAGCTCCCTCTATGTCAAGGTTGCCAAACAAACATAGGCCAACTATATCAAGCCGCGCACCGTATCTGCCGGGCGGCGGGCAACCTGGCTTCGACCCGCGTGGCCGCGTCACACAGCCTGCGCTGTCGAGAGGGCTCCGGGCCCTGCCAGCCCGTCGGGCGCACGCTACGGCGCGGACCCAACCCCGCACGCGCGTTGCGCAGAAGCGAGCCTCTGGACGTGCCCGACGTGACTCCGCACGGGACGCTATGTCCCGCCACCTCCGCGTGGTGCAGTCGTGGCGAAGCGGACGGAGGCCGACTCCTGCGCGCGATCGCGGTGACGCCGACGATACGCGGCTGGCGTGCAGCCGTACTGCTTCACGAAGTGGTGGTGGAGGTGGCTCCCATCCACGAAGCCGGCCTGCTGACCGATATCCTCGATGGTGAGGTCGGTGGCGAGGAGTTGGTGGGCGGCGTAGGCGAGCCGGGCGCGGCGGCAGAACCGGCCGTAGCTGATCCCCATGGTCTGTCGGAAGACAAAGTGGAATCGCGAAGGGCTGAGGTCGCAGGCGGCCGCGGCCTGCGCGGTGTCCGGGGCGGCGCCAGGGTGGTCGTGGGCCATCTTGATGGCGGGCATGATGCGAGCCAGCGCGTTGCTGTGCAAGGCGCGGCCCCGGCCCGCGCGCTGGTCTCGGGCCCAGTGGCACCGAAGGAGGATCAGCAGACGGAGCAAGTCCAGGCGAACGGAGGTCTCCCACTCCAGCGCCTGCTCGGAGAACTCTCGCGCTATGTCCTCGGCGATGGCCAGCACCGCGGCTCGCATCTCCTCCCCGACGGTGCGAGGACGCTTGGCCGCAGGCGCCGTGCACATGCTCAGCCAAAGCTGGCTGTCGATGCCCGTCTGCTCGACCGCGTCCGGCAGGAAGACGATCACCACGTACTCCGTGGGGCCTTCCCGCGCGCGCCAGGCATGCGGCTCCCACATGCTTACCAGCCAACAATCCCCGCGGCGCAGCTCCAGCACCAACTCACCGAAGCGGATCTCCTCGCAGCCCGCCAGGACAACCCCCAACTCCAGTCCCCGGTGCACATGCACTTCCAGCGGGGTCTCCTTCGGCCACCCCTCGACGGTCATCCAGAACGGCCTGGAGGCGTCGAGCCGGTGGTCGTATGGCTTGGCCAGCAGCATCCAGTTCTGTGCCGGACTTGGCGGTCTAGGCGTCTTCCTCGGCATCAGCTCATCCTACCAGATGACTTGGTCACCCGTCCAGAGATGCCGCACTCAGTCTCCCCCCGAGGATGGTACGCCGCGCGGCACCGCTCTTTCTAGGCGGGAGACGAGAATGTCGTCGAACCAGGCGACATCGCGCGCCGATGCCTGGCTGGAGACACCTGGCATGACGATCATCTGTCCGGCGCCTTCGGGGGTGGCCACCTCCATGCTGAGCGTCCCCCACGCATCGGGCGCGCCGAGCTCCGGGAAGAACACCTCGGGGTGCAGACGAAAGCGCTCGGCCAGCACGTCATCACCCATCCACTTCCCGTCCGGTGTCTTCCAGCCGACGGAGAGCGTGGGCAGACCCTCGCCCGTGCGACGCGCCACAGTCCGCACGAAGTAGCGTTCCCCCGGCTTCACCTCGTAGGTCTGGATGAGACAGCCAGCGGTGACGTTCGAGAGCCGGCCCGCGCCTGGCGCGGCGCAGCCCACCGCGGGATCCCATCCCACAGTCCCCCTTGAGTCGTCCTCCTGCGAACTACTCCACCCGGCCGGCGCGTTCGCGGCGACCCAGTTCGGAGAACCGCCCGGAGCGGACGCGGGTGCAGCACCTGGTCCGACGGCGAAGTCCCCGTTGCGAGCCAGGTTGGCGAGTTGACCGGCATGTTCCAGGGAGGCGACCTCAGCGAGCCGCGCCTGCCGCGCGCTTCCCTCCGGGTCGCGCGCGTTCGTCAGCGCTTGCACGATGCCTGGGATCAACTCGATCCAGAGGGTGCCAACGCGACGGCCCTTCCACGGCGCGGTATCCTCGGGATCTGGCCACCACCGGCCCTGCTCGCCATAGACCCACACATACTCATCGGCGGCCTGCAGTGCCGTTGCCACGTTTCGCGCCAGCATCGCCGCGCGGTCCTCCACCTTTCCGCCCAGCCAGTAGCGGTGCTCGGGGCCGAGGTGCGCATCGAGGTAGATGCCCGAACTCGCCTGCACCTGCGCGCGGTACTTGGCCCGGTTCTCGGGAGACAGCAGTTCCTG
>Ga0315280_10008401_pt1 | contig 13525 bp, 11 predicted proteins | sample YL17G06_40_MG_FD_203697 | JGI IMG/M metagenome (GOLD analysis project Ga0315280, IMG submission 203697) | Sediment microbial communities from Yellowstone Lake, YNP, Wyoming, USA - YL17G06_40 | ecosystem: Environmental > Aquatic > Freshwater > Lake > Sediment | place: USA: Wyoming | collected...
TCCAAAACTGCGGGGTGCGATTGCCTTGGTACATCATATCCCCCCTGTGGGGTTGAGGTGTGTGAGTGCGCAGCGGAGGGAGGAGATGGCGGCCTTGCTGGGGGGGAGCAAGGCTGTCACCGAACTAGCTTAGAATCGGTGGGCGATGTCCAGTCTCGCCCCCTATTTCGACCTGATTGCCGTCATGAAGAACGCTTTTAACCATGGCCTGCGTTTACTCACCTACGCCCGCCAGCACGGCCGCAAGGCGACCCCGCGCCTGTTCCAAACCATCGTGGTCGGTTAGCGGAAAATGGGAGAGAAGTACGGTGCACTAGATGGCGAACTGGACAACCGAAGGTAGCTTACCCAGAACTGCTTCTCAGTCTCATCGGCCCCGAAGATACAAATGCTGAAGCCATTAGCGAGTAAAGACGAGGAAATACTCGTACTTCAGGAAATCGTACTCTTTAAGCAGATGGAAACCGGCCGGTCGCGCTTCCCCGATCATGACTCGCTTGGAGATCTTCATTTCGACTGGAGGACCGATGGGAAGGGGGTGTTTGTAGAAGTCAATGTTCACCAACCTTCCGCCCGGTTTCAAGGCGCGCGCCAGAAGGGGGTAATACCTCGGGCGGTCGGAGATGTGGTGGAGCGTGTCGCAGACGAAGATAAGGTCAACTGAAGAAGGCGGCAGTTTGGGATCGTGGGGATCGGCAAGGATGGGCTGAATATTCTGGAGGTGCTCCTCCTTAGCACGCCGCTCAATGTATCCGAGCAGTTGCCGGTCGATATCCACGGCGTAGACTTTTCCGCCGGGCGACACGACCCGTGCCAAGCGCACGGTAAAGTATCCGGAGCCTGCGCCAAGGTCCGCAACGATATCTCCCGGTTTCAAGCCGAGGGCCGCAATCACGCGCTCCGGTTGCTGCCACTCCTCGCGTTCCGGAGCTTCCAGCACCTTGATATACTCGCTAGCTGACTCGGGTGGATGATGCTGGTGGGCAACCTGCCCTGCAACCCACTGCGCCGGCAGTAGCGCCACCACCGCGAGAAGCGCCCCAAGTCTTGGGGGTAACAGTTTCTCTTTTCTCATGGCAGATACTATACAAGCCCAAGAGGAGGTGTTCAACGGCAGGTCAGCTTAGAGGAGAAGCACCTTCGGGAGGGTATGTCGCCGCCTTAGGCTAGGAAACCCAAGGCAAGAGAAAGAGACTTGCGCTCAGCTCCCCATCCGCCATGTACTTCGGACACGAAAAGGCCAAGCGCCTAGCTCGCCGTAGCCAGCCGGGCAGCCCATTCCGCCACCGCCGCTGGCGTTGCACCCTTCGGACTGTCGCAATCCAGCGCGGCAAACTGCACGGCGACATTGCCGGCGGTCGTGCTTTCCACCGGTCCGCGCACCACTTTCAGCCCGCTGCGTTCCGCTATCAATCCATTCAGATACTCGTTCTGGCTCCCGCCGCCCACGATGTATACACAGCGCAGTTTTTGGCCCGTCGCTTCCTGGATACCCTTCAGAATCTCCGCGTAACGAGCCGCCAGACTGACGAAGATGACGCTCGCCATTTCCGGCGCGTGCTGGCCGTCCTCCGGCAGCGGGGCGTGGCCCGCCTTCTCGAGTTCACGGTTGATCCGGCCGGGCATATTCCCCGGCAGGATCAACTCCGGGGAGGTCACCGGGAAAGTGACCTTGGGCACGGGCTGGCGCGCGCACGCGGCCACCAGGTCTGCCACTTTCCAGTCCACGCCTTTCGCCCGCCATTCCCGCAGGCACTCCTCGATCAACCACATGCCGTTGACGTTCTTGAGGAAGCGGATGCGGCCCGCGATGCCGCCTTCGTTAGTATAGTCTTCGCGACGTGCCACGTCGTTCGTACAGGGTTCTTCGAGCGGCATGCCCACCAGCGACCACGTGCCGGAACTGATGAAGGCCCAGTCGGTGCCCGCGTCGGGGATGCCGGCGACCGCGGCGCCGGTGTCGTGGGTGGCGGTGGCGATCAATTGGGTATTCCGATAAGCCGGGAGCGCGGCCAGCGGGCCTTTGACGGGACCCAGCCGGACTCCCGGGAAAACGATGGGCGCGGCTGCCTTGCGGTCGAGTCCGACCTTCTCAAAAACCTCATCGCACCAGTTCCGGGTATGGACATCCACCAAATTCGTCGTGGAGGCATTGGTGTATTCCGCGAGCGGCGGCGCCCCCAGCCCGCACATGAGATAGCTGGATATTTGCAGCCAGAGGGCCCCGGGAGGCAAGCCATCACGCTGGTCCGCATAGAGCTGATAGAGCGTGTTGAGGCGCATGAATTGCATCCCCGTGAGTTGGTAAAGCCGCTCCGGGGAAATCCGGGCCCAGACTTCCGCCGGGGCCGTCTCGGTCCGCGGGTCGCGATAGCAGAAGGGGAGGGAGAGCCGCTCGCCCTTTTCGTTCAGGCGCACGTAATCGACGCCCCAGGTGTCGAGGCCGAGGGTATCGATGCCCTCAGGGGCCAGTTCGGCGGCGCGGCGCAAACCCTCCTCGATACCTCGCGCGAGCAGGTCAACATCCCAGTAGAGATGCCCATCGCGCTCCACGGGGCCGTTCAGAAATCGATGGACCACGCGCATGTGGGCCCTGGCGCCGTCCCATTCCGCCAGCGTCACCCGGCCGCTTTCCGCCCCGATATCGATTGCCGCCGCCCGCAACGGGCGGGCATATTTCGAAACGTCTGCCTGAGAATGAGCCATCGTCTAGGTTAACTCCCCTCGGAAGAATGCAGCCGCCAATCACGGTCGCGCCCGGGCGGGTAATCCGACCCAGCGCCGGGTGGACCGTGAAAATCGTGCCTGTACGAGGCCTTTCAGAGTGGCTTACGCGTACCCGCCACCTTCGGTGGCGCGGCCCTTGCGTTCCTCGGTGATGCGTTCCATGTATCCGCTTTGACGGAAGGCCACCAACGGGTCCTCCCCCAGGCCTTTCGCCCGCCGCCACTCGCGGATCGCCGGGCGCACATCCGTACTGAACGCATCCTTGTAGAAGTTCTCCGCGTCCACCAGTCGGTGTTCCATCCGCGCCTTCTCGAGCGCCGGAAAATCGATGAGCGCCGCCTTGGCGTAAAGTTCTTGCGCCGTCATCACCGTCTGGATCATCTCCTCGATCTTGCCCTTGAGATTGTGACTCTGGTCAATCATGTAGCCGATATCCGGGGCGTGACCTTTATCGCGGGCGTACTGGCAAATCTCCGCGAAAATGCGGAAGTCCTGGTAGGGATCAATGGAGCCCAACGTCAGATCGTCGTCGGCATACCGGCGGTTGTTGAAGTGGAACCCACCCAACATATCTTCATCGAGCAGCCAGGCCACGATCTGCTCGATATTCTGCCCTTGGTAGTGGTGGCCGAGATCGACCAGGACGCGGGACTTCGGCCCGGCCGCCTTCGCATACAGCAGAGCCATGCCCCAATCCGCGATGTCGGTGTGATAGAAGGCCGGTTCGAAAGGCTTGTATTCGATGAGCAGCCGCTGATTCTCGCCCAAGGCGTCGTGCGCTGCCTTTAGGCCTTCGGTCATCCATTTCTTGCGTGTCCGGATATTGGCGGTGCCGGGATAGTTCGAGCCATCGCCGAACCACAGGGAAATGTCGCGGCTGCCCAGCCCCTGCGCCACCTTTATCGAGTAGAGGATGTGGTCGAGCGCGGCCTTGCGCACGGATTTGTCCTCGTTGGCCAGCCCGCCGTGTTTATAGATTTGATCCTGGAAGACATTCGGGTTGATGGCCCCGGCCCGCACCCCGGCCTTCTTGGCCAGCGCCTTCACCTCTGCCAGATTTGTTCCCGGCGGGGCATCCCAAAGCACGTGCAAAGCCACCGTCGGGCAGCAGCCCGTGACCGCCTGAACCTGGCCGGAATCGGCCAGTTTCTCGGCAATGGTCTTAGCAGCGGCGGGTTGAATAAATTTGCCGAAACGTGTCCCCGTGTCGGCAAAAGCCCACGAGCCCGTTTCGATCTTAAACTCGTCCAGCGCCTTTACGATCTTTCTTACCTGGGCATCCGATTTCACAGACATAGTAACCCTCCAGATTTCAATCTGCGCCACGTTCAGGCGAAGCGTCCAAAGTACCGCAGACTGGGTATTGTGTCAAGCAGCCTTCCGGCAAATTAACCGATTAATCAGGCTTTTGGATGAGTTTTGTCGTAAACATCGATCAGTTGCTGAATCGAAACCTGGGTGTACTTCTGCGTGGTGGAAAGACTCTTATGCCCCAGCATCTCCTGGATGGAACGCAAGTCTGCACCCTCACTCAGCAGGTGCGAGGCGAACGCGTGCCGCAGCGAATGCGGGCTGACCTTAACGGGTGGCCCGAAAACTCGCACGTACTTCTTTACCAGCCGGTCCACGGAGCGCGTGGTGAGCCGGCCGCCGCGCGCGTTCAAGAACAAGGCCGGGCAGCCGGTACGGTGTTCGCGCAGCAGTTTCTCCCGTCGTGGCAGGTAATCCCACAGGGCCTGCTGGGCTTTTGACCCGAACGGCACAATTCTTTCTTTCCGTCCCTTACCGCGCACCAGCAGCATGTTGTCGGAGAAGTTTACGCTGCGCAGGTCCAGTCCCACCAGTTCGCTCACCCGCAATCCCGAAGCATAGAGCAGCTCCAGAACGGCATCGTCACGCTGAATTAGCGGGTCACCCAATTTGGCCGCCTCGACCACCCGGTCGAGGAAGGTATTCATCTCCTCCTCGGTCATGATACGCGGCAGGTGCCGCTCCAGCTTGGGTGTGGAAACCAGCGCCGCCGGGCTTTCCTTGATCACCCCCTCGCGTTGCAGAAACTTGAAGAAAGCGCGCACCGCTGCCAGCTTTCGCGCGATGGATGTCTTCTTTTCCTCTTGCGCAAAAAGGTAACCAAGGAAACCGCGAATCCGCACCGCATCGACCCGGCCGACATCCACGGGCTTGTCCGGCCGCTCGCGGGTGAGGTAGTCACGGAACTGGAGCAGGTCGCTGCGATAATTGCGGATGGTATGCGGCGACGCATTCCGCTCATATTGCAGGTACCGGACGTAGCGGTCGATCAGTTCATCCATGAAGGTGGTCCGTTGTCGGTTGTCCGTTGTCGGTTGTCACTGGGTTGGCGAGCGCACAAACCGGATCCCTGAAACGCCCGAGCCAGTGCTGTAAATCCGCCAGTGCCCGCTGGCACTGCCGCTGACGGCGAGCCCGGCGGTCGCGCGCGACAGCCCTCGGAAGTCCAGGCCTCGGGGGCAGCAAGTCAAAAGAGATGTTCACCGGCTGAAAATCGCTCGGATGAGCGTGCGTCAGGTAATGCACCAAAGAACCAAGCGCCGTGGTTCGCGGAGGCGGCACACATGCCTCGCCGCGCACCCGCCGCGCGAGAACCATTCCTGCCCATAAGCCTGTGACCATACACTCAACGTAGCCCTCGACTCCGCTCAGTTGACCGGCCACAAACACGTTGGGAACCTGGCGCAAACTAAGATCTTCGGCCAAGAGCCGCGGCGCGTTCAGGTAAGTGTTCCGATGGATCTGCCCGAAGCGGAGAAATTCCGCGCGCTCGAGGCCGGGAATCATCCGCAGGATTCGCTCCTGCTCGCCGAATTTGAGGTGGTTCTGAAAACCCACCAAGTTGTAACTCGAGAACCGCAGATTTTCGGGACGAAGCTGGACCACGGCATAGGGCCGCTTGCCCGTCCGCGGATCAACCAGGCCCACGGGCTTCATCGGCCCGAAACGCAGTGTGTCATAGCCGCGCCGAGCCAGCTCCTCGATGGGAAGGCAAGCCTCGAAGTAATTCAAATCCTCGAAGGCATGCGCTTGCACCATCTCGGCACTCATCAGCGCGTCGTAAAAGGCGCGGTACTCCTCTTCACTCAAAGGGCAGTTCAGATAATCTTCCCCGCCCTTCCCATATCGGGAGGCGCGGAAAAGGCGCGCCATGTCGAGGGTCTCGGCCTCGACAATCGGACTGATGGCGTCGTAAAAGTGAAGATTCCCCGACCCCGTAAGGGCTTCGAGAGAAGCAGCGAGCGCGTCGGAGGTCAGGGGGCCGGTGGCGATTAGAGCTAGGCCCTCGGGCGGGATGGCGTGCAATTCCTCGCGGCGCACCTCAATCAATGGATGCTGCTCCACCGCCGCTGTGACCGCGGCGGCGAATCGCTCGCGGTCAACCGCCAGCGCGGCGCCGCCCGGCACGGCCGCTTCGTTAGCCTCGCGCAGCAGGAGAGACCCGGCCCGACGTAACTCCTCCTTCAGCAACCACGAGGCGGAGCCCGGCGCATTCGATTTGAGCGAATTGCTGCAAACAAGTTCGGCCAGACGATCGGTCTTGTGCGCAGGCGTCATGCGGCCGGGACGCATCTCATAGAGCGCGACCGGAACGCCGCGCTCGGCAAGCTGCCAGGCCGCCTCGCTCCCCGCCAGCCCGCCACCCACAATGACCACCGGTTCCATGCTACGCCCTTCCTGCGAGCCATTATAACAGGCCCCAGCGAGTTATTTGGCTTCCCCACACCCTCCGTGGGGTGGCGCGACACTTCTTGTCGCTCCTCCGGGATCGGTGCACAGATAGGCAGCGTGCGCTGGGACGTCAATCTCGGAATGAAACCGGTCGGCACCGCTCCAGGGTTACCGTCTTACGGGCGCCTCTCGTAGATTTCTCGGCGATGCCCGACCAGGAAGATAGTCAGGACATTCCGCTCATGGTCGATTTGATAAACAACGCGGTAGTCTCCCACGCGCAGCTTCATCAGCCCTGCGAGGGAACCGGAAAGGGGCTCGGGTCGAAGGGAATCAAGGTTTTCGGCAAGCCAGCGGAGTTTTTGGAAGACACGTTGGGCGACGGCCCTGTCAAGGCGCGCCACATCCTCCGCCGCTTCAGGCAGGAATTCTACCCGGTACATTTACCATTCCACGCCCAGGCGGCGGGCAACCTCAGCAGCGCTCACGACCTGGCGCGATGCGGAAGGCTGGTTGAGGGACCGATGCAGGCGCTCCTGGACTTCCTGGCGCAAAGAGAGACCCGCGTCCGGGTCGCCGAGAAGATCCTGTAGCTTTTCTTCTACAACCTGGGCAATAAGCGACCGCAATTCATCTTCCGTAAGGTCCTTGACACTTCGCATCGCATCCGCCTTTGCGTCCATTCTACACTATTCATGACCTGTCGAGAGTATTTGTGGCCGCGTCTGCAAAATCGTACCGCAGGCTGCCTCCTCCAGCACCTCGCGCGCACAAAACCGCACTCCATAGTGGTTCAGCGGGTGGCAGCCGAAGCACGACGATTTACATGGACACACAGTGGGAAAATGCTTGACCGGCCGCATGCTAGCAGGCTACGCCGACCGATTTCACCGGATGTTTCCCCGGGCACCAGAGAATCGACGCTGACTCCCGGCGGGACCGGCGACCGCGGGTGGAAGGCCCATGACGTCGCGCTTACGCGGTTTTTGCAGCTTTCGCCACCACTCTATTCGTAATCTCGGCGGCCAGGAAGCCTGCTATGGACCGGTTGATGATCGGTTCAATCATCCCCGTGCTTACCCCCGTCAGTCTACCGACCAGCATACTGATACCGGCGGTCAGAACTGATGCGAGGAGGGCAAGGAGGGCGAACTCCTTGGGTTTTCGGTAGCCGCAGACCCAGGTGGCCAACGCCGGTGGAATCGTTAGGACGACCAGCCGTAGAGTTGGGACGTCCTGCGGTACTCTCAGGCCGAAAAGAATCATTACCGCAGCTTCGATGGCTAAAGACAGGAACATATAGATAATCGCGAAGGCCCAACTCTTCCTTTTAATTGTCATGTTCATCCCCTAAAGGCGGAGTGCATGTCGTGTTCTGGAACTACAACAAATCCGTTATTCCTGTCAATCCGGAGGTCTGGGAAAATTTCTGGCGGCGGCGCTCAATCAGGTAGCGCCGACCGGTTTCACCAGATACTTGTCCAACCATTCAAGAATCAGCGCGCGCATTTCCGGCGTTTCCTCGTGCGCGCAGTCGTAGAGCGCGATGTGGCAATCTTCTTCTTGTCCGTACTGGCGGTACAGCGGGAGCAGATAGTCGCGCACGCGCTCGACGCCCGCAGGCGGTGTCAGGCGGTCCTGGCGGCCGTTGACGCTCAGGCGCGGACGCGGGACAATCAGCTCATTGATCTGGGCCGTCTGAAAGTGTTTGAGCAGCGCGGGCACGTAGTAGTAGATGCCGTGTCCCCGCAGGTGACGGGCCGTGATCAATTCGTCAAAGTCAGTGAGGCAGCAGACGTCCACGCAGAGGCGGAGGCGGGGCTGGAGGGCGGCCAGCCACCAGGCCTTGGTCGAACCCATCGACATGCCGAGGGCGCCCAGGCGCTGCGGATCCACTTCGGGACGGTGGGCCAGGTAATCGAACGCCCGGAATTCATCGAACATCATCATGCCCCACAGCACCTGTCCCCGCCAAAGCGTCAGCTTGAAGGCATCTAGTTCCCCCACTCCTCCTTCAGGTTCACTTTTGCGCTCGCCAAAGCACCAGCTATCGATGGCCAGGGTGATCAGACCTTTGTCGGCGCAAACCGGGGCATAGGCCGGTTGGACTTTGGTGCCGACGAGGAGTCGTTCCTTGCCCAGGTCGTACATCCCGCCATGCGAGTGGATGAAGAGCAGTCCCGGCGCGGACTTCTGGCGTTTGTCGGGGATCAAGAGGATGGCCGGCACCGGCTCCAGGCCGTTCAAATCGAGCACCAATCGCTCAAGCGTATAGCCGTCGTGCTTTTCGGTCTTGATGAGCTTGGCGGGACCGGGCCGGTGTTGCCAGGGAAGATCACCGAGCAAGCTCCAGAGTTCCTTACGGCGGCGCTTCTGGTAAGCCAGGAACTCCTTCTTTGATCGCAAAGGCGCGCTCGAATCACCGCCCCCTGCCGCGGATGGACCTGCTCCCAGCGCCAGTATGGTGGCGGATTGTTGCAAAAAGTCGCGACGGTTGAGCATGGGTCTCCTCCTCGGGACCTTATGGGTACGTGCTGTCGCCCTTCTCTAATAGGGCTTCAGTCCGTTGATGTCAAGCCGGAAACCGGCTGAGACTCAAGTACAGAACCGTCTGCGGGGTCGGCCACACAGAGCGATGCGCGCTGAAATGCGGGCCTGAGGAGCTGCCAGCCTGAAAACCCGCCCTCACTGGGAGCTACGGCGCCATCTCTTTCTTGAACTTACAGGTTTCGTTCGGGCAATAGCGGAAGCGGGTCCCCTTCTTGGAAGTCTTTTCGAGCAGGATGGGGTAGCCGCACTGGGGGCAAGGTTCGGCGACCGGCTTATCCCAGGCGGTGAACTTACAGTCGGGGTAGCGGCTACAACCGTAGAAGGTCTTTCGCGTGCGCGTGCGGCGCACCACTAGCTCGCCCGTGCAGTCTTTTTCCGGACAGTGCACGCCGATGGTCTCTCGCTTCACATACTTGCAGGTCGGGTAATTGCTGCAGGCGGTGAACTTGCCGAAGCGCCCGTGCTTGATCACCAGATGGTTGCCGCACTCGGGGCACTTCTCTTCCAGGGGAACGTCTTCGACGGTCTTGGCGATGCCTTCGCCACCAACCACGATCTTCTTGGTGTTCCGGCACTCGGGGTAACCCGTGCAGGCCAGAAAATACCCGAAGCGCCCACGTTTGACGGCCATGGGCTTGCCGCACTTTTCGCAATTCTGCTCCGGCACTTCCGGCGCCGCCGGAGCGCCGCCGTTTCCGTTGGCCAGCTCGGGAGGTAAGTCCCGCGTGCCATCACATTCCGGATAACCCGTGCAGGCCAGAAAGCGGCCATTGCGCCCCAGGCGAATGACCATGGGGCGCCCGCACTTCTCGCACTTTTCCTCGGTCGGAATGCCTTCACCCTTGATATCCGCCATCTCCTGCTCGGCGATGCGGAGGTCGCGCTTGAACTTGGTGTAGAACTCCTTCAGCGCCTCGATCCAGCCCAGCTTCCCTTCCTCCACTTCGTCCAGTTCCTCTTCCATGCGCGCGGTGTAGGCAACGTCGAAGATGTCGCTGAAGTTCTTCACTAGCAGATCGTTCACGACCATGCCGAGGTCTGTGGGGTAGAAGCGGCCCTGCTGCTTCTGGACGTATTCGCGGTTCTGAATGACGGAAAGAATGGTGGCGTAGGTGGAAGGCCGGCCGATGCCTTTCTCCTCGAGCGCCTTCACCAGCGTGGCTTCGTTGTAACGCGGCGGCGGTTCGGTGAAGTGCTGTTCGGGCAGCAGTTTGTGCAGCTTGAGTTTCTCCCCCACTTCCACCCTGGGGAGGCGGTGTTTCAGTTCCTCGTCCTCCTCCATCTCCGCCTTTTCGTCTTTGCCCTCTTCGTAGACGGCCCGGAACCCGTTGAACTTCTCGACCGAACCGGTGGCACGCAGCAAGTAATCGCCCGCCGCGATGTCGACTATGGTCTGGTCGAAGAGCGCCGGGTTCATCTGCGAGGCCACAAAGCGCTGCCAAATCAGCTTATAGAGCTTGAATTCGTCCGGGGCGAGATAGGAACGAACGGAATCCGGCGTCCGAAACGCCTGGGTGGGGCGAATGGCTTCGTGAGCATCTTGCGCGCCCTTCTTGCTCCGGTAGTGGATGGCCTCGGCGGGGAGATAATCCTGGCCAAAGGTCTTCCGGATGTAATCGCGGACGGCGTTCAGCGCGCCTTCTCCCACGCGCGTCGAATCGGTGCGCATGTAAGTGATGAGCCCGACGGAACCTTCTTCACCGAGGGCGACGCCTTCATAGAGGCGCTGGGCCAGCATCATGGCCTTCTTGGCGGTGAAATGAAGTTTGCGCACCGCCTCCTGTTGCAGCTTGCTCGTGATGAAGGGCGGCACAGGGTAGCGGCGCTTCTCCCGGGTCTCGACCGACTGCACGATCAACGAGGAAGCCTTCACCGCCGCCGCGATGCGATTCGCATTGGCCTCGTCCGGGATTTCAAGGTCGTGTCCCTGGAACTTCGCCAGCCGCGCCTCAAACGGCGGAGGGTTCTTGCCTTCGACGCGCGCCGTAATCGTCCAGTACTCCTTCTTTTGAAACGCCTGGATCTCTCGTTCGCGCTCGACAATCAGGCGCAGGGCCACCGTCTGCACGCGCCCGGCGGAGATGCCCTGCTTCACCTTGTCCCACAGCAGCGGACTCACCTGGTAACCTACCAGCCGGTCGAGGATGCGCCGGGCCTGTTGCGCGTCCACCAACCGCTCGTCGATGTGTCCGGGGTTTCTGAACGCCTCCTGGACGGCCTCACGCGTGATTTCGTTGAAAAGGACCCGGTGAAATTTCGTTTTTCTAGTGTCGAGCAACTCACGCAGGTGCGCGCAAATGGCCTCGCCTTCCCGATCCGGGTCGGCCGCCAGGTAAACGGCATCCGCCTTGGCCGCCGCCGCTTTCAGCCCCCAAATGACTTCTCTCTTGCCGGGGATCATGACATAGGTGGGCCGGAAGTCACGTTTCAAGTCCACCCCGAGGTCCTTCTTGGGCAGGTCCATGACGTGCCCCATCGAGGCCTTCACCACGTAGTCCGGCCCCAGATAACGGTTGATGGTTCTAGCCTTGGCCGGCGATTCGACGATGACGAGCGCTTTGGACATAAGTCAGTTGTCAGTAGTCAGTGGTCAGTTGTGAGTTGTCAATCGGAGGTTGCGTGGCACTGACTACCTCACTCCTACTAACCCCGCGTTCATCCTTTAGTTTCTGCTTGCCAGTTTCGAATTTCGAGTTTCTAGTCTCCAGTTTCCAGTTTCTAATTCCCCCACACCTTCACAGTTTGCGGATAAAATTCTTCCCTGGCAACTGGCGGATCAGCCCACTCATCTCGAGTTCGAGCAATGCCCCCAGTACGCGCGGCTGCGGCAGTTGCGCCAGGCTGATGATCGAATCCACAAACAGGGCTTCATCGCAGCGCAAAACATCAAACACCGCTTTCTGTTCCGGCGTCAGCGTGGTTTCGAAGAGTGAAGCGCCGGGCGCCGCCATCGCCTCTTCCGATGCGTCGGGAGGTGGAAGGAGTTGCATCCGGATCTCGGCCGGGAATTCCTCGACGACATCCATCCACTGATCGACCAGCTTGGCGCCTTGCTTGATCAAATGATTCGTGCCAAAGCTCTGCGCCGAAGTGATGTTGCCGGGCACGGCAAAGACTTCGCGGTTCTGTTCGTTGGCCAGGCGCGCCGTGATCAGGGAACCGCTGTACTCCGCCGCTTCCACCACGATGACGCCGAGCGTCAGCCCACTGATCGTGCGGTTCCGAATGGGAAAGTTCTCTGGGGTGGGCCCGGTGCCCACTGGAAACTCGGAAATCACGGCTCCGGACTCCAGGATCTTTTCCGCGAGCCGCTTGTTCTCCGCCGGATAGATGGCGTCCATCCCCCGGCCCTGGACCGCTACGGTTTTCCCTTTGCCCTCGAGGGCGCCGCGGTGGGCGGCGGAGTCAATCCCGCGCGCCAGCCCGCTGACGATAACCAGACCGCGCTGCGCCAGATCGCTCGCCAATCGGTGCGCCACCGAACTGCCATAGGCCGTCGGCCGGCGGGTCCCCACCATGGCCACGGCGTACTGCGAGAGCACCTTCACGTCGCCGCGCACATAAAGCACCAACGGCGGGTCCGGAATCTGCTTGAGCAAGGGCGGGTAATTGTCGCTGGCCAGCGTCACCAGTTCGCAGTCCACTTTCGCCGCGGCTTCCATTTCCTTTTCGGCTTCTTTCAATCCCACCTGAGCGAAAATCGCCTGAGCCACGGGCGCGGGCAGACCGCAACTCTCCAGTTCGGTCAGCGACGCCAGGTAGGCCGCCTGCGGCGATCCGAAATGCTCGATGAGCCGGAGGGCACCCCGCACTCCGAGACCTTCCACCCGGCCCACCGCCAACCAGTATTGGAGGTCCTCTTTGACAGTCATGGCAACCCTGTCCAAATCAAAAGGCTCGCAGTGGGCCTCCGCTCCCTGCCCTCACAACCCAAACCTGGGCGCGCCACCAGCCCGCAACGCTGCCTTCCCCGGGCCAGTCGAAGGCCCAAACTAAAATCGCAGAAGAGGAGGTTTGAGCGCAAGAACAAAAATTTTCGCCCTCTTTTGAAGCAAACGTTTTCCCGCCCGCAGAAGATGGAGTGAGCGCCTACGGGCGCGTCCGCTCACAGGACGGCCTAGTGTCGCGTCTCACAAGTTCGTTGAAGAAGTGTGTAGCGTGCGGGCGATGGTCGTGTGGAGTGCGGGAGCTTGCTCCCGCCGTGGCGTGCGGAAGCCTGCTTCCGCAGAATCGCGGAGTTCCCGCCGGAGCAAGCTCCGGCTCGGCGAAAGCGGCGGCAAGGAGTCTGTCGGACATAAGGTTTTCTCAACGAATAATCAACAACTTACAGACCTAAGCAAGTCGCTAAATTGTTGATTCTAAGTGCCGCGAAATTTATCTCCGACAGACTCCAAGCCGCCGCACTCCAAAAAATGCCCGGAATTAGGCAATGAACTTCTGAGACGCGACACTAGTGTCCTGAGTTAGAAGTTCGCTGACAAAGTCTGGCGATACTCGCAAAGATCTGATCTGCCGTCTTGGTCCAAACAAAGGGTTTGGGGTTCCG
>Ga0315280_10008404_pt1 | contig 13524 bp, 15 predicted proteins | sample YL17G06_40_MG_FD_203697 | JGI IMG/M metagenome (GOLD analysis project Ga0315280, IMG submission 203697) | Sediment microbial communities from Yellowstone Lake, YNP, Wyoming, USA - YL17G06_40 | ecosystem: Environmental > Aquatic > Freshwater > Lake > Sediment | place: USA: Wyoming | collected...
AAGATAAGTATTGAGGGGCTGGCGCCCCTCAAACTCCCCATTGGGGGAGGAGGCGCCTCTAAGGGCATCCGGGATTAATATCGGGGAAGCCCGAAGGGGCGTTAGCCCCTTCGGAAAACATCCACCCCCTTCCCTTGCCAAGGGAAGGGGGTTAGGGGGATAGGTTTTCTACCCCAAAAAGAAGAGGGGGCTGCTTCTAAGCGAATGCCCCCTCTTGGAATTCCGTTACAGAACAGGAATTGAGCTATTGCTGTAATTTAGCGTTTATTTCCAAAATTTTCTCCCAAGCTTCTCTACGCTTCGCGTCTGCCTCCATTTTCTCTTTTTCAACATTTTTGTATTCAGATAGATACTCTGTGTTCATTAGCGTAGGTATTTTGACGCCACCGGGCGTATTAGGGAATTTCGGTAGTAAGCCGTTTTGCTTATTAGAGGCGGCCACGTATTTTTTATGCCACCTCTTAAATTCTTCTTTAAGCTGCTCTCTTTCTTCCAATAGCTTCTCTCTTTGTTCCATAGACTACCTACGGTGAATAACCTACACCTCCCTGAACTCCCCCTCTACCGTCCCTTCGTCCTTGCCGCCTCCCTGTCCGGGTGGTGGCGGCTGTTGGTCGGGTGGAGGTTGCTGGCCGCCTGGCGGGGGCGGCTGCTGTTTCTGGTAGACGGCGGTGCCTATCTTCTGCATGGTCTCGTTCAGCGCCTGGGTGGCGCTCTTGATGGCGCCGGCGTCGCTGCCCTGTAGGGCCGATTTTACGGCGGCAATCTTGGCCTCGGCTTCTGTGTTCAGGTCCGCCGGAATCTTGTCCTTATTGTCGCGGAGCATCTTCTCCGCCTGGTAGGCGAGGTTGTCCGCCATGTTGCGGGTCTCTATCTCCTCGCGGCGCCTGGCGTCCTCGGCGGCGTGCATCTCCGCCTCTTTCTGCATCCGGGACACCTCTTCCTTAGAGAGGCCGCTTGATACGGTGATGGTTATCTTCTGCTCCTTGCCGGTGCCCTTGTCCTGGGCCTTGACGTTGAGGATACCGTTGGCGTCAATATCAAAGGTGACCTCAATCTGGGGCATGCCGCGCGGCGCCGGCAGTATGCCGTCCAGCATGAAGCGCCCCAGGGTGCGGTTATCGGCGGCCATGGGTCTTTCACCCTGGAGGACGTGGATTTCCACGCTGGGCTGGTTGTCCGCGGCGGTAGAGAAAATCTGGCTCTTGGCGGTGGGGATGGTGGTGTTGCGGGGGATAAGCGGCGTGGCGACACCGCCCAGGGTCTCAATGCCCAAGGTGAGGGGGGTGACGTCCAGCAAGAGGACATCCTTCACCTCTCCCTTGAGGACGCCGGCCTGGATGGCGGCACCGATGGCGACCACCTCGTCGGGGTTGACGCCCTTGTTCGGCTCCTTGCCGAAGAACTGCTTAACTTTATCCTGTACCAGCGGCATTCTTGTCTGCCCGCCCACCAGAAGAACTTCGTCAACTTGGTCAATGGGAGCCGAGCCTTTCTTGGCAGCCTCAAATGCTTGAACGCAGAGTTGGATGGTCCTTTCCACCAGGTCCATGACCAGCTGCTCCAGCTTGGCGCGGGTCAGCGTGATATTGAGGTGCTTGGGGCCGCTGGCATCGGCGGTGATGAAGGGGAGGTTCACCTCGGTCTGCTGGACGGAGGAAAGCTCAATCTTGGCCTTCTCGGCGGCCTCCTTGAGGCGCTGCAACGCTGTCTTGTCCTTGCTGAGGTCAATGCCCTGGTCTTTCTTGAACTCGGCGACCAGCCAGTCCATGACGCGCTGGTCAAAGTCGTCGCCGCCGAGGTGGGTATCACCACTGGTGGTTTTAACCTGGAAGGCGCCTTCACCAATCCCAAGAATGGATATATCAAATGTTCCGCCGCCGAGGTCGTAGACGGCAATGTTCTCCTCTCCCTTTTTATCCAGCCCATAGGCCAGCGAGGCGGCGGTAGGCTCGTTGATGATTCTCAGCACGTTTAAGCCCGCGATGGCACCGGCGTCCTTGGTGGCCTGGCGCTGGGCATCGTTGAAGTAGGCCGGTACCGTGATGACGGCCTCGGTGACCTTATCGCCCAAATAAGCCTCGGCATCGGCCTTCAGCTTTTGCAGAATCATGGCGGAGATTTCGGGCGGGCTGTACTCCTTGCCGCCCATGACGACACGCACATCATTGTTTGGGGCTCTGGTGACTTTATAGGTCTTGCGTCGGGCGTCTTCCTCTACGGGAAGCTCGCGCCCCGCCGGCTCACCCCACTTGCGCCCCATGAAGCGCTTGATGCTGTAGATGGTGTTTTCCGGGTTGGTGATGGCCTGGCGTTTGGCTATCTGGCCCACCAGACGCTCCCCGTTTTTATTGACGGCCACTACCGAGGGGACAAGGCGGCTCCCCTCAGAGCTGGTAATCACGACAGGCTCCCCGCCCTCCAGCACGGCTACCTCGCTGAAGGTGGTGCCCAGGTCAATACCTACTGTTTTTCCCATTGCCTCTACCTCCTTTGCCTCTTTCTGTTGGCTGGACGCTTTTCACGGCGGCATGCTTTATTTATCATGAGCCGGGTGGTTCTTCCTCGCCGCTACCCACCACTACCCTGGCGGGGCGCAGCAGCTTGTCATTGAACATGTAGCCTTTTTCTAATACCTCAATAACCAGACCCTCTTTGCCTTTATCCTGCCTTACGGCCTCGTGGAGTTTGGGGTCAAAAGGCTCCCCCAGCGCCACTAGCGGGGTAACCCCCTGCACCTCCAGGAGGGCCCTGAACTTGCGCTCCACTAATCTCACGCCCTCCACCCAGCTGTCCTTGACCGAGGTCGGTATGGCGCCGAGCGCCCGCTCCAGGTCGTCAAGGACGGGCAGGAGGCTGAGGATGAGGTCGGCGTTGGCCGAGCGGCTGAAGTCCTGCCTCTCCTGCTCGGTGCGCCTTTTGTAGTTGATAAAGTCGGCCTGCGCCCGCTGCCAGCTGGCCAGGTAGTCAGCGGCCTTTTTCTCGGCCTCGGCCAGAGTCTGCTTCAGGCTGGCGGCATCTTCTCTTTCCGCGGCCTGGGTTTCCGCTTCGCTCTCTAGGTTGTTTAAGACTTCTTCCGGCTCCTTTGGTAGCATAGCTCCAAATCCTAACTCATTCCCGGTCTATCTCCCTCCCGTAGAGCCCGGCCATCAGCCCGCTCAGCACCGAGGCTAAATAATATACCGTGGGTATGGTGCGCGAGTAGGGCATCCGGGTCGGCCCGACGACGGCGATGGTGCCGCTGGCTTCCTCGGGTAGGCCGTAACGGCAGATGACCACGCTGTAGTTCTGTATAGCAGCATCCAGGTTCTCCTTGCCGATGAGGACATGCACGTTGTGCTCGCTTAGCTTGGCCGGGACGATGACTTTTAGCAGGCTGCGCCGCTCCACCAGCTCCATGAGGGTGCTCATCCGGTCGCTGCGGGTAAACTCCGGCTGGTTGAGCATGAAGTGCCAGCCGTCAAGGTAAGGCTCATCGTATTGCTGGCTGTCCTCGGCCTGCATCATCTCCAGAAGGTGGTCGGCGGCCTGCTTTTCCAGCGGGGACATCTCCCGATTTTTCTCCACAATCTGCCGGCAGGTGGCGCCAGAAAACGCCGTGTTCAGCTTTTGGCTGATGGCCGTAAGCTCCGGCTGCGAGACGGGCTGGTCAAAGGCTACCAGCTTCTGCTTGACCCTGGCGCCGTGGAGGACAACCACCATCAGCGCCCGGGACGCCTGCAGGGCCAGAAGCTCCATGTGCTTCAATTTGCAGTCGGCTGACCTGGGCAGGCTGACGACAGCCACATTCTGCACCAGCCGGGACAGCAGAGTGGCCGTCAGGCTCAGCCAGGCCTCCACCTCTTTTTCCACCTGGTGGAAGGTGTGGCTGATAAAACGCTCCTCCGAGGGGGGTAGCCGGACATCTTCCAGCGACTCCACGTAGTAACGGTAGCCTTGGTCCGAGGGGATGCAGCCGGCGGATGTGTGGGGGCGGATGAGGTAGCCCGCCTGCTCCAGGTAGGCCATCTCGTTGCGGATGGTGGCCGGGCTAACCCCCAACTCCGGGTCACCGGCAATCACCTGCGAGGGCACGGGCATGGCCCGGGTGATGTAGTGCACCACGATAGAGTTGAGTATCTTCCCGGTTCGCTCCGAGACCATTTCAGCCTCCGTTAGCAGTCTAAGGCTTAGACTGCTAATTCTAATTTAGCACTTTAGTATTGGCTTGTCAAGAGAAAGGGGGGGTGGGGTTTTGGAAGAAGGGTAAAAGGCGGAGGCTACGAGGGTGGCGGGTGGGAAAAGATAAAGAAAGGTAAAAATCAGGAGTCCTGTTGGGGGTGGCAAGGGAGAGGGACAAAGGGGGTGAGTTTGGTGAGGGATTTACCTTGACCGGAAAGCTGGCATCGTGGTAGATTGATAGTGTGGATATTACCTGGCTGGGCCATTCCTGCTTCCGTATCAGGGGGAGCCACGCTGTAATTATTACCGACCCCTTCCCGCCGAATCTGGGCTACTCACTGGGCAGGGCTACCGCCGATATCGTTACAGTGAGCCACCCACACCCTTCCCACGCCTATGTCCAGGGCGTCGGTGGGGAGCCGAGGGTGGTGCAGGGGCCCGGCGAGTATGAAATCAGCGGTGTTCTCCTTCTGGGTGTTGCCACCTTCCATGATGCCGAGGGGGGCAAGAAGCGGGGCAAAAATACCGTCTACCTTATGGAAATAGATGGGCTGGCGGTTTGCCACCTCGGCGACCTGGGGCAGGTGCTTACCCCGCCACAGCTGGAGGAGATAGGGGATGTGGACGTGCTGCTGCTGCCGGTGGGCGGGGTATCTACCATTGATGCCAATCAGGCCGCCAACGTTATCCGTCAGCTTGAGCCGAAGGCGGTAGTCCCCATGCACTACAAGACCCCGGCCATCAAGCGCGAGCTTGACCCCGTGGAGAAGTTCCTCAAGGAGATGGCCCTGGAAAATATTGAGCCCCGCCCCAAGCTGTCCATCAGCAAATCAAACCTGCCTCTCACCACTCAGGTATTCCTGCTCGGCTACTAGCGGGTGAGGATATGTATTGAAAAATCATCGTGCTGTTATGTCATTTACCGCGAATCCTCAAGGCGAGCGGTAAAGCCGGCACCGTCTTGTGTTGACATGGCTGGGCGAATCTAGGTCCAGTTGACAAAATAGGCGTGGTTATTTAGAGTGTTTATGATGAGGTCTGTCTTCAACAGGGCCAGGGGAAACACGAAGGCGAGGCTCTTTGCCGCTATAAATGCCAGGCGGGTTGTTGAGTTTTACTATCATGGCGGCTACCGCACCGCCGAGCCGTTCTGCCTGGGCGTGACCCTGGCCGGCGGCGCCGATAATGAGTCGCTCCTGTGCTACCAGGTCGGCGGGCACAGCGAGTACGGCGGCACGGTGGGCTGGAAGCTCTACCGCGTCTCGGAGATTTCGGAGCTGGAGATGACCAGGGAGAAATTTAGCGGCGACCGGCCCGGTTATGACCTGGCCAACCCGGAGATGGCGACCATCTATGGCTGCATCGCTCCGGAGAAGGGCGATAGGGCAAGGCTTGAGGCTAAAGCAGCCCCGGCGCCTAAAATGGCGGCAGCCGGGATAAAAACGATGCCCTGGGTAAAAGATACGATGCCGCTTTACAAAATGCCCCGCCAAAAGGCGCCGGCACCGTTAACCCACAACGAGCTGATGCGGCGCTTCCGCTTCGCCCACCCCCACCCCCTGCCCGAGCTATACACCCACGTCTTCGCCTGACTCCCCGCTTAAAACCCCACCAGGGCGCACCAAATCAAAAATCCAGGCCCCTAACCGGGTAAACCTACCGCAGCTGCGCCGCTACCCGGTTGAGCAGCTCGGCCTCGTCCTTAACGCCCCGGACATCAAGGCCGGTCTTGCGGAAGGAGCGCACCATCGCCTCAATGAGCTTCGTTTTGCTGAGCTTCTTGCCGCCGCTGAACTTGGCCGTTGAGGCCAGGCTTTCCAGGTAGGCGTCCTCCTCGTGGTTGAGGAAAACGGACAGCTTAATCATAGCGGGGCGGGGTGGCTGGGTGGGCGGGGTGGCCTTGGCCGGCGCCGCCGGGGCACCCTTGTCGCCGCCGGTGAGACGCTCCAGGGCGCTCCCGTAGGCAAGCTCCTCGGTGATTCTAGCTCTTTTCATGCAGCACCTCTTCTGTGAATTGTCTATAGGCATTGGCCCCCTCGGAGCTGGGGGCGTAGGTCAGGATGGACAGGCCCGCCGCCGGGGCCTCCTTGAAGCGCACACTGGCGGGGATGATGGCCTTAAAGACCCTGATTCTATCGCCGAAGGCCCTCTTGGTGACCTCAATGACCTCTCGGCAGTGCAGGGTGCGGGGGCTGGTCATGGTGAACAGTATGCCCGAAATCTCCAGGGTCGGGTTGAGCTTTTCCTTGACCCGGATAATCGTGGCCAAAAGCTGCGTCAGACCCTTCATGGCCAGGAAGTCGGCCTGGAGGGGGATGATGACCCGGTCGGCGGCGGAAAGGGCGTTGATGGTGAGGAGCCCCAGGCTGGGCAGGCAGTCCACCAGGACGAAGTCATAGGTATGGCGCACCGGCTGGAGCATCTCCCTCAGGATAAGCTCGCGGGTGAAGGCCCCCACCAGGTCAAGCTGGGCCTGTGAGAGCTCAATATTGGCCGGGACAAGGTCAACCCTGGGGTTAGTGGTCTTGATGATGACGTCGGGGAGCAAGACACGGCCATTGCCCCTGATGACGCTGGCCAGGGCGTCGTAGACGGTGAGCTTGAAGCTGTCGGGGTCAAATCCCAGGCTGATGGTCAGGCTGGCCTGCGGGTCCCAGTCAAGAAGCAGCACCCGCTGGTCGTGCTCGCTCAGGCCCTGGGCCAATGTAGCGGCGGTGGTCGTCTTGCCGACGCCACCCTTCTGGTTGGCGATACAGATAACTGGCATAAACGGAGGCAATTATAGCGCAATTGCGTAAATGCGTCAATTTTGCGTTGGGCGGGCTGACGGTGTATAGTGGTATTGCTGTTGGTGTTAGCAAAAAACCGGTCAGGAGATAGCGAGATGGCACCTGAGGAAAGCGGCCTGGAAGAGTTGATGCGTCTGTCCCAGAGGTTTAAGAAGCAGGAGCAGGAGAACACGCAGCGGGAAAGACAGCGCCAGGCGCAGCAGAAGAAGGTCAAGGATGTGCTGGGGGGGCTGCGGGGGCTCAATATCTCCATGGCGGTAGAGCAGCTCAGGCCGGTAGCCGCGCCGGAAATAGTGAGTAAGGTCAGCGCCCTGAGAAGCAAGCCGGGTATGGCCGAGCTTCGTAAATTAATCACCGACCTGGCCTATGACCTGGAAGACCGTATCGGCACCATTTCGGCGGCCAACCCGGACGTGAAAAAGCTGGAACGCTCCATGAAGACGCTCACCATACTCATGGAACTCTTCTTCTCCCTGTCGTAAGAGGGTCTGCCCATAGTGTCTGGAGCAGCGCGTCTTAGTCATCTTCCCAGCGGTAGCGTTTTTTCTTGTTTTTCAGGCCTTCCAGCCCGCATTTAAAGCAGAGGCCATTATGGCAGCAGATGACATCCCCGCACTCCGGGCAACGCCACTTGGCTGCTTCCTTTTCCAGGAAGGGGGCGATGCCCTTCTCCCGGATAAACTCCAGGTTCTCAAGTAGGCTCATCCGGAAGAAGTTCCGGTAGCGCCGGTCAATATGGGCTAGCCTGGGGCAGGGATAGTCCGGACATTCGTAGCAGTACTGAAGTTCGTGATTAAGGAGCCGCGCGCACCGCTTCTTCAGGAAGGCGCACTTTTTATCCCGGGGGCGGCAGCCGGTGCATGAGGGCATCTTGGTGCCCTTATCCTTGACGCGGTTCTGGAAAGCCAGGTACCCGGCGCATACGTTGCAGTTCATACCACAGGGGGCGATTAAGGCTTCTTCCACTTGGGGCTCACCTCGGCTCTTCGCACAAGATACCACCAGTGTATTATTTATGTGGTCGTGTTGCAAGATGAGGAGTGTTGACGAAGAGCGGTTTGTCCTGAGGTATTCCCCCAGGCAAAATCAAGTCAGGCTAGACTATGAGACTATTTGGCTTGATTGCCAGCATAGCGTCCGCAGGCGAAACCTTCGCCCAGTTTGCACCACACACAACTGCCCGGCGTCTGGTCGGCAATCATGAGCTGCGATTCGCATTGGCCGCAGAGGCGCTCCTCCCCGGGTTTCATGGGTCCGCCGCAGGGAGTGATGGTCATGGGGCAAAGCTGGATGCAGCTGCCGCATTGCTTACAGAAATCGGGTCGGACGCCGAAGGGGTAGTCCACATGGCGATTCTTTCCCCGCCCGACAAAGCCCTTCGCCCGGGCCTTCCAGACCTCGGTGCAGACACGCACGCAGCGTCCGCACAAGACGCAGTCCTCGTTCCGAAAAGGATACCTGACCTCCTTGACCCCGCAACGCAGGGCGATGTCCTGGATAGCGCGGGAGTTGGGAGCCTGGGCCACCAGCAGTTCCGCGAGGTTGCGGCGCAGTTTCCGAATCCTGTCCGTATTCGTCATAATCACCATGCCCTCCTGCACGTTCAAGGTACAGGAAGTGGTGACATTGGAACGGCCGTTGTCCACATGTTCAACGATGCACAGCCGGCACGCGCCGATGTCGGACAGATAGGGGACATGACACAGATGGGGAATGCAGATGCCATATTCAACGGCGGTGTCAAGCACGCTGGTCCCCTTGATGGCGTGAATGATGGCCCCGTCTATGTTAACGTTGACGTATTGCAGCATCTTGCCCCCTCGCTTTCTCAGACGACTTGAATCGCATCAAACTTGCACTCGCTCCGGCAGATGCCGCATTTCTGACAGAGTCGGACGTCAATGACATGCGCCTGTTTTTTCTCGCCGGTGATAGCCTTTGGCGCACATGCCTGCAGACAGACCCCGCAGCCAGTACACTTGTCCGGGTCAATTGAATATGTAATCAGAGCCTGGCATACCCCGGCCGGGCATTTCTTTTCTTTGATATGCGCCTCGTATTCCGGACGGAAGTAGCGCAGGGTGGTGAGTACTGGATTGGGAGCGGTCTTACCCAAACCACACAGGGCAGTCTGGGCAACCGTGTCGGCCAGCTCCTCCAGGAGGTCAAGCTGCTCCGGTTTTCCACGGCCTTCAGTGATTTCTGTGATTATCTCAAGCATACGGTCAACACCGATGCGGCAGGGCAGGCACTTGCCGCACGACTCGTCCTGCAGGAAGGTCAGAAAATACTTGGCCACGTCAACCATGCAGGAGTCTTCATCCATCACGACCATGCCGCCCGAGCCCACCATGGAACCGGCCTCGGAGAGAACATCAAAGTCAACCGCAAGGTCAAACTTAGCTACCGGGAGGCACCCGCCCGATGGTCCGCCGATCTGAACGGCCTTAATCATTTTGCCGTTGACGGCACCGCCGCCGATGTCAAACACTACCGTGCGAATGGGCGTGCCCATAGCCACTTCAACCAGGCCGGTGTTCTTGATGCGGCCGGTGAGGGCGAGGATTTTAGTGCCCTTGCTCCCCGGTGTCCCCTTTGAGGCAAACCAGGATGAGCCATTTAACATTATGGCTGGGACGTTAGCCCAGGTCTCAACGTTGTTGAGGACGGTGGGTTTGTGATAAAGCCCGTCAACCACTGTGTGGACGTCCTTAGGGCGGGGCTCACCGACCTTGCCTTCCACGGAGGACATGAGGGCCGTTGATTCGCCGCAGACGAAGGCCCCTCCGCCCCGGGCGATGTCCACATCAAACGAGAAGGACGTGCCCAGGATATTGTCGCCGAGGAGCCCCAGTTCGCGGGCCTGCTCAACCGCAATGCGGGAATGCTTGACCGCGAGCGGATATTCGTTGCGGACGTAGATGTATCCCTTCCGAGCGCCGACGGCCCAGGCGCCAATCATCATGCCTTCTAAAACCAGGTGCGGGTTACCCTCAAGCACACACCGGTCCATATAGGCCCCGGGGTCACCCTCATCCGCGTTGCAGATGACGTACTTCTCGTCCCCGGGCGCCTCCCGACACTCGTGCCACTTGCGCCCGGTTGGGAAGCCGCCGCCGCCACGCCCCCGCAGCCCCGAGGACTGGATTTCCTTTATAATCTCCTCCGGCATCATGCCACCAAGCACTTTGGTAAGTGCCGAATAGCCACCGGCCACGATGTAATCCTCTATGGAACAGGGGTCAACCATGCGGTTCTGCGACAGTATCTGCCGGTCCTGCGCCCGGTAAAAGGGAATCTCCGACTCGGTTCGGATTCTCTCGCCGGAACCCGGGTCCGTATAAAGCAGCCGCTCAATCACCTCCCCCTTCTTTACGGTCTGGTAAACAATCTCAAAAGCATCCTCCGGCGGGACGTGGCAATAAAATATGTTGCCCGGCTCAATGATGATGACGGGGCCTTGCTCGCAAAAGCCGTGGCACCCGGTGACACACAGGCGCACGCTCTGCCCCAGTCCCTGCCGGGATAATTCCTCCCTGACCGCGTCAATAACCGCCTGGGACCGAGAGGCCTGGCAGCCGGTTCCTCCGCACACCATTACCGTAGTGGTAATGTCTTTTCTTTGCTCCCGGAGATGCTCGCGCAGGTGCTCCAGTTCACGGAAACTATTAAGCCTAGACATTTGCCTTATCCTCCGCTTTCTGGTGGCTAAGGGTCTCAATCAGTTTGCGGAGCTTACCGGGCGTCATATGGTGATGATATGACCCATTTTCCGTAACAATTGGTCCCAGCGCGCAGGCACCCAGGCAGTTGACATGTTCAATAGAAAAAAGGCCATCGGATGTCACCTCACCGGGTTTAACGCCGAGCTGACCGGTGGCTTGGTCGAGGAGGAGGCGAGAGCCCCGGACGTGACAGGCTGTACCGGTGCACATGGTGAGGACATGCTTACCAGGTGGTTTTAACCGAAAGGCTTTATAAAAAGAAGCCACCCGGTAGACCTCAATAATCGGCACACCGAGACCCTGAGACACAATTTGCATGGCCTCTTTGGAAATGTAACCGTAGTTCTCCTGAATGTCCTGGAGCACTTCAATGAGTTGATGCGGTTGACTGCGACGTCCTTCCAGGGCTTGCTCAAGTGTTTTGGGCGGCATTTTAACCTCCTCTGACCCAGAGTTGGCTTGATTATTTTTAAAATACCTGATAATATCCATGACGTAAATACGGAATAAATGCACCTATACTGCCTATTAAAAATAGGCAGTTGAGGAGGGGAATCTCATGGTAAATAAAAAAACTCCCCCGTCTTCAACCGACAATCGGCATCCGTTTTTTCCTTCCAAAAACCTAGCCCTTTTGTGGCGGATTCCTTTTCCCACTGAGACCGACCCCTACAAGGTTGAAGTCGCGCTGCGCGAGCGTATCAAGGAATTAAACTGCCTTTATGGGATTTCTCAATTGGCCGAGCGCAACCCATATTCCCTGGACGCCCTGCTGCGGGAGCTTGTGAACTTCTTGCCCTATTCATGGCAGTATCCGGAGCTCACCTGCGCCCGGATTCTCTTTAAGGGCAAAAACTACGAGAGCGATAGATTCAAAGTGACCAACTGGCGGCAGTCAGCGCGAATTTACATGTACCATGAGCCGGTGGGCGAGGTCGTTATTTTCTACCTGGAAGAATGCCCGCCGGCTGATGAAGGCCCTTTCCTGAAAGAGGAACGTGCCCTGCTGGACGCGGTGGCCGAGCAGGTCGGCAATATTGCCGCTCGTATATCGACGGATTTGGAATTGCAGGAGACCAACCGGCAATTAACCCTGGAGCGCAAAGCCTTGCAGGAGTCCAACACGGCCCTGCGGACGGTCCTGGCCCGGATTGAGCAGGAGAAACAGGAAATCTACCGGGACATTAAAATGAACGTAGAAAAAATCCTGATGCCTATCCTGCACGCCCTGGCCCTGCAACTGCCCTCGGCCCAGATAAAATATACGGAGATGCTGCGGACCAACCTAGAGGAAATAACCTCGCCGTTCACCAGTCAGTTATCCCTTGCCTACCATGCGCTGACACCGACCGAAATTGCCATCTGCAATATGATACGGAACGGAATGCACACCAAAGAAATCGCCGAAATGCGGGGCGTTTCCGGGGCCACCATCAACCGCCACCGGGAAAAGATACGGCGCAAACTCAAGCTCACCAACCAGGATGTTAATCTGGCGACTTTCCTGCAATCAAGCATGTGGGAGGGGAAACAGGCTATTTGATAATAGTCAGAAGGCAATATAAATTGGTGGTAGCGGCTGGGATTGAACCAGCGACCAAGGGCTTATGAGTCCCCTGCTCTACCGCTGAGCTACGCTACCAGCAGAAAAAACTATATCATTAGTAAAATCGGGCTGTCAATGTCGCCCTGCCCCGCTGTAATCTTGTCTTTGACGCAACGTAGCCCTTATGTTAGAATTGAGACTGGTAAAATGCCTTTAACCCGTAAGGGCCAGTCTCCAGGTTGATTAAGAATGGGGGTTAGTTTATGGCGATAAAGAGGGTTGGGGTGGTCGGTTGCGGGCAGATGGGCAGCGGCATTGTCCAGGTGTGTGTGCAATCGGGCTACAGCGTGGTCGTCTCCGAACCTAATGCCGAGCTCCTGAAGAAGGGGCTGGCGGCCATTGATGCCTCGCTGACCAAGGGTGTGCAGAAGGAGAAGATAACCCCGGCGGACAAAGAGGCGGCCCTCTCCCGCATCAAGGGTACGGTTGATGCCGGGGACTTCCGCGATTGTGAGCTGGTGATAGAAGCGGCCACGGAGAACCTGGAGCTTAAGAAGAGGCTCTTTGCCGAACTGGATAAGGTCTGCCCCCCCGAGGCCATCTTGGCCACCAATACCTCCTGCCTCTCCATCATTGATATGGCCATGGTCACCCAAAGGCCGGAAAAGGTGCTGGGGCTGCACTTTATGAACCCGGTGCCCATTATGAAGCTCCTGGAAATAGTCAGGACGGTGGCCACCAGCGAGGCGACACTGGAAACGGGTAAAAGCTTCGGCCGGTCCCTGGGCAAGACTATCGTCATCGCCCAGGACGCCCCCGGCTTTCTCGTCAACCGGCTCATGGTGCCGCAAATCCTTGTCGCCATACGTATGCTGGAGTCGGGCGTGGCGACGAAAGAGGACATTGATACCAGTCTGACACTTGGCCTGAACCACCCGATGGGGCCGCTGGCGCTGGCCGACCTGATTGGGCTGGATACCCTCCTTTATATCGCCAGCGGCATCTATGAGGAGTTCCGGGACAACATGTATCATGCGCCGGTAATGCTCAGGAAGATGGTGGCGGCGGGCTTTTTGGGGCGCAAGACGGGAAAAGGTTTCTACGACTATAAAAAGTAATCTGGAGCAGTCTTAGGTTGAGGAAAGGAGCACATGAACGAGGTTGTGATTGTTAGTGGCGTCAGGACGGCGATAGGTAACTATGGCGGCGCTTTGCAGGATGTCCCGGCGGTGAAACTTGGCAGCATCGTCATCAAGGGGGCGCTCAAAAGGGTGGGGCTGAAGCCGAAGAGGGACGCCGAGGT
>Ga0315280_10008406_pt1 | contig 13522 bp, 11 predicted proteins | sample YL17G06_40_MG_FD_203697 | JGI IMG/M metagenome (GOLD analysis project Ga0315280, IMG submission 203697) | Sediment microbial communities from Yellowstone Lake, YNP, Wyoming, USA - YL17G06_40 | ecosystem: Environmental > Aquatic > Freshwater > Lake > Sediment | place: USA: Wyoming | collected...
CTAATTGAAAAGTCTGCTAACACTGAGCAAATGAAAGAGGTAGCCGAACAGCACTGGCAGATGGTAGCTGAGTTAGGGGGGTCTAAGGAAATGCTAGAATTGGCTCAGGAATGGCAGCATGTCCTTGTTTTGCAAGAAAGGATGACAGCGCTAGCCGAGAAAGCTATTAAATCCAGTGATATCTTATACTCCTGCCAGTTTTGCAGGCGATTATGGCAGGAATAATAAAGTAAACAGAGGAGGCAGCAATGAGAGGTTCCATAATCAAGCGATACAAGGGTAGCTATACCATAGTCCTGAACCTGGGGACCGATCCACAAACAGGTAAGCGTAAGCAGCAATGGGTTAGCGTGAAAGGCACTAGGAAGGATGCCGAGAAGAAGCTGGCGGAGCTGCTGCACCAGCTCGATATGGGCACCTTCATGAAGCCTAGCAAGACTACCCTTGCCGAATACCTGGAGAGGTGGCTAAAGGATTATGCTAAGCCCAATCTCTCACCACGAGGCTTTGAGCGATATCAGGGTATAATTGCAAAGTACATCATACCTCAGCTTGGCAACATACCTTTGACTCAATTAAGGCCGGAGCATCTTCAGAAGCACTATACCGCTTGCCAGAATTACGGTCTGAGCGCTAGGACAGTCAGGTATCATCACGCCGTGCTTCATGTGGCTCTCAAAACGGCGGTAAAATGGGGACTACTTTCAAGGAATCCGGCCGACGCAGTTGACTCACCTCGAGCTCGCCACAATGAGATGAAGACATGGAATGAGCAAGAAATAAACCGGTTCCTAGAGGCTGCCAATGACAGCCCTTATTACACCCTGTTTTACACAGCTCTCTTTACTGCCATGAGGCGGTCGGAGCTACTGGGCCTCAAATGGAGCGATGTAGATTTCATACTGAGCCAGATTCAAGTCAATCGCGGTTTGCACCAGTTAAAGGACGGTAGCTACATATTCACAGAGCCTAAGTCAGCCAAGAGCCGGCGTACCATTGCCTTACCACCTTCTGCCATCTTGTTGCTTAAGGAATACCGAGAGAAACAGGAGCTTGAGCGGGCCATGCTGGCTAGAGCGTTGACCGATGATGATTTAGTTTTCAGCACCCCAGAAGGTAAGCCCTTGCGTCCTAACACGATTACGCGTGCATGGGAAGTATTAGCCGCCCGTTGCGGCTTGCCGGTTATCCGTCTTCACGATGCCCGTCACACCCACGCTTCCATCATGCTCAAGCAAGGCATACACCCTAAGATAGTCCAGGAGAGACTAGGCCACTCAAGTATTCAGATAACCCTTGATACTTATAGCCATGTGGCGCCAGGGTTACAAGAAGCGGCAGCGAAACATTTTGATGAAATGCTTAACCGCAAGCCTAGAAATGAGGCTGTTAAAAATGCCGGTTAGCTATCCGTTAGCTAAAATAGAAAATTCATTGGTGCAGAGGACGAATTTAGCTACGAAATTACGGTAGAAAGACGTGTTGGTAGCGCATACCGGATTCGAACCGGTGATCTCCTCCTTGAGAGGGAGGTGTCCTAAACCCCTAGACGAATGCGCCACCTAAAAGCTGCCCACTCAGTAAGGATTCCGAACCTTCGGCACGGCTGGCAATGAGGACGAACGGCGAGTTTAGTTCTACTTGAATGATCTTCCCATTACTAACCGTAACCTGTTTGAACAAAGTCTCACAGAGTAGGCGCCGTTCATCATTATCACTATTTTCGAACAGGAAGTCAACCTCGCTAGCCAGTTGCAAAGCTATCTCAAAGTCCGCCCTGACTAGGCTCTGGCGCGAGTTTATAGATTCCACCAGATTCTTAAGACTGGCTCTCTCTGCTTCAATTCATATCACACATTCCAAGCTAATGTTCAGCCCGTAGGGTGGGTCAGGAGGAGGTAAATAGTTACCCTAGCGCGATTGCTCCTTTTTATTTAGGTGCACGTTACCCTTAACGAAGCGCCCACGACTATCCCTCATCGGAGTTGACCCCCCAGGCATTTCAACCTTAGTCTCAACAATACGCTGTGTTTCAGTTAGAAAGTCCACATACTGCTTAGCAACTGTGCAGTATCCTTTAGTCTGACCGTCCCTGGCTACAGCTTCAACTTGCTGTCCGCAAGCAGGACAGGTGACCTGGACTCGCTCCAGCTTCAGCACACCCCCGCCAATTACCTTGTGCACAACCAAGGTAGTCATTTACATAGTCTCAATATTTACTCCCTTAGCAAAAGGCGGGACCTTTTTTAATCCAATCCCCGTCTCTATAAGCTATAGTAAACAGCCGACATGGTAGCAGGCTGCCACAATCGTGGTAGACTTTCCTATCGCTTTTCTGAGTAAACCTCCTTGTTGGCTCAAGCCTATCCCTCCAGAACCACAAGGTCTCTATAGTAAGGCATTTCGGGCAAGATGCAATAGACTCCTTGCGACCATTACTACCTCTTAACCACCTCGGCAGATTAGCTACCATACCCTGCCTCTTTTCCATCTCTCCTCTAGCCATGAGCAGCCGGCATTGTTTGACTTCTAGTATATTACTAGGAGTATATGACTAAGGGAAGAAAGGCCCTCTCAAGGGTCCTATCAGTTTGCAGCGCCAGCCAACTGTAGCTGGCACTAGCCTGCTCTGCATTCCTTCCAAGCCTTTCAGCTCATCCTTCCGCTGCATAGTGTTTAATAGAATGCCCATGTCTCTTATCCAACCAATTGATTGCACCCCAGCCAGTCTACCCCATGAGACAAGCAATCGATAGTAGCCCCCCTTTAAGTGCCTTTCGATGACTTCAACACTATCTTGCTCAAGGCCAACCAGATTTTTGCCTATCGAAACCGCCGGGGTATTGAAGATGTTAAACACTCTTATATCCAGCGAACCAGGATAAACCCTGGGAATCCCGGCAGCGTTACTGCCGGCCCTCTCACCTTGCTGCCAGGCATTATGCCACAAGAGGCTTAACGAATCCTCACCAGTAATCCGATCCTTAACCTGTGCACAGTCGCCACAGGCGTAAATATTAGCAGCACTGGTCAACATATGGTCGTCTATTTTGATGCCACCCAACCTCCCGATCTCTATTCCAGCCTGCTGCGCTAAACTTACTCTTGGTCTCGCCCCAACTGCCAAGACCACCAGATCACTCTTTATCCGACGCTTATTGGTTACGACTGCCTCCACTGAACCCGAGCCCAAGAAGCGAACAACCCTTTCGTCAGTTAGCACCTTAATGCCTTGCTCTTCAAGCACGTTCTGGAGCAGCGAGGCCGGGTATTGGTCAAACGTATGTGGTAGGATATGATCCAGCAGCTCGATCAAAGTTACCCGGTATCCCCTTCTTTTAAGAGCTATGGCTACCTGAATGCCAATGGGACCAGAGCCGACTACCACCGCCCGCTTGCCATCATGTTGGGAAACTTCATCAGCATCGGTTATTGATTTAAAGATAAAGATGCCCCGATTATCTACCCCACCGATAGGTGGTAATATGGGCTCACTGCCAGTGGCAATGATAAGCCTGTCGTAAGCAACATTTTCTGTCTCGAGGAGAACCTCCCTTTCCCAGATATCCAACGCAGTAGCTTTCTGACCAAAAAGAACTTTGATGCCCCGCTTGGAATAATCAGCTAATCTCTTAACAAATACTCGTTCCCTATCTATTTCATGTCCCAGGTAATCAGTCAAAACACACGCAGAATATAAGGGAAAGGGTTCCTCAGAGAGGATGATTACTTCGGCTCGGGGATTAAGCTCGCGTACTCTTAGAGCAGCAGTATTGCCAGCAATGCCATTTCCAATTATCACTATACGCATTCTTAGACCGCAGACTGTGTGGTATGCTTTTGCAGTAAATCGGCCAAGTTGGGGACAACCTCTCTCTTCCGCCTCAGACTTAGGGTATTAGCATCTACATATTGGATAGCCCTTGTCTCACAGAACTTGACACAAACAGGGTCATCGCCACATAAATCGCATTTGAACACCTTGTTTGCTTTGGTATCGATGCCGATCGCCCCGAATGGGCATACCGCAACACACGATTTACAGCCAATGCACAAATCCTGATCATGGCTTACTATCCCGGCGGCCTCATCTCGGCTCAATGCGCCCACTGGACATACTGCAACACAGGGAGCATCATAGCATTGCTGGCAAACCACCGGCACACTCAACGATATTGAATCAATTTTTACAACTTGAATTCTTGATCTTTGTGGGTCGACAGCTCCCTCCTTGTTGAGGGAGCATACTATCTCACATATCCTACACCCAGTGCACTTCTCCGGCTCAATAAATATAACCTTCTCCATCATAAACTCCTTGTCCTCTGATCAACATCGACCCAGGTCATGTCTCAAAGCATATGGGATGGCTCTCTATCCAGCCCTAATTCGGCTAACGTCTCCGTCTTAGGTATGCCGTCAAAGTCCCAGCCGTGCAAACAATAGTATTCATCCAGCATCTTATCAAACTCGGCTCGATCAAGGAATTTGCCTCGTGTCTTCGACACGCCGGATGGCGTCGGTTCACTATAATAGCGGTTAGGCAAATAGTCGTCCTTCCTAGCTATTCCCTTCTCCCTATGGTCGAATAACCGCTCCAGCGTATAGCACCTCTCGCCTATGTTTCTAAGATCGACGACAGACAACTCCAAGCCAGTCAGATAGTGGATTAACTTCGAATACTCCTCATATTGAGGAAAAGTCGGACTGATGAAGATGGTTTGGTACTTGCATATGCCGAGAGAGTCAACCACCTCATACAGTAACTCCATATAGTGGATGAGCTGGGCTTTAGTCTGATAGGCATTGTAGTCGCTTGATACAGGGAAGCCATAGAGCTTTTCCGTGAATTTCTCTGGCAAGCCAAAAAGGTCAGTAGCTGGCCGGCTTCGCAAATGGTCAGCGCCTCTTGTTGATGTAGCAACACCTAATGCCAAGGATGGCACCGCCCGGTCATCAGTACCCACCATACCCAAACCCTTAACCTCCATTGCGTATTGGTCACTTCCCCTGCCTATCCTTTCCACCGCTGACCTAATACCATCAGCTAAAACATCCCCGAACCCCTCCCTTTTGGCAATCTTCTCCAGAAGCGGGATTAGCACCCCAGAGGAATTCTCCCAGTCAAGGTCTAAACCATCAGTATCGCTTTTGCTGATAATTCCTCTATTATAGAGATCCATTGCCCACCCGATGATGTTCCCGGCTTCAGCCAAATCAAGTCCGTATTTGTCAACAGTGCTCTGGGCGGCAAGCAACGTGTCCCAGGAACGATTGTATACAACATTCCCCAATGCCATGAGAGTATAATACTCCGGGCCCTCGCCCCGAAGACCCTTATACCTTCCCCCCTTAATCTCCCATTTGTGGCGGCAGTGCATACCGCAACCAAAGCAAGCTGTGCTGCCAAGCGAGTACTTTTTGAGGAATGTGTCAGGCGTTAAGCTCAAGTCATCCATCCGATTGAGGCCGAAGTTTTTCACCCTGAGGATTCCGGTAGTATTAGTAGGGTTGTACTGCATCAAGGAGCCTTCAATACTGAATAGGCGGGCCGTTTTGCTGCCCATTATTTGGTTCTGCAGTTGCTTGTAATACTGGAGGGCTTCCCTAGGATATTTTACCTCAAGTTCACCAGTCCCTCTGACGGCTACTGCTTTTAGCTTTTTGGTACCCATGACACAACCCATCCCGGTTCTGCCACCAGCATTCTTAAGCCCGGTTCTAACATTAGCAAATTTAACCAGGTTTTCCCCGGCCGGCCCGATACACAACACCTTTATCTCTTCATCGCCAAGCTCCTGCCGAACAAGGTCCATGGTTTCCAAGGTATCTCTACCCCAGAGACGGCTCGCATCCCTGATCTCGATTTGACCATCATTTATCCATATATAAACCGGCTTTTCGGACTTTCCTTTAATTACTAAATGGTCAAAACCAGCGAATCTCAACTCCGCTGAGAAAAAACCACCCATATTACTATCACCAATTATACCTGTTAATGGGCTTTTGGCAGCAATATCAGTTCGACTGCCAGCTGGCACAGGGCCTCCACTGAGCAGCCCAGCACCGATGAGGAGAACATTTTCTGGACTCAACGGGTCAGTACCTGGTTCAAGGTGGTTAAAAAGGAGGTACGTGTTTAGACCGCGCCCACCTAGATATAACCTTCTTAAACTCTCTGGAATTGACGCTTCCTCGACCTCTCCGACTGATAGATTTACGTAGCCTATCTTTTTGTTCAACATCTCTCACCCCGTGAAACTCAGATACTTCTTCCCCAACTTACGGCAATCGCCCAGGCAACTTCTACGGCAGCCTTTCCCGAGCTACCCCTTTAATCTTAGCTATGTTGGGGGTAGGCCAGTAGATTAAGAACTTAGTACCACAGTTAGGGCATTCGACCTCCTTTGACCTTAGCGGAACCTTAATACGCGCTAAGCATTCTAGGCATCTTAATTCGATCTTACCGGTTCCCTCGAGTTGATCAGATTCAATATGGGCCATAAGCTTCGCTTATCCCTTTCAAGTTAGAGTATTTCCCCTTGGGGTTCCTTAATCAGTCCAAGTTATTTATATTCGTAGAATCCCTTCCCTGTTTTACGCCCCAGCCAGCCGGCAGTGACCATCTTCCTGAGCAAGGCAGGCGGTGCATACTTGGGGTCCTTGGTCTCTTCATATAGAGTTTCATCAACCGAAAGCTCAGTGTCCAACCCAATGAGGTCTATTACCTCCAGTGGTCCCATGGGGTGATTCAGCGCTCCCTTGCAGGCAGTATCAATTTCATCCCGAGTAGCTACACCATCTTCAAGCATACGAACGGCACCAAGTACGAATGGGGTAAATAGTCTGGTGACAATAAAGCCGGCAACATCAGGAGCGACTACTACATTCTTCCCCAGTGAAGTGCCGAACTCCCGGCAGGTTTCAATGGTCTCATCACTGGTAACGATGGTCTTCACCAGTTCCAGCAAGGTCATAACCGGGGCTGGATTATGGAAGTGTATCCCCAGTACCTTCTCTGGACGCTTGGTGGCCATAGCCATATCTGTTACCGATAAACAGGAAGTATTAGTAGCCAAGATGGTATGTTTGGGGCAGATTTTATCTAATTCGGCAAATACCTTATTCTTCAGTTCTATATCCTCATTGACGGCTTCTATTATCAGGTCGCAATCACCGAGGTCGTTGGTATTGGTAGTGCCTTTGATGCGAGCCATGATGGCATCCTTATCTGGCAGGGATAGCTTACCCTTTTCCACCCGCTTGCTGAGCCTTGAGTCAACTGATGCCAGCCCTTTATTCACCCTCTCATCACTTATATCGGAAACTACTACCGCGTAACCTGACTGAGCACATACCTGAGTGATGCCGGTGCCCATTAACCCACAACCAACCACGCCAACTTTCTTGATCTCCATAAATTCCCTCCTTTCACCTTGCTTTATAGTTGGGCTTCCTCTTTTCCATAAAGGCCCTATTTCCTTCTTCAAAATCCTCAGTGCCCATGATATAGGCAAGGAGCGACTGCTCCAGCCGTAACCCTTCTTCTAGCGTCATGCTATAACCTCTGACCATAGCCTCTTTGACGGCTCTGATTGCTAGGGGCGCTGACTGGCAAAAACCTTCAGCCCATTTCTTAGCTGCCGTTATAAGGGCATTTTGGGGAACGACTTCATTAACGAGGCCAATACGATAAGCCTCCTGTGCATCTATGATTCTTCCTGTCAGAAGAATCTCTGCTGCTTTACACCAAGGAATCATTCGTGGTAATCGCTGGGTGCCACCCCACCCAGGAATGACCCCTATAGTTACTTCAGGCGTGCCCAGACGAGCATTTTCCGACGCTATCCTTATATCGCAAGCAAGGGCTAGCTCCAGGCCGCCGCCAAGTGCCATGCCATTGATAGCAGCGATAAGCGGTTTCCATATCTCAAGGCCACGCATTGGGATAGCTGGAAATGCCCAGGGAGTCTCTCGATGGCTCTTTATAAAAGGCACAGCATCTTTGACATCTGCCCCAGCGCAAAAAGCCTTTTCGCCAACACCAGTAACAATACCCACCCATAGCTCAGGGTCATCTCTAAAATCCACCATCACTTTATGTAACTGATGGATAGCTTCCATGTCCAGAGCATTTAAAGCCCCGGGCCGGTTAATTGTGAAAATAGCAATTCGCCCTTCTTTTCTGTAGTCAACAGTCATAGCTAATTCTCCCTCGAGGTCATTCTTTGACCTTCCTGATTCTACATAGCAGGGCTTTGAGCTCAGTATAGCCGGTAACCGGGTCACGGGGCTCAAGCTCAGTGAGTAGATTGGCATTAGCCTCCGCCCAGCCATGGGGGATGCTGACAACATGAGGCAATAAATCTTCGGTGGTTCTAGCCTTGATTCTTATCTGCCCCTTTCTCGTTTCTATGGCTATGGTATCACCATCGCTGACGCCGTATTTCGTGGCAGTATCAGGGTGAACCTCAGCGATTGGTTCCGGGGTAGTTTGCCTAAGTGCTGGCACATTCCTAAATTGGGTATGGGTATACTCCAGAATCCGGGCACCGGTGGTCAGGATTAAAGGATACTTTTCTGCCAGCTCCGGCTGGCTAATTGGGCTTTGGCTGGGTTCAATATGAACTGGCAGAGGGTCATAGCCATGCTCAGCCAGAGTCTGGGAGTAAATCTCAATCTTCTTTGACGGTGTCCGAAACTCACCCTTTTGCAACATATCATATTTCTTTTCGGCAAAGAAGACGCCGGCGGGATTCTCCTCGGTTAGCTGCTTGATGGTCAGTCCGCTAGGCTTTAGCCAGTATTCCACGACCTCTTCATCGGTTTGCCACGGGAAGAGGTCACCATAGCCCATTCTCTTCCCCAGCTCACACCAGAACTTCCAGTCAGGCAAGCTTTCCCCAAGCGGCTCTATCACCCTTTTGCGAAGTAGAATATAGGGCAGACCACTGGTTACACCGTAAACATAGCCGATGCCAGCCCGTTCCATAAATGAGCAGGCAGGGAGGACAATGTCCGCCATCTCTGCAGTTTTGGTCATGAACAGGTCAATAACCACCAAAAGCTCCAGCCTGTCCAAGGCTTTTTTAATTCTACCAGAGTCGGGCAGGGTGAGGACTGGATTTCCCCCGGTAACAATCAAGGCTTTGATGGGGTATGGCTTCTCATCAAGTACGGCATCTGGCAGGTACATTGCCTGACCATAGGGGGCCTGCCGACCCCAGAGACTGTAGAACAAGGGGTGCTCGGCAGCACCGATGGGGTCTTCATCTACCTTAATGTGAAGGCTACCCAGGCGGGGGAAGGGGACGTTAACCCAACCGCCGGGGACATCAATATTCCCGGTAACCACCTGTAACATAGCCAGAGCCCGGTTTGTTTGCAGACCGTTTATCTGCTGGTCAAGGGAGCAGATGCCCTGAATAATAGATGCTGGCTCGGCGGTGGCAAATATTCGGGCAATCTTCTTTATATCGTCGGCGGCAACCCAGGTTATCTTCTCTACCTTCTCCGGTGAATATTGCTTGACGTGCTCAGCGAGCTTATCAAAGCCAACGGTATACTTTTCCACGAATTCTTTATCGTAGAGGTTTTCAGAGATGATGACATTCAGCATACCAAGAGCCAGGGCACAATCGGTTCCCGGTCTTATCGGGATATGAATGCCTCTTTTTGCCAGCGGGGTACGCCTGGGGTTGATAACAATAAGCTTGACCCCATTGTCCAGAGCTTGATACAGCTTGATGGCTAGTGGCATCTTTGAGTTATCCGGGTCGTGACCCCAGAGGATAACACATTTTGCCTTTTCTGGCTCTTCCATAAGGAAGGTGCCGAAGGTTAGCTGGTGAGCCAGAATGCGGGAGCGGTAGCAGTTACTCTCCACTGACAGGAAGTTAGGTGTGCCATAGGCGCCACGAAAACGGCGGGCAAATGCCGCCAGCTCATTATTCTCCACGCCAATCGAGCCACAGAAGATAGCCAGGGCATGGGCGCCATGCTTGTCCTTAATCCGCTGTAGCTTACCGGCTATGGTATCCAGTGCTTCATCCCAGGAAATTCTTTTCCAGCCCCCCTTTGCCTTTTTCATCGGGTATTTGAGTCTGTCTGGCGAATAGACATAGTCCACCAGATGCTTGCCTCTGGGGCAGAGGACTCCTTGATTTAGCGGGTGCTCAGTCATGCCTTCCACCTTGACCAGCCGGCCATCCTCAACATAGGCATTTATGCCACATCCCCATACACATAATATACAGTCGGTTTTTATTATCTTGTCTGTCATTGTCTCCCCTATTCTTCTGATGATTTATGATATTTTTACCAGTTCAATCACCAAGATAAGCCTCTATAACTTTTTTGTTATTGATTATTTCTTCTGGCTTTCCCTCTGCAATTATTTCGCCTGCACTCAATACAATTACTCTATCCGATATATTCATTACAGCTTTCATTACGTGTTCAACAACAATAATCGTAATACCAGAGTCCCTTATTTGTTTAATCAGATGCATTGCCTCTTCAATTTCTGCTGTATTCAAACCAGCCATTACTTCATCAAGTAGTAATAATGATGGTTTAGTTGCCAATGCACGTGCTATCTCTAATTTTTTTCTATCTACGAGGCTAACTTTGGAGGCTAAAAGTAATTTTCTATTTCCAAGACCAACAAAATCAATTAAAGAACTTGATATTGATGAAGCAGTATGCATACTGTTTTTCATACCACTGCCATATAAAGCACCCAGCATTACATTTTCTAGTAGTGTCATTTGATTAAATGTTTTTGTTAACTGATATGTTCGTGCAATCCCACTCATACAAATTTTATACGGTGGTAATTTGGTAATATCAACGTTATTAAATATAATATTTCCACTATCAGGTCTAATCAATCCACTAATAATATTGAAAACCGTCGTTTTTCCAGCACCATTAGGTCCAATTAAAGATACTATCTCACCTTTATTAACAGTAAAATTGCAACGCCATACTGCGGCTAAACCACGAAAGTATTTTGATACATCTTTTAGTTCAAGTAACAATCAACTAATCTCCCGTTTATTTAGTTAAAACCATATTTTCGATATTGAAATAATAAATCTCTATCTGGAATTAACTTTATTTTGCTTAATTCATGATGCTTTATAAACTTTACAACAAAAGCCACGTAAAACCGGTGAGCCCATTTCTCTGTTAAATGGCGGCTCATCGCTTGTAAGCATATTTATATTAGCCTCTGTCATTCCATATAAACTATAAATACCTTTTTCAGGAAACCACCAGCCATAGTCTACTTCCACTACCCTCGGATCAAGTGCTGATGAAATTGCAGCTCTTTGTTTAATCTTTCCTCTCTTCGTCTCAATATAAACCATATCACCTTCATTTATTCCCAGCTTTTTAGCTGTGTCAGGATGAATTGTTGTGATTGGCTCTGGATGTAACCCTCTTAATAAGGGAAGCATTCTATCAGTATGGCGGAAAGGACGTAATTTTCTACTAGTAAATATTAAAGGATATTCCTTTGCTAATTTAGGATCGCTAAATGGTGTCTCTGGATTCTCATAATATACTGGTAAAGGATCAAAACCCCATTCTTTAAGCTGCGAAGAATATATTTCCACCTTGCCTGATGGAGTTTTAAAACCTTCTTTCTCATAGTGGCGGTACAATTTATTTCCTTTAAGAAAACCTATTTTCCGGAACTCATCAAAATTAAAGCCACCAGGCTCAAGAATTATCTTATGAATTTCTCTTATGTCTTCGGGGAAATATTCACCAAATCCCATTCTTTTGGCAAGACCTTTTAATATGTCATAGTCACAAAGTGACTCACCAACCTGAGCAATTTTCTGTTGCACTGAAGCTATTTCGTAATACGGAGGCGCCAGTATTCCATCCCATTCAAGGAAGCTAGCTACGGGAAATACCACATCTGCCATAGCCGCAGTTGGAGTCATGAACAGATCAGCTACAACCAAAAAGTCTAACTTTCCCAATGCCTCTTTTACCCTTGCTGAATTGGTGAAAGTTAAAAGTACATTACCACCTTGTATATAACCAGCCTTCAGATAGTATGGGTCGCCATAAAGAATGGATTTTACAATGGTTTGTGGAAGGGCATAAAATACAATTGGTAATAGACTATCTTTAGCACTTATTCGCTTGGCTCTAGCTTCTTTTGAAATTTTATCAGCCTGAGCCATTTCTGGAGCATGCCTGGTATGAATAGCTAATCCAGACCACTTAAGTTCACCGCCTGGAATTCCAAGATTACCGCAAATTGATCTCATTATGTCAATAGCTCGAGCATTCTGAAAACTATTGACTCCCTGGTCAATACCATTTCCATGCTGGATACAGGCCGGTTTATTACTAGCATAGAACCTAGCAGCAGCCTTTATTTCATCTGCCGCGACCCAGGTGATTTCAGCTACTTTATCAGGTGAATAACTTTTAACATGTTCCCTCAATTCATCAAAACCGGAAGTCCATTTATCTACGAATTGCTTGTCATAGAGTTCCTCGTTAATAATAACATTCATCATTCCTAAGGCTAAGGCAAGATCACTACCTGGTCTTAGCCGTAAATGCATAAACGCTCGATCAAGCAGCCTATTAGGCAAGGGGTCAACTACTACTAGCTTGGTTCCCCTATCTAGCGCTTCAATAATTTGATGGTATTCTCCTATTCTCGATTCAGCCGGCCCCATTCCCCATAATATTAGACATGACGGCGGGTATTCATAATCTGGCCTAGGGAAAAATCCATATGTAATTTGGGCTGAATTTCTCCTTGGAACAAAACAATTATGTGCCATTGAAGATATATTAGGCGCCCCAAGTATATTAGCAAACCTGGTCATGTAGTCTTCTTGAAGGCCTTTGGCAGCTCCTCGCATAAATACAATTGATTCAGGACCAAATTTTTTTTTGGTTTCCATAAGTTTTGAAGCAACTAAATCCCAGGCTTCGTCCCAACTAATTCTTTCCCATTTACCTGAACCTTTATCCCCTGCTCTTTTTAATGGATGCTTCAATCTGTCAGGATGGTAAAGTAGTTCTAAAGCTGCTTCTGCCTTAACACAAATATGCCCTCTGTTCACTGGATGTTCCGGGTCACCTATTATTTTTACCGGTTTCCCATTATCCATTTGAATTAAAATGCCACATGCCATCTGGCACATACTACAAGTGCTTCTCACTAAATCATTCATTTATGAGGCCTCCTAATATTAAATCAAAAAACTTCAGTATTTTCTAATAACTTATTGATTTAATTATTTAGTTATTTCTTACCCGTTAGTTTAATGAATATTTCTACCGCCTTATCCGCCACAACTGGATCGTCAATATGAGCATCCATTTCTATAACAGGTATATTCTTATTTAATTTGCTTTTAAGAGCATCGATTAAAGCTTTTTCTGATCCCAACTTCTTCTCTACATCATAAAATGGTGTGCCCTCTTTTCCAGTAAGAGACCCTAGGCCACGCATCGGAATTATGACCTCTACTGGGCC
>Ga0315280_10008407_pt1 | contig 13517 bp, 13 predicted proteins | sample YL17G06_40_MG_FD_203697 | JGI IMG/M metagenome (GOLD analysis project Ga0315280, IMG submission 203697) | Sediment microbial communities from Yellowstone Lake, YNP, Wyoming, USA - YL17G06_40 | ecosystem: Environmental > Aquatic > Freshwater > Lake > Sediment | place: USA: Wyoming | collected...
GCGCCATCGGCCGGGGGACCATCATAGGATTCTTTCTGGGACTCATTCCGGGTATCGGTGCCATCATACCTACTTTTCTCGCTTACGTTGTGGAGAAAAAGGTATCCAAACACCCGGAGAAATTCGGCACCGGAGTCATCGAAGGGGTGGCCTCTCCGGAAACGGCCAACAACGCTTATGCCAATGGAGCCATGGTCCCCCTACTCACCCTGGGGATACCAGGGTCTCCTACCCTGGCCGTGCTTATGGGTGCTTTCATTATTCACGGTCTTACCCCCGGTCCTTTTCTTTTCAAAGAGCGCCCCGATGTAGTGTGGGGGCTCATTGCGAGCCTCTATTTGGGCAACGTCATCTTACTCGTTCTGAATTTGCCCCTCGTGGGCTTATGGGCCAAGCTTCTGGAAATACGCTATCAATTTCTCTACCCCGGGATTCTGCTCTTTTGTATTCTTGGGGCCTACAGCTTGAATCAGAGTGTTTTCGATGTAGGCGTGATGATAGCTTTTGGGGTCCTGGGCTATATCTTCCGCAAGCTGGATTGGCCCTTAGCTCCGACGGTCCTGGCTCTCATTTTAGGCCCTATGATGGAGAGGGCCTTACGAACCTCGCTGGAAATGTCCGGCGGGGATTTATCAATCCTTGTTACCCGGCCCATCTCGGCCGTTCTTCTGACCGTGGCTGCCGTCGTCCTGCTCAGCCCGGCGGTTCGACTTTTGGGTAAGCGGGCTGGAAAGGATGAGGGGGGCTGATCGTCAACCAATGAATTCAGGGGGTCTTGCTGGTTAATGATTGAAAATTGCTAAAAAAGGAGGAGACAAAATGAAAGGGAGAGTTATCTTCAGTTTAGCAGCGTTGTCGATGGCATTATTTATTGGCAGCGTCTTCGCCGCGGATTATCCCACGAAGCCGATTACGCTTCAGGTGCCCTACCCCGCCGGGGGCAGCTCCGACGTGGGAGCCCGTATCGTGGCGGCCATCGCGGAGAAGTAAATCGGCCAACCGATCGTGGTAGTCAACAAGGCCGGTGCCGGAGGGCAAGTGGGCTGGACCGAACTCGCCAGGCAAAAGCCCGACGGATATTATCTCGGAGGCATTAACCTGCCCCACCTTCTCACCACTGTCCTGGACCCGGAGCGCAAAGCTACCTTCAAGGCCGAGGATATCGTCCCCATCATCAGCCAGGCCCTCGATCCCACCACTATCTCCATCAGACCCGACAGCCCCTGGAAGACCCTTAAAGACCTGATGGAAGACGCCAAGAAAAGGCCCGGCCAAATCCCCGCCGGCATCGTCGGCTACCTCCAGGATGATGAGATTGGCTATCTGCAGTTTGCGGAAGCGGCAGGGGTAAAATTGCGGCTAGTCTATTTTGATGGGGCCGCGCCCGCCATCACCGCCCTCCTCGGAAAGCATGTGGATGTCCTCTTCTGCACCGTTGCTGATAATTATTCCCAGTGGAAGTCTGGAAGGATCCGTATGTTGACGATCATGGATAAGGAGAGGACTAAGTTCTACCCCGACTTGCCCACCACGGCAGAGCTGGGCTTCCCCACCGTTCTTTCTGCCTCCACTCGGGGGATCGCTGGTCCTAAAGGGATCCCGGAACCAATCCAGAAGAAGATCCAGGAGGCCTTCAAGAAGGCTATGATGACGAAAGAGCACATGGACAAGCTGGAGAGTGCCGGCATGCCGGTCAAGATCATGGTGGGCGAGGAGTTTGTAAAATATTATTGGGAAAGCTTCAAAGTAGCCAAGAAATGGGTGGAGTACGTCCGCGGCAAGTAAGTCGGCAGCAATACCAGGGCAACGGCCCAGGCCGTTGCTCTCCCCCTTCGGGCTGGTAAGGAGGTGGAGGGTAGGCCAAGGGAAAACCAAAAGTAAGGAGGAATTTAAATGAAAGGGAAAGTTGTCTTCAGTTTAGTAGCAGGGTTCATCATGGCACTTGTGGGCAGCGCCTACCCGCAAGCATATCCCACTAAGCCTGTTATGCTTATGGTAGCCTATGGGGCAGGAGGGGAGACCGATATAGGGGCCCGTATCCTGGCAGGCATCGCGGAAAAGGACCTGGGCCAGCCCATCGTGGTGGTCAACAAGGGGGGCGCTGGAGGCCAGGTGGGGTGGACGGAGTTGGCCAAGCAGAAGCCCGATGGCTATACCATTGGCTTCGTCAACCCCCCAGCCCTGAACAGTATCATCCTAGATCCGGAGCGAAAGGCCACCTTCACCCTTGATCATTTTGTCCCCCTCATCAATCAAGTTGTAGACCCAGTTTGCTTTTACGTAAAGCCGGAAAGCCCTTATAAGACCTTCAAAGACTTGCTGGAGGATGCCAAAAAAAGCCCCGGGAAGATCACGGTCACTACAACGGGGATCCTTAGCAACGAGCACCTGGGCATCCTGATGTTGCAAGACGCGGCAAAGATCAAGTTCCGCATCGTTCACTTCGATGGGAGTGCTCAGATTAATACCGCTCTCCTGGGAGGTCAGATCGACGTCGGTGTTGATAATGTAGGGGGGGCCTGGACAGCAAGAGTGAGGGCCGGGCAGGTTAAGCCACTGATCGTCATGGACCGGGAGAGGTCTAAGTTCTACCCGGATGTTCCCACCACGATAGAGCAGGGCTACCCCACCGTTTTGATGTCTTCCAGCCGGGGCATCGTCGGCCCCAAGGGGATTCCTGAGCCTATCATTAAGAAGCTCCAAGCGGTGTTCAAGAAGGCCATGGAGGACCCGGAGCACATCAAGAAGATGGACAAGGCCGGCCTGGCCATCAAAATAATGGTGGGAGAAGAGTACGCCAAATACATAAAGGAGCTGCACGTAACGACGAAAAAGCTGATGGAGCTTGCCCGCAAGACTGACTAGCACCAACTTGCAAAATTTGGCGTAACAATCGATGGGCCCGGGGGTCCGGGAACCCGGGGCGTTTCGCTGGGCATCATGAGGCATTGCTTCTTTCAGGGAGGGGGCGGGCAAGAACTTCCCGCCCCCTCTGACGGAGACAAAGCTGAATCTTTTGGCCAGGTTTTTCCCGCCGATGCTGCCGGCGCTCCCCGTCCCCGGATTCCCGGACCACGGGAAAACTGAGAGGGAAATGAGCAAAAGTTGGTCCAAATTTCCAGCCATGAATATGACGCCAATTTTTGCAACTAAGCACTAAGAAGGCGAGGCCATAGGGAAGGTGGTCAAGAGGAGGAATTGGCGAGGGGAGAATATACAGTCGGGAGTTGGAAAAGCATAGTGAGCTTACGGGTGTTGGATAGGGAAAAAAAACAAAGGTAAGGAGGAAGCTACATGAAAGGGAGAGTTGTTCTCAGTATATTAGCGGTTTTGATAGCATTACTTGTGGGCAGCGCCTACCCGCAAGCATATCCCACTAAGCCTGTTATGCTTATGGTAGCCTATCCGGCAGGAGGCAGCACCGATGTGGGGGCTCGTATCGTGGCATCTATCGCGGAGAAGGAGCTGGGTCAGCCGATCGTGGTGCTCAACAAGGCTGGTGCTGGGGGACAGGTGGGCTTTACGGAGCTGGCCAAACAGAAGCCCGACGGCTACTACATCGGCTTGATAAACCTCCCGGCCCTCAACACAATCATCCTGGACCCGGACCGCAAAGCCACTTTCGACATTGACACCTTTACCCCTATCATCAACCAGGTTCTGGACCCGGGGGTGATATACGTAAAGCCTGATAGCCACTATAAGAACCTCAAAGACTTGATTGTTGAGGCCAAGAAGCGTCCCGGGGAGATCAAAGTGGGTACGACGGGCATCCTCGGCGATGACCACCTGGCCATCTTGATGCTCGAAGAGGCGGCAGGGGTCAAGTTCCGCATCGTCCACTTCGAGGGGGATACTCCGCAGGTAACGGCCCTCCTGGGAGGGCAGATAGATGTCAGCTTCTTGAATGTAGGCGGCCTAACGCCAAGAGTGAAGGTGGGTCAATTGAGGGTCCTGGCGGTGATGGACAGGGAGAGGTCCAAGTTCTATGCAGATGTGCCCACCTCAGTGGAGCAGGGCTATCCCGCTGTCATCTCCTCCTCCACCCGTGGCATCGCCGGCCCCAAGGGCCTCCCCGAGCCTATCGTCAAGAAGCTCCAGGCTGTTTTCAAGAAGGCCATAGAGAACCCCGAGCACATGGAGAAGATGGACAAGGCAGGCCTGGCCATCAAGATGATGATGGGGGACGAGTACGGCAAGTACCTAATGGACGTGCACAAGAAGGTGAAGAAGCTGGTGGAGGAGGCCCGGAAGGCCAGGTAGGAAGGCGTTTTTATTAATCCTTCTCTTAGAACAGCTTAAACCGTCCATCAAATTCAGGCTGGACCGTAACCTGGGTGAAGACGCGATCCTGTTCTTCCCGGATGGCGGCCATCATCCAGAGGAAGGCGGTTACCGTCCCGGGCGCGGCCACGTTATAATGGTAACCTTTCTTAATGGCCACGGCGTCTCCTTCCCGAACCATGGCCACAATCTCGACATTGGCAAAATCCCAGTAGTTCAAATGGATGGCAAAGTTCGGCGCCGGCATGTCCACGTAAAGGTAAATCTCCTCCTTGGCCTCGGAGTGATCGTGAGGGGGCCAGCTTGTCCAGTTTCCTTCCTTGCTCATGGTCACCCCCGCTAAAATCCTTCCAGCCCTTACATTTGCCTCCCCGATCAAGGTGTGGATCGTCCGCGAATAAGGTTCAAATCCGGCCCGGGTGACCAGTTTTGAATTATTCAGCACGTCGGCAAAGGCCACGAATTGGACGGGGTATTTCTGGGAGACCGGGGCTGCGCACTCTGCTAAATCGAAAAATCCTGCCGGGGTAATCTGAGTGCGGCTTTGAATGGGCAGGTAGAGGGCATCATATTTCTTCATCGTGAAAAGCTGTCCGTCTACTTCGATCGAGCCTTCTCCCCCAAGACAAATGAACCCGATCTCTTCACCGTTCGTTTCCATGGAAATCGGAGCCTCGCCTGCCGAGAGGACAATGCGGCCGTACCTCAGGAACTTAAGGCCGGTATTAGATTCATCAATCAGACGCTTCCTGCCTTTCACTTGATGGGTCTGTCGAAATAGCCATGAGTGGTTCATTTTTTAATCCTCCTTGAGGAAAACAATTTAGGGTTCAAGGGGTCAAGGGTTCGAGGATTCAAGAAGAATCAAGACCGGCCGCGAAAGAGAAGCCATAGATCTCGAACCGTGTAGCCAATAACAATCCCCCCGGATATTGGAAGAACTCCATACCATAGGAACCTCGGCAGTTCCAGGATCGGCGACCGATCGGTGGCCTTGAGTGAGACCACTCCACCCTGGTAAGTGAAGACCAAAAAGAAAGCGAGGGCCAGCAAGCCCAGAATAATTTCCAATTTGCGGCCCGCTTCGGAAGATGCCAATAATCTAGGAATCAGGTCTACCCGGAAATGGGTCCTATCCTTCCACAATGACGCAGCTCCCAGAAAGACCATCCAGGCAAAGCCGAATTCCACGATCTCATCCGCCCAGCCCATGGAGGCAATCGGGACAAACCTGACAAATACCCCAGCAGACACAAAAAAAATTAAACCCACCATGCAGAAGATGCTGGCCCGGCGTAGCGCAGAAGCAACGGCCCGATCAACCTTGGCGAGTGTTTCTCGGGTCATTCGATTTCTCCCCTCACTTTGGGGCACCCATCACCAGGTTGGGCACCCAGGTAACCAACCCGGGAATGAAGGTGATGAGGGCCAATGAAATCATTAAGGCTACGATATACCATTTGAGCTCGGAGGCCAGTTCCCAGATAGGGACCTTGCCGACGCTCGCGACAGCATACAAAACCATGCCCACCGGAGGGGTTAACAGGCCGATCATCAAATTAAGGGTCATGACTACACCAAAATGGACGGGGTCGATCCCGATCTTGCTGACCAGAGGCATAAAAATGGGAATCGTAAGGATCATGATCGAAATCCCTTCCATGAAGCAACCCAAGACCAGCAGGATGATGTTGAGGATAAGGAGAATCATCCAGGGGTTGTGAGTGAGGGCCATCAAACCTTTGATCACCGCCTCAGGGACTCTCTGATGGATGAGCAGCCAGCCAAAAATCCCGGCCGCAGAGATGATGAAGAGAACGCGCACCGTATGCTCCAGGCTTTCCCAGATGATGCGTGGGAGGTCTTCTATAGTTATTTCTTTATAGATCACCAGCGTGACGATCAGGGCATAGATCACGGCAACGACCGAAGCCTCGGTAGGGGTAAAGATTCCAACCAGGATTCCGCCGATGATGATGATCGGGGTTACCAACGCGGACCAGGAGCTCAGCGCGCTCTTCACCAGCTCCTGAAAGGTTGCTCTTCTTTCCCTCGGGTAGCCTCTCCGGTCGGAAATGACGTACACCGTGATCATCATGGCGATGCCCATGATAAATCCAGGTATGAAGCCGCCCAGAAAGAGGCGGCCCACGGATGTGCCAGTCAGACTCCCAAAGATGACGAAGGGGATGCTCGGAGGAATAATGGGGCCGATGGTCGAAGAAGCGGCGGTAACCGCGGCGCTGAATCTTCGGGAAAAGCCAGCCCTTGTCATGGCCTCCATTTCCACCATGCCGATCCCCGCTGCATCAGCTACAGCCGCTCCCGACATCCCGGCAAAGATCATACTGTTGACCACGTTGACATGGCCAAGTCCACCCTTAATGTGGCCGACCATGTTCTGGGCGAGCCGAAAGATTCGCTGAGTCATTCCGCCAGTGTTCATCAGTTGGCCCACCAGGATGAAAAAAGGAATGGCCAGGAGGGGAAAGCCAGTGGTGCTGGAATACATTCTCGCCGGGATCATGCTCAGGGTGTCGAGCTCCCCCAGGATCAGGAAAAAGATCACCGCGGTCAACCCCATGGAGACAGCGATGGGCAACCCGACCATGATCAGGCCCAGCAGCACAGCAAATATAGCCAAGGTCATCAAGGCTTTCCCCTCCTCATCCTCTACTTTTTACGTGCCTCTTCTACATACTTCATAAAAATTTTGATGTTGTCTTCGCCGGCGTACTTCCCGATTCTTTCGTAGGCGGGCTTCATGGCCGCGCGGAAGGGAGCCAGGTTAGGCCGGGTTACTTTCAGACCAGCCTTTTCCATCTTGGCAATCTGGGAGTCTTCTTCCGCCATAATTGCCTTGCGCATGTAGGCCCCTGCTAACTTACTCTCCTCTCGGAAGATTTTCTTTTGTTCCGGTGTTAGCTTAGCCCAAGCCTTGGCACTGACTACATGAACCATATTGTTGTAAACGTGACGGGTGAGGGCCAGGTATTTCTGCACTTCATAGAACTTGTTGTGGTAGATGACCGGAATGGGATTTTCCTGGGCGTCCACCACGCCTTGGGCCAGGGCCATGTACACCTCCGGGAAGGCAATCTTGGTGACGATTCCCCCCAGGGCCTCCATGGCCGCTTGGAGCTGGATTTCCGGGGGAGTGCGAATCTTCAGGCCCTTCACATCTTCCGGCTTATAGATTGGCCTTTTGCTGTTGGTGAGGTTCCGGAACCCCCATTCCCAGTTGGAGAGGATGATAAACCCTTCCTTTTCAGCAAGAGGAGCCAGCCAATCCATCGAGGGCCCGTCCAACGCCCGGTGGACGTGATCGTAATCATCATAAACAAATGGGAGCATCACGACGGAGAAAGCTTTCACATACTTATCCAGGGCTCCCTGCGTGGGAAGGCTCATGTCCAGCGGGCCGAGCCTTACCTGCTCACACTGCTCCGGAGGAGATCCTAAAATATTAGCAGGGTAAATGGCGATTTTTACCTGCCCTTTGGTCCGCTCCTCTACCTTTGCGGCAAACTGCTTTGCTGCTAAGTGACCCGGGTGGGTCTCTTCGGCATAGTGGCCAAACCTTAAATTAAGGCTTTGGGCCTCCGCTTTTGACCAGCCGGTCAAACAGAAGAGAAATACAGCGGTCATTAACCATGTGATCAAAACGATCCGGTGCGATTTCATCACTCAAACCTCCTTTCTTGATTTTTGGGACTTTCAATTTGCAATACCTATAGCCGACTACTAAAAGATCTTAACGAACTTTTAAGATTTTGAAGAGGGCTGTGGCATAGATATTCGCTTATTCCCTCTCCTACTTTAGGTGCTTCTTCATCAATTCCAGATAGTCCTCCCGGGGAGGAGAAAAAATGTCGATGCCTTTAAACCCGGTTGGAGTGCGGCCTCCATGCTCGACATTCGGGGGATGGACGCAAACATCACCTTTCTTCATCAAGAAAGTTTCCCCCTCAACAATATGTTCTTCCGATCCCTCCAGGATGATGAGAATCTGCTCTGAGGGGTGCCGGTGCAAAGGGAAACTGGCTCCGGGCGGCTGTTCGATGAAACTGAGAAGGATATTCTGCCCGGCGATGAACCGGGTTCCCACCTTTTCGGTCAGCGGGACGAGGGGAATGTCCTCGATGTGGTAAAGATACTTTGATTTTTTTTCTGGCATTTTGCCCTCCTTTACATGGGATTTCTGTTCAATCAATCTTCTCTTTTTCAGCAACAGAGGCCATCTGTTCTTCCCTCTCCATTGCTTTCTTGATGCGATAATAGGAAGTGATGATCACGAATATTCCTATGATAATAAAGGCTGCACTGATGGGTCGGGTGATGAATATCATCGGATCCCCATGGGAAATGATCAGAGACCTTCGGAGGTTCTGTTCCACCATAGGCCCGAGGATCAAGGCCAGGAGAATTGGAGAGCCGGGGAATCCATAATAGTTCATGAAATACGCAATAATCCCGATGACCAGCGAAACACCTACATCGAAGAAGCTGAAGCGCATCACGTAAGAACCGACGACACAAAGAAGGAAGATGATAGGGGTCAGGACCCGGCGGTCAATGTTGATGATCCTGGCAAAGAATCGCATCCCTCCCAATCCCACTCCCAACATCACAAATTGGGCCAGGATCATTCCCGCGAAGATGGGATACACCATCTCTGGGTGATCCCTGAATAACATAGGTCCAGGCTGAAAGTTATGGATCGTCAGAGCACCCATTAAGACAGCTGTTACTGCATCCCCTGGAACCCCCAAGGTCAGCATGGGTATCATGGCTCCTCCCGTTGCTGCATTGTTCCCGGTCTCCGGTGCGGCCACGCCTTCGAGAATCCCCGTTCCAAATTTCTCTGGGTGTTTGGATGACCTGCGCGCCTCCCCGTAAGAAACAAAGGCGGCAACGTCGCATCCTGTTCCGGGAACGGCGCCAATGAAGGTCCCAATCCCTGCGGATTTCACCATGGTCTTAAAAACACTTTTAATCTCTCTTAATTTTGGAATAATATTCTTCACCTCTGATTTGATCGAAGGGAGGGTCAATATTTTCTCAATTCCTTGAAATACCTGAGAATACCCGAAAAGCCCAATCAGGGCAGGAATGAAAGTGATACCTCCAAGGAGTTCTATGGACCCAAATGTAAGCCGAGGGGCACCTGAAAGGGGATCGAAACCGATCATGGTTATCATTAATCCGAAGATCCCCGAAATCAAACCCTTTAGGATGGATTTCCCAGAAACAGTGATAATGATCCCGAGGCCAAAAAAAGCCAAGGCGAAAAACTCCGGAGGGCCAAACTTCAAAGCAATCTTAGCTAGTTGCGGGGAGCAAAAGGTCATAATGAGGGCACCAATCGTCCCCCCAAAGAAAGAGGCAATGGTGGCCATGCCGATCGCTTTACCCGCCAATCCCTTTTTACCCATGATATGCCCATCCAAAACAGTTGCCGCAGCAGCTGGCGTTCCTGGAATACCGATCAGAATGGCGGAGATCGATCCCCCGTAGATTCCACCAGAAAAAAGCCCCAAGAGCATAAGCAAACCTTGAACCGGATCCATGCCAAAGGTAAAGGGGATCAAAAGAGCGACGCCCATCGTTGCGGTGAGACCGGGGAGGGCTCCTACGATAATCCCCGCTGTCACCCCGATGAAAACAAAAAAGAAATTGATCGGATGGAACATAACTTTTCCAAAAGCCTCAAAGAGCAAATCGAATTGCATCTTCAACCCTTTTAATCCCCCCAGCCCCCCTTTAGTAAAGGGGGGAGAGGGGGGATTTTAATTAGAATAACCATCCCTCTGGCAGAGGAATGATTAAAAAATATCTGAATATCGCCCAGACTATTACAGAGGTGGCCATAGAGCCAAATATCCTTATAAGGATTCCCCTCTGTTTTAAAAAGGTCATTAAAATAAAAAGAAAGGCAAAGGTGGCGGTGGCAAACCCTAAGATTGTAGTGAGAAAAAGGTAGCCAATACAAATGCCGATGGAGATGAGCATACGCCCGAATCCTTTCGGGTCAATCCGATCTCCCATCTTGAGTGAATTTCCCAACAGGGCGTTGATGATCAAACCCAAGGCGAGGATGCACATCATTACCGCCAGGATCCTCGGGAAGAAATCAGGACCATAAATATAAATCTCTTTGGGCTTGTACCTTCCTACATACCAGAAGAGCCATATGCTTAAGATCAGTAAACCAACTCCAATGCCAATATCCTCTTTTTTCACCACCCACTCATGTTTTCCCCAAAAGGGGTGGTAGCTTCCCACCACCCCTTTTGGTTGCTTTACTTCTTCTCCTTCAGCAATCCCACGCTATCCAAGGCAGGCCTCAAAGTCTCTTCCATCTCTTTCAGAAATTCTTCAAAGCCTTTTGGATCTCGGTAGGTTAGAGGCAATCCCAGATCATGAGCCAATTTTTTGAATTCCGGATCTTCAAAGCAATTCTTGAAGCCCTTGATCAAAATCTCCATCCGATCTGCCGGCACCCCTTTGGGAGTGCCCAATCCACGCCAGTCATAGATGATCTTTGGATTGGGGTATCCTGCCTCGGCAATGGTCGGGACATCTGGAAATAGCCAATGTCTTTTCGTAGCATTCACGGCAAGGATTCTCAACTGGCCTGCCCTATAGAGTTGAAGCACTTCGTCGATGCCCGTGGTTGCCACAGCGATATGACCTCCCACGACCGCTGTCCTTGTTGGGGCTGCACCATCGAATGGGACGAAGTTAAATTTGATCTTTTCCTGGAGGGCAATGGAGGCCAAAGCCAAGTGCCAGCCGCCTCCCGCCCCGCTGTGGCCCGCAGTCACAACGCCAGGGTTCTTCTTGGCATATTCCATCAAATCTTTTAAGATCTTGAACTTTGAATCAGCCGCCACAGAGATGGATGCATAGCTTTGGTTGAGTAATTGAATCAATTGATAATCCCTATAAGAGAGATCAGCGAGACCCATCATCCGATAGGTGCTGAGTTGAAAAGTAATCAAGCCTACTGTATGTCCATCAGGAACCGCAGTCGCTGCCGCTCCCATTCCTACAGCACCCATTCCTCCGGTCTTATTGGCCACATTCACATTGACCCCTAAGTATTTCTTGGCATTTTTAACCAGCGCTCTGGCGATCGTATCCGTCCCCCCACCGGCAGCCCAGGGGACGATTAAGGTGATGTCTTTGGCGGGAAATTTTTGGGCCAAGCCAGTGGTTGCAGAAAAGACGACCAATAAGGCCCCAACCATAAAAATCAATCCAATTCTTTTCAACATGATTTCTCCTCCTTTCATGGAAAAAATGAATGACTCGGGCATTACCTCTTTTTTATGTTTTTTTCCATCACCTCCTTTTTAACCCAGATCCCGCAACACTTCACCCAACCCTCCTCATCTTGTTCTCAGGCCTGGTATTTCTTCCCGATCGTATCTTCCATATAGCCCATTTTGGAAGATATTAGGGCGGCTGCCTCCAGCACCCGACCCACAAACCTTTTTTGTAAAGGGGTATGGATCTTTCTCTGGGGCCCGGAGATGCTGATGCTGGCAATCACGTCCCCCAGGTGATTGCGGATCGGGGCGGCGATGCACTCCACATCTTCCTCAATTTCCCTATGGTCTAAGGCGTATCCCTGCTTACGGATTTCCCTCAGCTCTTTGATTAGTTGCTGTTTAGAGGTAATTGTACGGGGCGTAAAGGATTTGAATTTGATCTCATCGATAATCCGCGACCTTTCCTCTTCGGGATGAAAAGCCAGTAAGACTTTCCCCAAGGCGGTGCAGTATACCGGCGCTCTCTGGCCAATCTTGGAAATGACCCCCAGGCTCCGAGGGGAATCAACCCTATCCACATAGATGATTTCCTTATCACTCAGGACTGCGAGGTGGACGGTCTCCTGGACATTTAAAGCCAACTTCGACATGATGGGTTTGGAGATCTGGATGAAATCAGTTCGCCTCAGGTAAGCGCTCCCGATCTCAAAGGCACCCAGGTCCAGTGAATATTCTCCTGTCTTTCCGCTCTTCTCCACCAAGCCGCACTTCTCCAGGGAGAGAAGGATTCGGTAGGTGGTACTCCGGTCAAGGTTTAGCTGCTGGGCGAGCTCGCTGATCTTGAAATTGGCCTTTCCCTGGGAAAAGCATCTCAAGATGTTACAGGCCCGGAGAATGGAGTTAATGAGGTATCTATTTTTCACCGACGCCCTTATTTCATTATTGCAACAATAGTTTAAATAACAAAACTGCAAGAAATTGTCAATACTTTCTTATTCATTCCAAATCTTCCTCGTAGATCGAGAAGATGTTCGTCGATATTTCCTTGCCCCCCTTCACTTTTTATTTTCTATTGAAAAATCTAACGGATTTACGAAACCGGGCGGGGAGGCGCTGAGTGTTAGGCAAACGGCGGGATGAGCCTTACTCCCAAATGTTCACTTTCCTTCCGCAGAGGAAAAGCGCAAAAAAGAACCCCAGCCTGCCTCAGCGGTCGAAGTTAAGCTCCAGGCCATGGAAGAACAGCCGCCTTTTTGGCCAAATGAAGCGCCTCCTCGCCCGCACCCAGCGGCGGATGATCCTCCCGGGCCCGGGGGTTCAGGGCGCTTCGCTTGGCATCATGAGGCGTCGGTCGTTCCCTGGATGGGGGCGGGAAAAGACCCCCCGCCTCATCCTGCGGCGGCCCGGCTGGACCCTATGCCAGGGGCTTCCTCCCGGCCGATGCTGCCCGCGCTCATCGCCCCGAACCCCCGGACCACGAGTAAGGATTCTTTAAAAGTGAAGGGGGGCAAGCGATATTTCCCCCTTGACATTTTGTCCCAATCATAAGAAACTTTTCGCATCCATTCCAATTTTTTTGAATTCCTTTTCATAATGGAGTTATGAATGGCCTGTTTATTCCAGGTTTATCCCAAAAGGATCAAGTTAACTGCCCCCTCACCCTTTCCCTCTCCCCCGAAGGTGTGAAAAAATTATGCTCGTGCCAAGTTGCCGAACCTGGATTAACATTAGATGGCCCTCCCAGGTCCGTGAGCCGGAGGCGCTTCGCTTGGTATCAGGAGGCAGTTATTTTCCCATGGAGCGGGCGGGAAAAAGCCCCCCGCCTCCCTTTTCGGACCGATGGATGAACCATCTCGCCGAGTTTTCTCCCGCCGATGCTACCTGCGCTCACCGTCTCCGGCTCACAGACCACGACAACGGGAAGAAGGATGTAATCAATTTTTTCACACCTTCCCC
>Ga0315280_10008408_pt1 | contig 13515 bp, 15 predicted proteins | sample YL17G06_40_MG_FD_203697 | JGI IMG/M metagenome (GOLD analysis project Ga0315280, IMG submission 203697) | Sediment microbial communities from Yellowstone Lake, YNP, Wyoming, USA - YL17G06_40 | ecosystem: Environmental > Aquatic > Freshwater > Lake > Sediment | place: USA: Wyoming | collected...
TGTTGTAAGCTCTGGTATGAAACGCATCATGATCTTCAACTGACCACCAATAGGGGCCACTGGGGTATTTTGTGAATCTGCTGTCCCCATGTGTGTCTATGATAATCTCAAGTGGATCAGCTTTAACGTATAGTTGCATATTGAAAAATGCTGGCATACTTATTAACAACAGAATGGTCAACATTACAGAGACAACTTTTCTTAACAATTAAACTCCCTTCTCCACCTTAATACTATGACTTTCAAGAAATAAAATTTACGGATAAATCTTCTATTTGCTATTGTGTAATGTATGCGTGTGTGTGCGTGCACGCTTTTCACGCTTAATAGTCTCTTTACTTCTTCAAGAACCATGCATTTTCTCTAAAAATTCGTCGTTCCAACGTTTACAGATTGTCCACATGACCCTTGGCAGGTTTAAGCCGTCTGACGGTCGTTTCGGAATGGGCTGCCGCACAAGAACATACTTCTCTCGGACAACGAACGATTTCACATCAAAATCTTGCTTCTCGCCAAACCTTTGCTTCACGCAGAATCTGGCGAATCACATCCTGAACCGTGCGAGCCTTACGCCTTTTCATTTCACCCATAAGCCACTCATACAATTCAGCATCAACGCTCTGCTGGAAAATAGGCAAACATTCAACACCAACAACTAATTCAAAGCCCAAAAATCTATCATAACAAAAGAACTGGGCCAAAAACACTCCGTAAAAATAATAGATAATACCGATCTTGAGAAAATGATAGGATTCTACAAAAAGGGTCATACTTATCCTGCAAGGCAGGTAATTCTTGGCGACTAGATTGAGCCAGTCGATTTGACGGTTGCCTATCCACAGGCGCCATCAGTCACATATAAAGTGATTCCGCCACCAGCTCTAGAGTACAAGCGTGTCGTTTCAGCGCCTTACGTGGGCGTTCCACCGACGAAAGCCAAGCAAATATACGCCTAGAAGCTTTTCCGCGGAAATATTTCCCCACCCATGGACACGAGCACCCCTTTCTACACCTTTTAGGCTATACTATTTTGTTTTCACACATCAAATCGTAGTTTTCCATTAAGAAACCACATTCAACAATAGACTTAATACCCAAGTAAACGCTTGTAATAAAAATTGTGAGAGCCCATGAAAAATGTGGTAGTTACCAAGGCAGAGTATAACCTAACAAGAAGCCTGCGAATTGACGAGGAAATGTCGAAAGAGCTTGATATTATCGCTCTTTTCGAGAAGACTAAGGCAAGCACTTTAATGCGAATGTGGGTTCAAGACCGCATTTTAGCATACAAACAGAACCCGAAATATAAGCGTTGGAACAAAGAGAGAGAAGCAATTAGAACCTGATGAAAACTTAGTGCTTAAGCACTAAATTCACGGAAACTTCGCAACGGCATTGCGAAATTCATGGATGAAAACTTACTAACGGCATTAGTAAGTTCATGGACGGAAACTTAGTGATGACATCACTAAATTGATGGAAAGTTATTCAACTCTAATTGAACTTCAGGCTTATCCTTCAAACGCAAAAGCTGTATTCCATGTGCAACTCCAAAATCGTCATCGATGACGATTTCTGCGGAACTCTTTTCCGCAAAATCGTGGTTAACCACGATTTTCTCCTTAAACCAGAGGAACTCGCTCGTGCCAGAGTGGCACCAGAAAAAATGCCGGAAACGCCGAAAGAACCTCAAATTAAGACGAGGAAAGCCCATTAAACTGATGGAAACTTGCGGAACTGAGTTCCGCAAATTCACGGATGAAAACATTGAAGGGGCTATACGTGGGTACGGCGTACCCATGGACTTATACGTGGCGCCACAGGCGTCAGGGAGAGTTTCATATTTCCTACATACCGACGCCGTCGGTATGGAGAGTTTCCAAACCCAATCGTGGCTAACTTCACGTATGGAAACCTAGCAAATTTGACCGACATCGATGTCGCCAAGTCCATTAAACAAATGGAAACTTGCGAACATATGTTCGCAAATTCTGTTTCTGAAGAGGCGAAGATTTTAAGAGAACACACTTAGAAATGTTAAGGTGTGAGGAATGTTCATTGACCGAAGAAAAGGCGACAGGTGGACAACTTGTGGAGAGCCTTCTCCCTTCTCCTAACGTATTGGGTTGTCAGTGGACCGCCACAGTATGGACATTCGCGCGCTTTTGACTCTTTAGGTAATTCGCGGCCGCATTTGCTGCAACGCTTAACCTTTGCCAGCCTCTCGCTCACTCGTACCACTTTAAGATTTCCTCAATTGCCTTTTCACTGTAACCACGTTGGCACAGTTCCTTTTTAATCTCTTTTACAAAGGATCTTTTTGGAGCCTTTGTGTCCATTTTTCCACCTTTCCAAACATGCTGGTCTTTCTATCCTTACTGAGATTACTGTCCTTGACAAGGCTTATAAACTTTCCCTTACCATCCTTACTAGCATGCCGAAAGCCATAGGAGCCTCAAAAGTTACGAGTAAGTTCCAAGTGACGATTCCTGAAGCTGTAAGGGAGAAGTTAAAAGTTAAGGTGGGTGATACGCTAATTTTTGCTGAGGAAAACGGCAAGATTATAATAACGACTGAGGTCTTTTGAAGGGTTAGCCCAGCCTTTTTCTCCCATAAGCGAATTTCTGTAACACAACAAAAGTAGTTTCAACGAGTGGCTAAAGTTGTTCTATTGCTTGTAAGAGCCTGAGCAGTTTTTGCCCTTTCTCTGTTGGTTGATAAATGGTTCTTATTGGTCGAGAGTCAACTATGGTGCGTTTGATCAAGGCCAACGCTGCAAGATTGCGAACGATTAACGTGACGGTTGCCCGACTTTTAACAAAGGCGTTCTTAAGATCGTAATCCAAAATTTCAGCGTAGTGTGCTGACCCTTTTTGGCATATGAAACTTAACGTCTCGTAATATCCCTTTTTCGACATTTTCCTCAGAAGGTTGGATAAACTTTCACGCTTTTCTTTCTTCAACAATGGTTGCCCGTATTTCGGTATGGGAGCAGCTGTGATAAGATGTAAGCATGCAAAAGAAAGACTAAGATTTCATTTTGAAATCCTTACTCTCAATTCATAATCCTTAAATCAACCGTCAGATCAAAAAGAGCTTTGGTGCGAGAATTGGGAATACGCAATCCGTTTGTCATCATTCTATTAAGTATTCTTGTATTCTCATCTTGCGTGAACATAATTGTACAGTCCGAAATCTCAGTTTACGCAGGTTCTTCTCCTTCCAAGGTTCTAATTATTGATTGGATGAACGATGCATTGCTAAGTTACTTAAACACGTTAATTAATGAAAGTTTCGATAGTGACGTAAGCTGGAGGTTCCGATGGGTAGCAGGTGATTTAAAGCCTCTCCCTATCATTGAGAACGGAGCGGACTACTGGGGTGTAACCGATTATAACCCATACCAAGGTAGCGGCAGTATTTATTGCGCCAGAATGGATGATCTTCTCCTCAGTTCGAGGCATATTTACGATGACAATATGGAGGCATACCTACAGACCTCCGTTAGTCTTCTGGGCAGAAGTTCAGCTACCTTAAGCTATGCTTATTGGATTAAAAGCGAGCCCAATTATGACTGGCTGGCAGTTCAAGTTTCAACCGATGTGGTTCCCACAACGTGGGTGACACTCGTCAACTATACGAACGATAGTGGTGGCTGGAAACAGGAAACTATGAGCTTAAATTCGTTTTGTGGAAATGTTACTGTTTGGTTAAGATTTCTATTTCATAGTAATGGAACAAATCACAGTTATGAAGGTGCATACATAGATGAGGTTAAGGTTGTCGCTTCTTCCTTATCTTTTTTAGACAATTCAAGTGAAATGGCTTTTTGGAGCCGTATTGGTAACGATCCAAACATTGATGTTTTTATTAGACCCCCAGCTGTTGTCGATGTATCCGCAAGCTTTCTTGCTGGTCGAATAGTCCTAAAGGAGAGCATTATTGACTACATAGAAGAGATTCAGCCAGACGTTATTGTGTTAGATGACCTATGCCTTGACATGTTTGACATATGGGGTTTAAACAAAACGGAACGTTTAGCCGTTTTTAATTACATTGAGCAAGGGCATGGTCTAATAATGACTTATGGCTCCCTCTTCGATATGCGTTTGAATACGACCTATATAGGTTCGTACGGGCATGTGAATAGGCTTTATTTAGAACAAACACATCAGCTGGAAACATTACGTGAAAACTATCGCTCAAGTCTTGCTGCAGCTTGTGGTTTGGGACTTTTACCTTTCTATGAAGAAGCACGGGAGCAAATAGCTAATATTATTGCAGAAAGTGAGCCGGAATTGGCGTTCATTGCGAGAAGCGTTCCACTTTTGCCAATTGGAGTTCCTTTCAACGGGACGTTTATTGCCAGCAACGTAGGCGACCCCCTTCTGCAAGGATTAAGTGAAAGTTTTCAGATATCTTTAACATCTAAGAATGCACATGCAAATGGCACACTTGTGGGATGGCAACTTGAATACCCATTTCTCATGGCAGCAAGGGCAATAAACAAGACTAGACTGTTAATGGACCAGATTAGGCCGGTTATTAAGGATATTGTTTATCAAAGTACGGTTCAATTAGTTTCAAACATCAGTGACATAATCGGTTGCCCTTTTCCAAGCTTGGAAATTGCCGATTCAAAACTTAATGATATAATAAACAATGCGACTGAGTCGATGACGAGTTTTTTGATGAGCCTCTACGAGGCTAGACTTAAAATGCCGACAGAAATCACCATACCTGTAAACTTCTCAATAGGCGACTTCAGTGTTACGAGAAATATTACCATACAAATTCCCGTCGAAATTCAAGAAATTGTGAAGCCAGCAACGATTGTTGCAGAGTCGGCTGATGGATTAGCAGCGATTCTTCGTTATGAAGCGGGAAACCACAGAACTGTTTACTTCACCTTCAAGCCTTCACTGGAGCTTTCAAGCGGACCATGCGAACAACTTATGAAGAACGCAATCAAGTGGGCTAGCGAACCACCGAGTCCAGTTTCTTTGAAAGTTGTTAGCAACATGGGTGTTCCGACACAGCTTACAACCATCATACGACAACGACTAGGGCTGCCAGACACGGCTATAAGTAAATGGAACGGAAGTGATGTGATTAACGAAAAAAGGATGTATCAATATACTCTTGAACTAGAAAAGGCAGATTCGGTGGTGGTTTATTGGTATGGCGACCCTGCAAAGATCACTCTCAGCTTAGGCACAACTACATATACAGGTGTAAACATCACAGTTGCAGGTGTGCACGGTGCGTTCATAGGCTACGTTTCAATGGAAGGAACATGGACCTTAAGCATAAAGCTAAAAGATGACGATCCACTTCTCACGCCAATAGCCTTTGAAGTATACTCATCATACGACATCACGAAACCTTCCATAGACACTCCACATCAAGAACCAGAAATAGTTATGCCATACCAAAATGTTACAATCTCTGCAAATGTAACTGACACGGAAAGCGGAATGGCAGAAGTAATCCTCTCTTATAGCACAGACAATGGCACAACATGGAGCAACATAACCATGACACATGAAATCGGAGATGCCTATGTGCGACAAATTCCAGGTTTCTCGGAAGGAACTCATGTGTGGTATAAAGTTATAGCATATGACAACGCCGGAAACGTAGAAACAAACGACAACCTCGGACAATACTATGTGTACACGGCGATTCCGGAGTTTCCTACATTAATATCCTTCCTGATAACAGCATTCACTATGATAACAGTCGTAATGTTCCTAAAATTTAAAAGCGAAAAACGCTATCAAAACGGAACAAAAAATTAGAATTTTCTAATAATAAAACGCGCGCGCTGCCTCGCTGGAAATCACAAATCCGTTTAAGGTGTTTTGGCGCATTCTACTTTACCTCCCTCAGAAGAATTCCGACGTCGTTCGCCAGACACTCAGTTACAAAGGCGCGGCAACTAGATTCATCTTTGTTCACAGTGTAGCCGTCCTCTTTCAACGGGTAAACTCCAATGAGCAAGCCTAAGCGGTCAGTGGGAAGCATCTGTCTTAACGCTTTAATGGCGGCCTCTCGAGGATCAAAGGCAACGACGTAGACCTCAAGGGTGCCAGACCTCACCCAGAACTTCATTTTAAATCACCACCACATACCATTCCGGACCCTTCGCAACGAGTTTTCCCTCTTTTTCAAGTATGTCAAGAAGCCGAAAAACCTCGTCTCGAGGTATTTTGTCGTCTAAGGCGTCGGCTACATCGAACTTTGAAACCAAGCCGTCTATTGCGAGTTCTCTACACTTGTCATAAACAAGTGTCAGCTTCTCGCCCAAGCTAAAAGAAGTAGGAAAAATAGCGTCACTAGCGTCACTAGCGTCACTACCGTCACCTTTATCGCCCATATCTGTGACGCTTGTGACGCTTGGTACGCTATTTATCTCTATTCTTTTTCTCGCTCCACTCCGACTGGTGTTAACCTCCCAACCTAACGATTTAAGCGATGGCGCCAACTCGTTAAGCTGTCTAACTAACACATGGGGAGCCTTTGGCCATCCTCGCTGGCGAGTGCTAATATCCAACGTTTTTGCATGGTTCAAGAGAGCAGTGAACAACTCCGTTGGAGTGCCGGCCCAGTTTTCTCCTCTATTTTCCATAAAGTCCAGAAGAACCGTCGCCACTGGACTAGCATGGGCTGCCTCTTCAATCTGCGCCTTAACCTTGGCTTCATACGCGTCAATAAAGTCTTTCTCGGTTTTTCCTAGGGCTATAGCTATGGCGCAACCCCAACGTGTAAAGTCTGCCATGCGAAACAATCCCTTTGGATTTACTGAAGGATATATCTGAATGGCTTTAACCAAAGTGTCTAGGAAACCACCAAAAATTTCAGCTTTGCATGCCTCAAAGTCTCGGAGCAACTCCTCTTCAGTTCTTCGCTTTTCTTTTGGAATGTTTTGAAGGCCCACTAACAAGCTACGATCCAGTAGATCGCCCCTTTGAGCAACTATGTTTATACCATTCAGACCCACGCAACGCTTAAAATTGTAAATTACATCGTCATCGTTCGTGTACAACTCTCTTTTGGTGAATCCGCCGCCGGTTGCAGCCCTACACAGTGTGTCACTCATCCACCAGGGTATGTTTGTTACATTGTCGTAGAAGGCAAGCCAATGATGGTCTAATTGTTGTACTCGTTCTCGCTCATCCCTAGGTAACGCTAAGACATCAATGCATGAGGGGTCTAGCAATTGACGTAGCAGCTTAAACACCCAAGTCTTGCCAGAACCTTGTATCCCATAAAGTATGGGTATAGGATGCGGTATCAATGGAATGAGAAAAGTGATGGCGGTGCAAAGCAGAGTTAGCCGTGTATCCATGTCCGTTGGGTCTATGTTAAAGAAATCCAGTAAGCGCCACGGGTCGCCTCCGGGTGCTGGTTCAACCAGCGGAAGCTGATGGCTATACCGCTTGAACAGTATAGGAGGATTGTCAACAATACTCCAGCCTTCGCCAGTTACTAGAATAGCCCGCCACTGTTCATCGGCCATGTCTATCCAGATGCCATCGTTGGCAGGAGCTACCCGGTTGTACAGCGTGTATTTTTTTCCTTCAAAGAGCGCCTTAGCTTCCAGAACGTTTATCGCGCCGTAGACGCCTTCAGTCCCCGGCGCCTTTCCTTCAGAGAGCCATAGAAGGTTAGCAAGCCAAGCCTTGAACTGTCTACTGCGAATGGGCATAGTGCAACGTACGCCCCCTTGGATTATCTGCACGTACGCCGTCTTGGTCTGGTCATGGAAAAACTCGATGCATTGAGAACTGGCGAGAATAACAAGTTTATCCGCTTGACTTTGCTTCTTTTCGCCTTCCTCAATCCGTTCTAATTCCTCTTCAACCTCGCCAGAAACAAAGTCAGATATGTGGTAGCGGGCCTCTATAATAATGGCTTCGGCGACATCTGATGCATTGCTCCAACGTTCCTTGAGTTTGTCGCGGATAACTTTCGCCTTGGGAGAGGACCTCAAGTCTTCCATTTTGTCGAGTGAAACCCATGAGGTTAACGCCTCATAGGGCATCAGATTCCAAAGGCTGAAACTCCACTTGCCATTTTTCTTCACTAGGAGAAACCAGTCTTCCTCACCTAAACCGATGCCTTTCTGGCCGCTTGTCAATTCTGAATAGTTGACTTCGTCTCTTTTCAAAACGCCTTTCTCCGCCTTCATCGTTTCCGCCTCTCAAAACTGTCGCATGTTCTAAGAGGCCCCATCCTTTCCAGCGCCTTCCGTCCGGATTGCTTTTGGTTCCATCTCGAGCTTTCCATCGTATCGTATCTGAACGTAAAGGGCGATCTCCTTCTCCGCCTCTGTCAAGTTGATTTTTAGCTCTCGGGCCACGGCCTCAACCCACTCTCGAGGAATGTTGACAAGGTACTCGTAGGAGTCTCCTCGCGATGTTTCCACCCTACGGATTTTCCTCCGTGTCTCGTAGATTCTCGGCAAATAATCAACCGCTCATAGGTGAGCACATATGTGTTAAATAGGGCTTCTTTCAAATTTGAAAGGTGGTGAGACAGCTATTGTACGTCAAGTCTATTATCAAACTCCTAGCAGAAATGCCAAGGCTGAGTATCTACGCAATCGCAAGGAAATTTGGAGTTGGTGGTTCAAGCGTCTACTACTCACTTAAAAGGCTTAAGGACACGGGCGTGGTCACGGAGAGTAACGAACTGACCGATCTTGGTCTGCGTTTATTCAGGCTTATTGAAGCAACGGAACGGATTGGCATCAGCAAAGAGGAGTGTATCCGTCGCTTTGGACTGGACTCCGTCAACATGGGGAGAGACCTGCGAATCATCGCAGAAGAGAAAAACGTAGTCACCGTAACTGAGATTAAGGATCCACCGCCAACCGAAGTTTTACTCGCCGAAATAAAATCTGGTGAGAGCGACTTCGCCGTCAGCATGGTTAACCTAAGCAAAAGGTTTGCAGGCTTCTTTAGGCCTTGGCAAATACTTCTATCCTTAGAGCTGCCTTTAAAGGAAAAACTGGAGCTAATCGGCAAATGGTACAGCGAAGAGTACTGGCCCGAAATCCATACTCTCCTCAGCGTCGGCACCCCCCTGTCGTTTGTGTTGGCGCCCATAATAGTCAACGAAGTGCAACAGCGCTGGGAAAATGGATCTTGAGCTAAGGTGAGCCGAGATAGGTTCAGATTTCAGAGGCAAGGAAGATACTGTTAAGTCTTTTGACCTATTTCACATCTTGTATACTTCTAATTCATAACTTTTATATAACTACTACCAATAGATTTATAAAATCAAAATATTATTGCTACTATCAAGGTAATCTGAGTGACATAAACAATGACATAACAATATTGGAACATTTTGGGTTAACCTGCCCTAGCAAGACTTAAACGGTTATGCTCAGATTATTACTATTTGAGGGATTAACGTCATATGGAGGACATCATAGTTGACGAGAATGCATTCATTGAAGCGCAGGTTCACCCAATAATAGTTGAGCGAGCCCGAAAAAAGATGATTGCGGACCCCGACCCAACAAGACCCAAAGCGAAGAAAAAATGGCAAGAAATCGTCCAGTTAGACAAAAATGGAGTACGGCTCGCGATGAACTGCCATAGAGAAGGCGATAAAATCGTCATCACGGGCATACGTAAACTGACAAAACGTAAGCCCATAGGACCTCCACGGAGGTAGATGTCAAAAATGGAAAAAGTTGAATGGACAAAAACAAAGATTGAGATGGATTCGATCGATTGGCGAGGCAAGACTATACATCTAAAGGATGTGCCAGCGCTTAGAAACGAGACAACTGGGAAGATAAGAGTGTATCCATCAGATGTTGCATGTGCTGAGTTCAGAACAATTGCAGAAAAACATGGTCTAGAACCACGAGACTTGGCGTCCATAGGAATGCTTTACGTCAAACCAGGTCCATTCAGAGAAGGGCAAGTACACTACAAATATCATCTAAACAAAATGCTGTTCTATCAATGGAAAAGAATGGAGGAGTTCGGAATTAGTGAAACTTTCCCACATGACGAATTTGAACCTGCACCTCGCGGGCCAGTCCCTAAGAATCTTAGTGCTGATCTTGAACGATTGGAAAAAATGGGGATTGTGAATCTAAAATATAAACAATGGGGAAAGATGCCAAAGCAAGCATCGTTGGAGACTGAGCTAACCTCAACAGGCTTAACGATTGCTGAGAAGATATGGGGAGAAGTTCCAGAACCATTCAAAGAAATCACACTAAAAGTAAAAGAAAACATCTTCCCACTTGATCCGAAAACCATTCGCGAACGAGTTCATCGTGACTACCCTGAATACAAAAAAACATATGTCGAGCTAGATACTGACTAGACAACGTCAAATTTTCTCATCTCCTTATTTTTGTTCTTTGTTTTAATCCTTCCTCGTACTCACATTCTTTTTTTGCAAAAGTTTAATTGCAAAAATCATTTCTTACTTCATTAGAAGTTGATAAATTTGGTAGATATAAGAATTGATATTAGAGGTTTAGAGGAATTACAGAGAAAGTTAAGACGATTTCCAGAGGAAATTGAGAGAATACGTCGAGAGATTTTCGCCAAATACGCCAAAAAAATTGAACAGGAAGCAAAGGAAGCATGCCCTAATCAAAACATGAAAGATACTATAAGGGCCGTGTTTCTCGCAAACGGCGATTTCAAAATTGAATATAGCGCAGAAGCAAAGCCGTATGTAGAACCCATCATTAAGAGAAATACTGAGGAAATGCATAAAGAGATGGAACAGCGTATCGGAGACGCTTGGCGAACATAAAAATTCACCAGCGATTTTTCAAACTTCTTTATCAATCGAAAATTTTACAGAAACGTGGGTCAAAAGACTTAACAGTATCCCTTCTCAGCTTGTTTGTACAGATGCGAAGCGTGTATAACCACTATTTTATCTCGACGTATCTAGGCAAAGAAGACTTACTGGTGCGTGAAATGCAGGAAGGGGTTTCCGCTGGAAAAGCTGAAGAGGTCGTTCATGTTCGGCTCGGTATCTTAGGCTTGTCTTCGGTTTCGAAACTCAATCGCATACCCCCCGAGGTTAACCAATTTAAAACGTCATTGTGGTTTTCCATCATATTCTGCATGAAGGTCTTCTGGCAATCGGGAAACTTGCGAATGGTAGGCATGAGTTCTCGGAATAGCGTACGGAATTGCTTGAAAGCATTGTAGGTTTCATCAAAACGTTTATCGTTAACCTTCAGTCGCCATTCTAGCTTCTCAACATGCTCAATCAAGGCCGCTTTGTCGCTGTCTCGCTTCAACAATTCCCTAGCGCCCTGGATCTCTTGGCGTTCACTATCAAGCTGGGTTCGTTCCTTGTGAAGCTTCTTCCGCTCCTTTTTAACCTGCCTCAACACGTCTTTAGCTGTCAACAGATCTGGAATGTCGGCCATGATGCCGTACTTGTAGAACAAGACCACGGGTACGACTTCGCCCAACGCCTCCAAGATTGCAGTGTTTGCTTCAACACTGACTTGATCGGTGGTGCCAAGCACTAGAGTTTTCAATTCCTCAGCGAACCGTTTAGCGTTTTCCACGATAGTATCGTGTGCTGCCTCCGCGTCCTCTCTGGCCTCCTCGATCTTCTCGAAGGCAGACATCTGCGCTGGTTCATCGTTTACACTTTCAACGACTGGTGGCGTCTGTTCGTTCTGAACATGCTTCCGCACGGATTTCTTAGAGCGTTTCCTGGTGGCCTTCCTGGAGATTTTTAGCCTATTCTTCATTCTCTTGTCGATTTTTATGTCTGCTTTCTCACAGATGCTTTCCATGCTTCCAAACCTGTCGTAAAGCTTTGGCGGACTCCAGTTGACTTCTCTGCATATCCTTCTGGCGCTTGGAACCTCGCCATTTTGCCTATAGAATTCCCGTACGAAACTGATGATTTTATCTTCTTCAGACGTTAGCGTTACCCCCGTAACGCTGCGTTACAACATAATAGCGTAACGCCTCATAGTACATAAAAATTTCCTACGCGTTACGCTGGCATAGGCACTCCGCTGTCTCAAGTTTTCATACAAAACTGCTGGTACACGCTCAAGAAACTCAAACATGAAATAGCCTTTAAAGGCGTGCGGGCCTCTACAGTCGCCTAGGGCTACGCGTCTGTTCCTTCATCCGTTCTTGGCACATTTTTTTCCCAATTCTTCAGCTTGTTTTCGATGTTCGCTTCTATTTTCTTGGCAAGGGCTTGAAACGATTCTGAGTGTAGAAGCGCTTCTTCAAGCTGTTGCTGCGCGGATTTTAATTCATCAACCTGCTGTCTCAAGGATTGGATCTCGAGGTCCTTGTTTCGTAGCTGCCCAGTGAGTTTCTCGTCGATAACTGTCACAATCTTCGCCGGCTTTATGTTCAGGTATTGCTCGTATGCTTTTGGATACCGTTCTTCGATTTCCTGCTGCAAACTCTGCAAATACGTGCTGTCCTGAAGGGGAATTGCTTTGCCGACCAAGTATTTTATTTGCCATTCATTCAGTCCTGCGCGGCTCAGGCCGCTGATAACCCAGCCGCGGATCTTGTGGAAATGCACGCGGCCAGTCGTTACGATGCCGGCGTGTCTGCCTAGACGTCGTAGCATCTTGTTTATCGCTTCAGGCGTTAAGTCGAACACTTCGCTGACTGGCCTGTCGCATTTGCGGTTTTCCTTTCTCTTGCGCCTAACGCCCTTTTTTCTGTTGAGGCGGTCTTTCTCAATCTTTGCCAGTTCGTTCAGCCACTTTTCAGTCCATTCAAGGGCAAGGGGGTTTAACACGCCGAACCTGGAGACGCCAGTCTTTTTTCTGTAGCTTGTGAAGTACATGAACTGTACGTTGTCCGCTTTGGCTCTGTCGACTAGGCTCTGCAGAGTACTCCGGTCCAGCTCCATGACCGCGCTGATTTCCCATCCGAGGCTTACGCCTAAAGCCAAGAGGGCCTTTTCTTTTGTGCTGGCAACATCGAACATCCTTGTTAAGTCGCCGTTACTGAACATGTGACTGTCTACGTCAGGCCGGCGGCGTAGCCGTTTTCCCCGGAACATGATGGGTTTGTCCAGGTATGCCATGAAGCTTGCGACGGCCGTGATGATGCCGTTGACCGTGTTGGGGTTTTCCTTGGCGTGCTCGTTCTGATACTTCAAGAGAGCATGACGCAGAGACTTCACGTCAGACTTCAAGAATTCCTCGAAAGAACCCTGGTACCACTCGAAGAACCGTTTGACGCGGCTAATATACGACCTTCTTGTGCTGTCGGTACGGCATTCGTCAAGCCACTCCGTTATTTCATGCTTTTCCAAGACACTCATTCACATTCGCCATTAGTATAAGTGTCTGCAACGCATATAAGGGTTTCTAATAAACAAACTAAAAATGTGATTATCACATAATCAAACGACTTGAATAAGCAACAGAAATCGCCGGTTCAGTAAGTGGCAAGGAGCACATGTTCTAAAAAGAGGTCTTCAGGAAATGCTCCGATAAACTCTATTTTTTCGTTTATGACG
>Ga0315280_10008409_pt1 | contig 13515 bp, 17 predicted proteins | sample YL17G06_40_MG_FD_203697 | JGI IMG/M metagenome (GOLD analysis project Ga0315280, IMG submission 203697) | Sediment microbial communities from Yellowstone Lake, YNP, Wyoming, USA - YL17G06_40 | ecosystem: Environmental > Aquatic > Freshwater > Lake > Sediment | place: USA: Wyoming | collected...
GATTCAGAGCTTTAAGTCGATCTTAGCCACGACCCTGTTCAGGTCATTTATGATGCGCTTCCTCTGCCTCGGCGTGAGGTCCTCCCCCACTATGTCGGACTCATGGTCGTACTCATAGGCGGACAGGTCGAGCGCGTCCCTCGCTGCCTTGGCCTCTATCTCTCTCAGTTCGTCCCCAACCTTGGACCTGAGCTTGTACGCCTTCGTTTCGTATTGTTTGGTTTCGGTCGCTTTCTTCATGAGACCCTTGTCGACAAAAATTCTTTCTATCGTGCTCTCTATCTCCCTAGCTTCCTCACGTGATACCCCACGTGCTAGAGTAATACCGGCCCAGTCCCACTCTAGACGTTTTTCAGCTTCATCGAATGTAAGCATAGGTTTCGGGCCACGCCCTATGAGAGTCGCGAGTTCTTTTGCCAAACTTTCCACATACCGATACTTCTGCCTCTCCGAAGAGAACTCGACCCCCGTGGTCTTAACCTCGTGGAACTCAAACGTCATACGTGAGCTCGGATCAATAGGGATGTCGACCGGATCTCTCAGCGCGTAAAGTACCCGCCTCATGAGTTCCTTGTCGGCCGCGCTGTGTTTTTTCTCTAGCCCCTTTAACTCTTCAATGTTCTCCCAGACTCTGGGGTATCCGATCTTCAGGTGCTGGACCAAGAGATTTTTCGTTTTGTCCAGAACTGCAGCATCAAGCTTGGACCCGCATGTGTCTTCAACGAACGCTTCTCTAGTCGGCCCTAACAAAGACCGCTCCTCAACCTCATATATTAGAGCCCTTGTGCCCGGAATCAGGTCCCTAGAATGTCTCAAGAACATGTCGTACCCTTCTGGGTCCTTGAATTTCTTCACATGTTTGGCTTCGGCAGGGAGACAGTAGTAGCTCTCGCCTTCGCCTCCCTTTACGTTGACTACCTTACCCTCGTCCACCAGCTCCTTGAGAGCAGTTATGAAGGTGCCTCTGCTGCTCAAACATTCTTCCTTCACGATGTACCTCTCAGCCTCAGAGAATCTCACGCGACCTTCCCAGGGCCACCTTCAGTTGTTTCATTATCGCTTCCCTCACCCTTTCCCTGGTGCCCGTCATTTGCACTTGGTGCAACCTGCTAGTCTCCCCTATTCAAATTTAACCACATGACTGTCAGGTTTGCACTAGTGCAAGGTGTGGTATCATATCTACAAGCGTGCGGCGGGATAAGACAATGGACCCTTCGAGAAACCCGGAGGAAAAGTCAAAAAGGGCTAGGGTCTCGAGGCAAGATCCTGCTCATGAACCATTCTCACCTCAAGGGGGCCACCTAGGAGGGCAGTTCAAGCCCCCCGCGAGGACACGTAGGGGGTCTCTTTCCGATTCGGTCAGGGTCAAACTCCCAGTAGGTCTCAAGCGTGATGTCGGGGATATAGTGCAATTCCTCGATCTGTGGTCCAATCCCACCGAATTCATCAGGGACGCCATAAGACACGAAAGAAACCGTTGGATCGACGAAGCGCGTGGGGTAAAGGAGCAACTTGAGGAGGGGGCTCGCGATCCCCGCCGGAGCAACGATCCTAGACAGGAGGAAGGGGAAGCGACATGAGTCAGCCAGCTCGAGAGTATGAACACGAGATAACGGTCCGCAAGCACATTCCGAGCGGGAAGCAGTACGTCCCTGCAGACGCGATTTCAGCGACGCGCGCGCACACGATGAGTGACAAGGGCGACATCGAGAACACAACTTGGCGCGAGGAATTCGAGCGCCTACTCAAGTCCATTTTGCCGGAATCGCCCGGAGGTATTGCGATGACAAGAGACGGCGCGATCTTCGTCGATGAGATCGCAAAGATGGCATATCAAACGGCAAAGCAATACAAGAAGAACAACCCGAACGCGGATCTCGAACTCGTCTTTGCGAACATTTTCAAGTATCTAATAGACGAGACGGTGATCCACGAACTCGGCCACACCCTCGGCGGCCTCACAGAGGAGGAGACAAAGGAGGCCACGCGGCGATCGAGACCCCCCCAACTGAAGACATCTTGAATCGGGCTGGTCTTTAGAAATCAAGATGCCCTACTCCTACACGACGCTAGCACACCTACCAAGATAGTCAGCCAAGAAAGATATATGTGCTTGAGTTCCTCAATTCTAATTCAGTTTGGGTTGAGGCATGTCAGAACGGGAGAGAATCGGAAAGATAGTATCCTCATTGGATTTGGGTTTCAGTGACTTCTTCAAAGATGAGAATGTTCGGCAACTGACACTCCAAGAAAAGCTCGATACTATTGAGCAAGCTATTGAATTGATGCAACTTGAAGAGAGCATGAATTTCTCCGTGTTCTCATCTAAAGGTTCCAAACACCCCACAGCCGAGATCTATGCCATCGACTTCCCATCCGACTTGAGAGCATCCACTTGCTTGATGCGCTGTCATTTCTAGAGTCCCTCGTCTATTCGGTTTCGCCCTCTGTCGCCGCGGATTGCTCTCGGTTGCAAACAACGTGCTCGACAAAAGCTATATGTACTCTTTACCACAACACGTAAGAAACGTGGGAATGGGAATTTCTGATTCACCCAAGCCGAATGTAGACAAGATGGAAAATGAGAAAGACGTTGACGGGCTGACAAAAGCCCTGAAGGATGAAAGAGGCAACATTAGGAGAGAAGCAGCAATAGCTCTCGGTAGGATAGGTGATACAATGGCTGTAGAGCCGCTAATTCAGGCGCTGAAGGATGAACATGGCTACGTTCGAAGGGAGGCAGCATATGCTCTTGGGATAATAAGGGACGCGAGGGCAGTGGAGTCACTCATTCAAGCCCTCAAAGACGAAGATTCCTACGTTCGAAGCGACGCGGCGGAGGCTCTCGCAAACATGGGAAAACCTGCGGTTGAGCCTTTGACTAAGGCACTGAAGGATGGAGATAGCCGTGTTCGAGATGCTGCGAAGGAGGCTCTAGAGAAGATCATGCCACGGCCTTTACCCCCACCGCCTGCACCTGTCAGGCAACCCGCAGTTTCACCTGAAATTACTTCTTCAGAGAAAGTTAGAGGCGAAAGTGACGTTTCCGAGCAGGAATCAGCATGGGAAGAAAGGTATCGTTTTCTCAGTTCAGTGAGGCTAGGAGGCGGTTGTCCTTTCAGGAATTCAATGAATCAATGCGTTTCGCCGGCAGCCGAGTACCCCATTGTAGCCTGCACTGCTCAGAGACTTGGGCATCAATCCTGCTTTGTGTATCCGATTTTGATTCAGAAGCTCCCAATATGGATGACGGATTATAGGAGCAGGATGCAGTTGGAGGCCGATATGGAGGGTCCTCCCGGCAAATGCAAAACCTGTGGCAGGAATAGGAAGCTAGACAAAAATGGAATGTGCAGTGTCTGTATCCTAGCCGCGAGAAGGGCGGACAGAGTATTCGATGAGACGAAGAAACAGTCCCTTTCCTGTGACAATTGCGAGAGCAAAATCACGAGGGGCGAAGCTTTCATGCCGCTAGAGGTAGGAGAGCTCCGTTGTGTCAATTGCTGGAAACGCTATGCAGACTAACGCGGATGCCTGAAACAGAAGTGTGGACGAAGGCACTTCGGCGCCCGTGCGGGAGGCCACGGTTCTTTATAAAAGGCCGTCTCGTGACATCACAACGAAGCGGAGGTTCCTTCTCTAACCTCATTTTGACCGAGATTTGGCACTGAAACTACCTAAGATCCTCTCCTTTTTGTCTCGAATGCTCGCGGTCGTAGAGGCCTCCCTTTTGCAGAGCCATGATGCACGGGTCCGCCTCAAGCTTAATAACAATCGCCGGATTCATTCTTCTTCGAGAAGCCTTGGGTTCTCGCAGCCCAGTCAAGGTGGAACTCCAGTGTGTCGATGGTCCTTCGTTGGACGGAGTCGAGTTCCCCGCTGTCTGTAGCATATGCCTGACCCCAACTGAAAACTTGTACAACTTCAATGCCAATTACCTTGATAAGTCACAGGCCAAAGAGCGCGAGGAGCAGAAGACGGTCAAGGCGATTCGCTATTGCGACGACTGCAACAAAAGGGTAGACAGATGGGGACTAGCCTCCATAATCATCTTCGGACTTGGTGTGCTGGTCTGCGTAGGCCCTGTCATTCTTGTCGCCATTGCGAACCTTTCTGGCGCCGGTATCCCCTTAGAGAATGCGGCTATGGGCATCGTTTTCTGGGTGTTGCTAGTCGGGGCGATAGTGCTTGGCATTCATTCTGCAGTTGTGAGGGCCTTTTCGCTTCGAGAGCCAGCTGTGACCCTTTACTTCACAAGGGAGTCGGCTGACCGGCCCGTGCTGGCCAGGTTCACCTTCGACTGTCAGGAGTACGGAAGGCTGTTCAAGGAGGCTAACGCATCCCGCAACGCGCGCTACCTGTGATGGACCAATCCAGGATCTCTCACGGCTCGCCGGAACGCCCTTCTTCAGAAGGGTTCATCGCCCAGATTTCGTCGCCCTTCAGCTCCACCGTTGAGATAGGTGGGTTCATGGGAACAATGTTGTAGAGGTCATTTAACGTGATGATTCCAGTGGGTATGGGTGCGCCATACCGCCAACCATTGGAGAACGCCAGTTGTGCTCCAGTGCTGTCAATCAGAGTCTGAAGCACTAGGTTGTCCATCGTGGCCTCTAAGACCGTGCCTCGATTGAGAGCGGTTGCGGTTTCGCCCACAACGCTTGACAGTTCATCCTCATATGGATCAAGCGCCTTCTCTACCAGATCATTCACTTCTTGGTCAGGTTTTATGCTTGCTTCAACTTCAATCAATTGGTGCCTGTAGCTGTTGATTTTTCCGTTCTCCACCTCCAAGTCTAAGCGGCCCAAGAACGAACCGTGGCATCCAGACTGTATGATAATCGTTCCACCCTGCTGAACCGGCTCGTGAAGACGGTCATGTGTGTGCGCGCTTAGGCAGACATCTATTCCCTGTACCTCTGAAAGGAGTTTCATGTCATGAGGAAAACCGAGATGTGAAATGAGAACTATGAGATCTGCTTTCTCCTTCCGGCGTAAAATGTCCACGGTTGGAAGGAGCTCTTCTCTGCCCAGAGTGAAGTGGAGTCCTTCGCTCAGACAGTCCTCATCGCCATGAAGGAATCCTCCGCTTCGTTGTGTCGCTCCTAGACGGCCTTTTATATAGAATTGTGGCCTCGCGCGTTGAGGAAGACAGAGTCCGCACCAAGGAGGAACTCACGAGCAACTCATGGATCACGGAGTTCCTAACGAATGATTTTATTAAGGAACCGAAGAAACCTAATAGGTGGCATTAGAATGAAGCTTTCAATCGTTCAAATGAACGATTCCCACGCTTATCTCGATTTGCATCAGGAAAGGGGATGCGCGCGAGTCAACAAGGAGAAATAGCAGGCAGGGGAAGATCCCGTTCAGTGCGCTTCGCCAGAGTTCAACCAGCCAATCAATGAGCCAACAAGAACTCTATTGCCAATGAAAACGCAGCGATGAGCAAAACTGCAAGTGCTATTGTCAGAAACATCAATATCGGCTTCCATGCTCTTTCAAGTGTAGGAGAAAGGCGATTTTCCTTACGCCTCTGATTCACTATAGCATTAATAGTCATCACTGGAATACCTATGTACATGCCGAGCGTGAGTATGAGCAAAAACGTTCGACTTGGTTCAACGTGCGTTGTAGAGAGGTTGAATACCTGAGCCCACGTGAAGAAAACTAGGGCAAGTATTCCCAGAGCGACGATGTATCGTTCTTTCGTCTTGCTTTCACCTAGCCTCCTCCCTCGTTCGTGATGGTCACTGTGGCCACAGCCCTCAACCTCCAAGCGTTCTTATGCCTTTCGACTCGCTCATTCTCCTCTTGCCACTTCGAGGTCCCTTCTCTAGGATCAGATGGCTCGCCTCAGGTGAAAAGGGTAAGGGACGCGAATACCTCTACTTCGCCCATTCGCTGAGGAACCCTGGAACTTGGGAGCATTATTAGAAGTGGTGCTATGTCGGCCCAGCTTCGGCTGTCGAAAGTGCAGGTGGGATTCCAGCGTATCCCGAGGCGATAAGATCACACGCTCATGTTGCTTCTTGAGCATGAAATGTTAGCTAGGAAAATGGCGCCCTGTCTCAACGCTGGAGGGGAGCTCGTTAATATACTATCGGTTAGATGGGCGCTGAAAGATAGGTCTATGCGCAAGTGGCCCGAAGCGAGGAACGCTAGATCGGAGTGAGAGCATTAGAGAAATCTGACAAGACAGCCGCCCTTGCTGGTTTTCTCCTGATGTTCCTCACAATCGGCGGTCTCATCCTATCGACTGGGCCAGATTCTGGTAGCAATCTGGGCTTGTTGTTTGCCAGCATCATCATGATAGCTTGTGGAATCGGAAAAGCGATCATCATGTTCATCCGATCTTTGAGGAAGATGCCGCAATCCGCTGAGCATTAGGAGAATGAAAGAGAAAAGAGACGAGTTCTAAGAAGAAGGACACTGGGTCAGAACGTGTGCTGTCTTGCTTGCATTCTTAGCGAATTTGCGCGCATGATTCAGCGGTGGCGAACGTCGAACTTACCCCGCCTGTGATTCATCAAAGCATATATTCAGACGCATTGTCTTGTAAGTATTGAAGATGGGCTTTCTGGATACGCTCCGCGGAAAGCCTGATGTGAAGAGGCTCAAAGAGAGGTCAGACGTAGAGGGGCTTGTCAGGGCTCTCTCTCACGAGGACTGGACTGTGCGCTCCGGAGCAGCCGAGGCTTTGGGGAACTCAGAGATCAAAGGGGTGTCACAGCTCTCATCAAGGCCTTGGATGACAACGTTGGGCGCGTTTGCGACGAGGCCGTGAGATCTCTGGGGATGATCAAAGATCCTAGCTCTTGACTCCATAAAACTTATTTATGAATGACAAATCAATACACCAATACGTGATGTCGAAAAGTGCGGGGTTCGAGGACAAAGACATCTCAACGGGCATCCCGCCGGACTTGAAGGCCGTCCTCGGCCTGATCACATTGGGCGCACGCACGGGAAACCAGGTAAAGTACGACGATTTCGGGCTGAGTGAAGGGGAATGGCTAGCGGCAGCAACTCTGATCCCACTCATATGGCAAACGCCCTTGTCACCTTACGAGATAGATGTCGAAGATGGAAATAAAATTCAAAAGTTCTTTGATCTTCCGATACAGAGCATGGGCAACAGAACATGTAATGAGGTGGCTCAACTAGCTGGAATGCAACTGGTCGATGGTGAGAAAGCATATCGAGCAAATCGATTGCAACTGGCAAACGCATACTTGGATAGAAGAAGAACAATCATCCTGACTACAAGAACAAGAGACCATCTGGACAAATCCTGGAGAGATATCACAGAATTCTGTCAAGACTTAGGGGTCAGCTGGATGGATGTGAGCGCGCTTACCGCCTGCTCAAATTTCGATACCGCAATAAGGATCGTACTATCGAACGACGCGTGTTTCATGATTTTGCCTTCTCCAAAGGAGGAGCCAGAGAAGGAGAAACCCAAGAGGGGATGGCTTGATCGACTATTAGGCAAGTGAACGAAAAGCGCACGATAAGACAGCAGAGGTCAAACTAGTTTCGCGCGCGCTACCAGTTATTAGGGGCGGTTCATACTATACTTGAGAACAACAAGTCCGTCGGTGCGTTTCCTCTAGCTGCAGTAGACACTTATTTCGAAAGAGAAGGCAAGCAGACTCAATTGTCCATAAAGGATCTTTATGACACGCGGTTGCGATTCATCCTGCTCAATCTGCTAGCGCGCGCGAAAAGAAGGGGGGTTGAAAAAGACAACAAGGCTTATATCAGATAAACACACTCATGTCGTGAGCTTACGAGCTCGAGAATGAGAAAAGCATATGCCTCCTACGAAGGAGACGGCGTTTATCCTTTCTGCTGTGTCCTTTGCCCTCTCCATAGTCATGCTCTTTATCGTTACTCAGCTCAACCTGACAGGAATTCTCGATTGGATCGTTAGGGCGTTGGCTATCCTGCTTTTCCTGACAGCGGTCCTTTTCTATAGGGCATATAAGTACTCAAGTTAGATCTTTGGAGATTTGTGCCCTTGCCCTACTCCTACGCGACGCTAGTCCAGAAGAAGCTCGCCAGACACTTCTCCAGAAAGCGATGTCCGATTTGCGGAAGACCAAGATCTGGACCTTATGTGAAAAGAGTCAAGGGACGCGAGCATCTGTACTTCGCTCATTCGCTCAAGAACCCAGAGACAGGGAAGCATTATCTGAAATGGTGTTACATCGGGCCAGCGCGCGCGAAATCTTTAATTCTTCGTGACTTGGCCAAGCGGTCAAATGGATAACATGGCGGTGATCGTGATAGATATGCTTGCCGATTTAGTGACGGGGGAACTGAAATGTGATAGAGCACAGAGAATAATCCCGAACATAGCGGCCTTGATAGCAGCGGCAAGAAGTAACAAGATCCCGGTGGTTTATTCCAACGACGCGCACTACGAGCAAGATTTCGAGTTAGTCAATCGATGGGGGAAGCACGCGATAAAGGGCACACTTGGTGCTGAGGTCATTCCTGAGCTCAAGCCAGCAGAGGGAGACTTCACCGTCGAGAAGAGGACATATAGCGGTTTCTATGAGACCGGTCTGGATTCATTGCTGAGAAGTCTTTACAATGGTAACGCGGCAGACACACTGGTTCTTACCGGATTGCATGCGAACATGTGCGTCAGACATACAGCCGCAGACGCGTTTTTCAGAGGATACAAAATAGTCGTTCCAAAAGACGGGGTTGAGGCCTTCACGCAAAAGGAGTACGAAGAGGGGCCTTGAATACCTCAACTATGCCTACGGAGTGAAAATAGCGGAATCAGTCGACGATGTAATACGGGAGCAAATCCGTCGATGACAGGGACGCGCGTGACCCTCCGGTTCTGGAAGATCAACACTCCTGCGTTTGGCAGACTCCAGGGTGTCCAAGATGGACAGGATCAGGGAGGATGTGTGGGGTATCTGTATGACGTAATACAGTGATACAAAGGGGGGAGACATCCTCCAAGAACCTGGGCACCCTGGGCATCCTGGGAGTGAAAGTCAAGATCATGAGTTGGCACCCAGATCTCAAGGAATCGTTGGATCTTAACAGGCGATAGCCTAAGGGAGAGCGAAAGGCATCATATCTCCCCGGATCTTGGAGCTGAGCCGTGGATCTTGGCTGTAGCACGAGACAGGGAGCGAGTGCTCGTCCTGGGGAAATCTCTGGGAAGGTTGCTCGTTCGCCAGATCATCGCGAGCGCGCCCGCCTCTCCATCTCCTTGTCCTTGGCGGTCTTGGCAACGCGAATCGCGTCATCTGCGTCTGATATGCACTCGCGAAGGTCCTCGCAATTCTTTTTTCGTCATCCGCTTTGCTCCCCTCGTGTCGAGCGCGAACATATTCGAGGAATTGCGCGCGCTTTAGGTGCTAAGGACAATCACTAGCGTGAATAAAGTGATCTGAGTTATGATATATGTGATTATGAATTGGACTTTACTCTTGAGGAAAGTTGAATCAGGGTACATTTCCCTATATTTTGGTATCACGACTAAATAAGTGAAGATTAGAGGAAAGAAGAAGAAGCTTAACATTCCTAATCCTGTTAGGAATTCATGTAGCACGTGCGGCGAGCTCTCGATTGGAATTCCTGAGGCCCATGCTAAGCCCAACGAATAAGTGTAGATATTCAGCCATGTGACGCCTACAACATACATCCACGCGACGACTTTCGCCACAACTTGGAGTCTTTTGTTTGTTGAAAGTTTTCCTAAAAGCCATATCAGTATCGTTATTATTAACGGAGGAACAATCGTTTTAGCTGCTTTCAATGAAGGGTCGATATTGCTTGGAGATAAGGAGTAAAAAAATTCTGGATATTGGCTCATGATAGCTGAGACTATGCCGATTATTAAAACCAACCATTCAAAAGCTTCATCGACATCCGTTTTAGTCAAGTGCGCTCCTTCTTAAAATGAGGTATCTTAAGCTTTTCGTTCGTCGTCTAACGTGGCTTAGATCTGTTTGCAAGTGTGTTGAGGTTTTTGGGCTTGGGTTCGGGCCAAGCTTCACGTTCTTCATGCCCTCTCCCGCTACCGACGAGCCTCCTCAGCTTAACCTGGAGACTTTGGCCCCCAAGGACCGCAATGGGCATGACTGTTCCGACGTTCAGGCAGTGGTTGAACGCCGAGTATCACGAATGGATGAAGATGAAGATCATGCTGCCGGAAGAGGAGAGGAAAGCGCTCAAGGAACTGCTTGACGCTACTTTGACCAGATCAGATGCCGGATCCATAGTGCCGAGGCCGCTTCCGAGCGAAACGATGTTCATGCTGATTCAGTTGAAAGTCAAAAACAACGAACTTGAGGAAGGATGCTAGAGTAGTCTCTCCTTCGCTGTGATCTTCTGCTCGAACACCCACGTGCATGATAGGATTTGGGATACTCGCATACAATCGATTGGGACCTAACCCGATATGCACTGTTCTGGTCCAAGCAGAATCTTGTCACGGTCCAACAGGAATTGGATGGCTCTGTCAGCAGCCTCCGTCTTCTGCTTCTCCGTTTCCGGAGACAGGTCGCCTGCTTTCGCTGCGATGAGCCATGCGTACCACATCTCATCAAGCCCGAGACCCTTGGAACGATGAAGAACCTGGCTCGCCCAGTAGTACAATCCTCTGATCACATCGGGTGGCACGACGAACGTCGTCTTGAAGGCCTCCAATATGTCGTTTCTGGTTGTTGTTTTCCGCGGGAGTACAGTGTATTTCTCGAACTTGCTCCCCTCTTGGGGAGTCACTGATTCCCAAATCTCTCGCTCAAGAGCGGCCCGTATCAATGGTGCCGCGCAGAGCATGCCCGGTACGCTTAGTAGCATCAGTTCCTTGGCGGCATCATACCACATGGGTGGATGAACGTCAGATCGCCACACTCCGACTTCCTCATATTGAAAGGAAGTATCAAGCTGCTTCCGGGTTCGATCTAGGTGAAGTCGGTACTCTTCCACAACAACCCACGCATTCGTAGCGAGACCTCCTACCATGGCTACGGCATAGTCACGGTTCACCCTCTTCCTCTTTAGAATCATCATGTTCGGAGATTGTGATGAGTTCAGCGTCTTCAGGTCAACAAGCAGGTTTTGCAACGTTGTAGCCGCATCGTGGAGCCACTTGGTGAGAAAGAGCAATACTTCTCTGCAGGCCCACCAGTGAGCGATTTGGGCAGCAGCTTTCTCCGACTCGCAAACCAGTCTTTGTCCTTTCTGCGGGAACACGCGTCTAGCAGTCCATTCAACACTATCTAGCGTGAATCTTGGGTATTTGCTGGCCATCAAAGTCTTGATCATAGCGGTGTCATGTTGGACGCTTTCCCCAACCGCATCCAACCACCTTTCTGTTTCGTCTACTAATGAAGGACGGAAATCCTCGAGTGTGAATTCACGCAATAGGTTCAGCCAATCGCGATATCCCTTCAGATCGCTTTCCATCTCTCGCTACAACATCCTCCACGTAAGTTACATTGCCGGATAATTAAGACTTGGGCAAGGATTCGCTTGTGCGATGATACCGATGTGAATGCATGCTCGGGGTCTGGGCCGTCTCCGATTTTGCGATTGTCGCCATTTGGGATCGTTTCCTCCCTCTCATCCAGATGAGCACAAGAACCACCAAAAGGATCAATAACAGAAGACCCACGCTTAAGACTCCGACGACGGGAAACCCAAACGCTATTTCGAGGTATGTGTCCTTGACCAAAAGAACGCTTCGCGTGATCTTTGCTCCTAGATATGAGATCGTGAGGTTGTACTCGCCCATGTCAACTTTGGGAAACTCGACAGAACTCGGGGCGACAGTTGACATACTTGTGGAGAGTGTTGCGTTGGACAAGACGACAGTCGCAAATGGCAGTTCGGACTGGAGACAATCTAGGGTATGGACTCTCAAGAGGAGCTTCGGACGAGCGTAAAGAACCTCAGCTGTACAATTCGAGAATTTCCATGCATTGACAAACTCCGTCAATAACATCCAACGTACCGCACACTCGGGTCGTCCTGGGTCCAGAATGTAGAAGTGACTCTCATTGTAGCCAGCAACCACTATGTAGTGACCGACCTTCGTCGGTGTCTGTCCGGCAATGATATCGACTCCAATCAAGACCACGCACGGGTAGTTCTCGGAGATCCAGTGCTTTAGTGTCTGTGCGGCAAAGCTCTCGTTCCCTGTGGCGAGGAGATTCGGCTCAAGCTTCATTGTCAAGTTCCTGCTTGCAAAGGGGGCTGGGAACCACCATATGAAAGTGGTGTTGAAGTAGTCTGTTCTCATCTCTTGGGCAAGCTCCGTCTGAGAAGGCAGTGGGTTCCATTCTAGGAACGCGAACAGCATTTGACCACAAGCCGGACCGCAATAGTTGCCGTTGAGCTGGAAGCGATAACAGTACCCAAGACTCGAATCGTTGAATCTCGGGATCATGTGAGAGGAGAGAACAGCCGTGGGCGAGTTGAGACTTCTTCCTCCCCAGCGAGAACACCAAATCAGGTCAGCAGCCAAGCCAGTCTTGACGGTGTTCCCCGCGATGGGAACTAAGACGGAGGCAAACAGGATCGGAACGAATAGGAAAACGGGGTCAGCTTTCATTACTCTCAGCCGTGCGCTTGTGTAGAGGTTGCTTTCCCCAGATTTAGCAGTTATGTCGTTTCTCCTCGCACAGAGGCGGCGCGGAGACATCCCATTCGCAGATGCGAAAAAACGTAAGAGTAGTCAGTTTGCACTAATCGAGATTTACATCCTCTTATCCTGAGTTTGGTCTCGCCGCTTCGTATTTGAACTCTTGGCCTCACCTTTATGACCTTTCGGGGCTTCGTCCTTCGAAGATGCTCAGTAGGGCCGAGATCTCCTTTTTTCAACGCGCGGTAATAGCGATTTGCCTCTGTTTTCGATACAATGCGCAGAACCGGAAGCCGGAATCCTCTCAACGTGCATCACGTTGAAGTCCCCCGCAAGAGCTAAGAAGCAATCTGGACTTATTGTCTGATGGAGTTGGTGAGAATGAAGGGACAATTGATGATTAACAAGAGGAGGAGATATGGAGCATGAGCGAAGGCATTTCCATACTCCTCCTCCTGGTGGTCTTTCTCGGCTTCGCCATCGTGATTTGGATCCTTTTGGGAATAGAAGATGCCTTGGACACAATCCACGAAGCGGAGAGGAAGAAGAAAGAGCCACCCCTCCTCCAAGGTGAGTAAGAGACAGGCGTCATTGCCATGTATCTCACTTGGCGTGAACCAATCTTAACGAATTGTCGATTTTTGCCCGGTCCCGTTATAAACCATCAACGCCAGAAATCGACATTCTCTTTTATGCTGTTGCGTAGAAAAACCGCAGAAGTGTTAGCGTTACAAACGGTTAGGACTGCTCAGTTGAGGAGAACAGTCTTAGACCTCTATCGAGTGGAAATGAGGGATGGAAATTGATAGATGAGAACCCGGCCTTGACCGTGGGTCTGGAATGGCATCAAAGGCTGAAGGCGCACAAGCTGTTCTGCGATTGTCCGTCGGAGC
>Ga0315280_10008410_pt1 | contig 13515 bp, 13 predicted proteins | sample YL17G06_40_MG_FD_203697 | JGI IMG/M metagenome (GOLD analysis project Ga0315280, IMG submission 203697) | Sediment microbial communities from Yellowstone Lake, YNP, Wyoming, USA - YL17G06_40 | ecosystem: Environmental > Aquatic > Freshwater > Lake > Sediment | place: USA: Wyoming | collected...
TGCGTAACCACAAGGGCTATGTGGCGGCCCTCAATAACATCGAGAAGGGCCTGGAAACGGCGGACCGCGCGGCCGCCAACGGGAACTACAGCGTCATCGGGGAGCTGAAGCGGCGCTTCACCTGGAATCACGCGGGGACGCTGTTGCACGATGTGTACTGGGAGGTCTTGGGCGGCGACGGGGATCCCAAGAAGGGTCCCGATGTCCTGAAGATGATCGAGCGGGACTTTGGCTCCTTCGACGCCTGGAAGGCCGACTTCAAGGCGTGCTCCATCTCGGCCAAGCTGAGCGGCTGGGGCCTGCTGGTGTACGATGCCCTGGGATCCCAGCGGCTGCTGAACGTCCTGGTGGACGAGCACCACTACGGCGCCATCTGGGGAGGTATTCCCCTGGTGGCATGCGACGTCTTCGAGCACGCCTACTACCACAAGGACGGCCCGAGCCGCGCCAAGTACACTGACAACTTCCTGGCCGGGCTCCACTGGGGCCGCGTCAACGATCGCTTCAAGAAGTATTGCAAGTAAGTCAGCTGACGACTGGATTCACAGGCATACAGAGAACGGCCGCGCCAAAGAAATGAATCGGCGCGGCCGTTTGTTTTGGGCGATGCCGCCTTGTGCGGGATCAGGCAAGTCCCGCTCTCGAGGGGTGAGGAGCAACCCAAGAGGGAAGATCTTCCTCTTTCATTCCCTTGAACTTGCAGCTATATGGACAGGTCACACACAGGCCCTTCAGCGGGGGAACGGGTTTCTCACCCTTTATGGATTCGATGAGGGAGATCGCCCTTTTCACATCCGGCTCCGCCCCCTCAGCCACCAGCACCACGGAGCCCTCCGATCCTCCGATGCCTCCCGCGGCGACCAGCTTCGTACTGACATTGGCCAGGATCTTCAGGGCGCGAATCTCGGTGACCACATTGGCATTGCAGAGGATGAACATCCCAAAATTGGCGCCCAGTGAGTAATCGAATGTCTTCGATCCCACGGAAGCCACCGCCTCGGGGACAGAGGGAATGAGCTTCTCGAGCCCCACCGGGACCAGGTAGCGAAGGCCCGTCGAGGTAAGAATTCCAAGCGAGTTGCCCACTGTGCCCCCGTCCCAGCCTGAGGTGATGATCCCCACGTTTCCCTGCGGATCAATAGCGTTCGCTCCCTTGATGAAGACGGTATGAATGGAGAAATCCTCGAGCGCCCCCTTGATGTCTTTCTTGGAAACTGCACCCCTCTCGAGGATGATCGGAAAAGGATGCCGGTCGCTGGGATTGGTTGCGCAAAGGAGGCCACAGACATTCGTCCCTGCGGTGAAGCGCTGAGGCTCGACCTTTTCCTTCAAGAGCTCCTGGGCAATGAATCCATTCGTCGTGCCGCCGGCCAGGATGATATAGGCTTTCTCCGTGGCGATCTTCACCTCTTCCATCTGGACGACGGCTTTGGCGATCAAGCGTCTTGACTCCGCCGAGGTAAGAGTAAACACCGCCTTCATGTCCTCGCTCCTTTCTCAGAAGAAACCGATGACGATCGGGTCCCTGGCAAGGTCCTTCCCCGCTTCGATGTTCAGGAAAGATCCTCCCCGGGTGCGGTGGGGGATGATCCTGGACCCAAAGCGATCCTCCACGTAACGCCATGAGATCGGAGGGATGATCGGGCCAGCCCTCTCTCGGTGTCAAGGCAAATCAGGCTGCGGGCGCGACTTGTTCGCTCAGGTGCGCTCACCATCGGGGTGCAGCATCGCAACGCGGCTCGGCACGAACGGATCGGTGAAGACGGTAGCGGCGGGAATACCGCGCCGCTCCAGGGGGCTGCCGTCCTGCGCACCGCTCGATCAGCAGGGGCTTCTGCCGTGGGGACTGGGAAGGCATGTAAGACCAGTCAAATGCCGTTCTGGGGTTTTACATTAAATTTCGATGAAATTGGCACTTTCTTCTTGCGTGGCTTTCAGTGGCCCGTTATATTGGCGAGGTTTTTGCCCGATCCAGAGAATCCATTCTGGCGGATCGGGATCTAATGCGGTAGGGGCGAGTGGACGCCCCGTAGGGCTGCCCAGAGCGGCAGGAAGGAGCGGCTAGAAATGGCTGAGAGCAAGGTACAAAAGGTGGCTCGCCAGGGCACTGCGAGGAAGTCTATCGGCAACTGCCAGTGCGGTGGCGAGCTGATCTGGGCCCAGGTGATCATGACCCGCCCGCGGATGATGAAGGTCTGCGAGAAGTGCGGCTCCTTCCACGAGAAGGAACAGTCCTAACCGCCCCCTCGCCTGATCCAAATTCTACTCGCATCTCTGAGCGCCCTGTTGCGATCGGATTTTTTGCGATGAGCCAGGTGTGTGCGGAATAGTTTTTTCTCTTCCCGCCAGTTATGCCAGCCGGCTCCTTTGGGCGTCTGTGGCAAATCAGCCGACCCGAGATTGAAACCACTTGACGAGCCACCCATCATCCTGTTACCAATTGCATAAGGGAGAATTCGTATCATTGCAATGATGTCAACTAGTTATGTTCGTTGTCTGAGACATCACCTCAAATCATGAATCATGAAAACCCTCCTCTGGCTGGTCGAGCCGCAACCGGATGGGCGCGCCGCCTTCCCCGCGGTGTGTGAACGGGTACGGTTGTATGCGGATCTGGTGGCCCGGATGGGAGAGCGTGGGAGGGATCCCTGCGCCAGCGCTTCGAGGCTTCCTGCGCAAGAAATGACTGCGCAGCGCATGGGAATGCGGTATTCTCGTGTGAGACCTGTCCGGTTTCGCTGTACGTCGTCGTGGTCATCGAACGGGTGCGGCGGGATTCTCGTGCCGTCACTGTGGCTCACTGGGAGCCGCGCGTCCGGCAGGAGGCGAGCAGGGGATGAATCAACCACCGGTGCGTAAGGCGATGCGGCACGCCTACCTGCTTGGCGAGGGTATTTCCCACTCGCTCTCGCCGGCCATCCACAACGCCGCCTTCGCCGCCCTGGGACTCGCCTACGACTATGGCCTGCTTGACGTGCCTCCGGCCAGGCTTCAGGAGGCGCTGGCGCGGATGCGCCAGCCGGACTGCCTGGGCGGCAACATTACCATGCCATACAAGAGTGACGTCCTGGCTGCGGCGGAGGAGTGCTCGGAGACGGTCAGCCGCTGCGGCGCTGCCAGCGTCCTGATCAATCGCGACGGTCGATTTGTGCTGCACAACAACGATGTGGAGGCGATCGCCGCCTGCCTCAGCCGCCGGGCCGCCACGGTGGCCAAGGGGCCGGCCGTGATCGTGGGCGCGGGAGGCTCGGCCGCGGCCATGCTGGAGGCGCTGCGCCGGGTCCCACCCACCCGGGTCCTCGTGCTGGCCCGCCGCCCGGAGGCCGCCAAGGCGCTCGCCGAGCGGGCCCGCGGGTGGGTCCCAGTGCCGGTCGAGGCAGGCCACTTGAAGGAAGGCGCGCGGGCATTGGCCGAGGCGACGCTGATCTTCAACGCCACTTCCCTGGGCGTGCGTGAGGGTGATCCCAGCCCGGTGCCCCGGGAGGCGCTGCGGCCCGGCCTGCTCGTCTACGACATCGTGTATCGCCGTGACGGCCTCAACCGGCTGCAGTCCGACGCCTTGGCCGCGGGGGCGCTGGTGTGCGACGGGATGGCTCACATCTTTGAGCAGGCGCCGTTCACGTTCCGGATGCTGACGGGCCGCGAGGCGCCGCGCGACGTGATGCTGGAGAGCCTCGTCGCGGCTGCGGGCCGCCGGCCCCTCGACTGGGGCTCGGATGCCACCGTTTGAGCGAACGCGGGAGTGTCTCTGCCAGGCGGAAGCGACCCACTGCAGGCTCTCTTAAAATGAGGAGCACCTACGACGGGTCCTAAAGGAGTGGGTGCCCCGCTACAGCCGCGGCCGCCCGCATGCCCGCCTGGGGCCGGGCATCCTCGATCCGCCCGCAGGCTTGCCGGTGCCTCGACCTCCGGGCATCGGCTTCCGCCACACTCCCGAATCGTGGCCCGACCAATTCTGGGCGGTCTCCATCACGTGGGACCCGAACTCCCGGGCCGTCGTCTCGGGAGTACTTCCTGGCTCGTACAACGGTAGGCCAGTTGCTCCGCTACCCCCTTCGTCAGGGCCTCCCCGCCGCTGAAGGTCTCTGAAGAAATGGCAATGACCGCCATTGCGCCCTCCTTCCGGGCCAGTTCGAATCGCTTACGAAGCTGGAGTGACGCGGATCATCCACGGGGTCCACTGCTCAAGTGGCGACCATGTCCTTGGCATCTGCTGTAAACCGCTGGCTACCCCTATTGCGCGAGAGTCCCTTCATTCTTATGCTGTATGCTTCCTCCGAACCCTACGGAAACGGCACCTCCGGTAAGCCGGGAACTCCAGGGTTCCGATCGGGGCGCCTGAAGGAGGCGGGAGAACGGCTTCCAGACGGGTCTGCGCAAGCGGAGCCTCGCAGCACAGAACGACAGATACCGGAAAGCCAAATCCGTGCGCGCCGCCACTTCCCTCAGGAACGTCTCGGTTTCTTCTTGACAAGCCCGGATAGGATACTATATTTATATTGAAAATATATCATGAAAATATTTCTAAGATAACTATCGAAACCCGGCAGGGCGGGAGGGATTGGTCAATGACGACGAAGGTCTCCAAGAGCAAGAAGGCCATCGTGTACGAGAACTTGAAAAGGAGAATCATCACCAACTCCCTCCAGGCTGGAGAGCCGCTGAATGAAGGCGTGCTGTCGAAGGAACTGAAAACCAGCAAGACGCCCATTCGAGAGGCCATGCAGCAACTCGAAAAGGAAGGGTTTATCGAAAACTTCCCCGGGAAAGGGGCGTTCGTTTCGCGGATCTCCGTCGAGGACATTCTGGAGTTTTTTGAGATTCGAGAGATTCTGGAATGTGAAGTCATTCGTCGGGTGGCCGCGAAGGAGGAACTGAACGTTGCGGCAGCGGAAGCGGTTCGGAAGCGGTTTGAGTCGTCAGAAGCGGATGAGAACAAAACCCTGAGAAGCTCTTTCAAGCCTGGGGACCAGATTCACACGTTCGTGTTCGAAGCATTCGGGAATAAGCGCCTCCTCGAATACTACCGGGGGCTCCAAGAACACATCGAGCGAATGCGGCTGCATTTCTTTAGCCAGCTCCGCCCCGAACGGTCCGAACAGTCGTCGCTGGAGCATCTAGAAATCGTGAACGCGCTCATCGCGCGGGATCCGCAGCGCGCGGAAAACGCCATGCGGACCCATCTCCGAAACGCCACGGATTACCTCAAGCGCATCATCTAGGCGAGGGAGCGAGCAGGAAAATGGTTCACGTGATCAACAAGATCGAACGGCCTTCGAAAGAAATCATTGATCGATTCCGGACGATGGGGTCCGCAACCGTCCATGAGGCGTCGGGCCGGAAGGGAGCTGTCGACGCGGCCGTCAAGCCGATTGCGAGAGGGGTACGCATCTGCGGTCCCGCCTTTACGGTTCAGTGCCATCCGGGAGACAACCTGATGCTCCATAAAGCCCTCGAGCGGGCTCAGCCTGGAGATGTTCTTGTGGCCTCAGTTGGAGCCCATTATGAAGCCGGATATTGGGGCGGCTTGATGGCGACTTCCGCGCAAGCTCGACAACTCGGGGGATTGGCCATCGATGGGTGCATCCGAGATTCCGAAGAGATCGTCGCGATGGGATTTCCAATCTTCTGCCGTGGATTCTCCATTCGCGGAACGGCCAAAGCCGTGCTCGGGCTGATTAATCATCCGACTGTTTTTGGAGGGGTTGTTGTCCATCCTGGCGATCTGATCCTCGGCGATGATGACGGAATCGTGGTGGTCGATCGGAATGAATGTGCCCCAGTCCTGGAGAAGTCGATCGAGCGGAAGCATGCAGAAGAGAAGAAGGCAGAGCAGCTCAAGGCGGGGAGTTCCAGCGTCGAATTGAACAAACTGGAGAAGGTGTTTACAGCCCTCGGCCTGGTCGAAGATTGACACTCCTCATCCCATCCCTCCCCCCAGGGGCAGAGGGAGACAGCCCGTTGGGTGCGGTCGTGAGAATTAAATCAGCGCAATTGAAAGAAGTCGCGGTGGAGATCCTCAAGGGGTTTCGGGCCACGGACGAGGAAGCGGCGCTAGTAGCGGAGAGCTTGGTCCATGCGGACATGCGAGGGATCGACACGCACGGCGTCCATTTCCTGACGCTCCTTTCGCGCCGCATTGATGCCGGAATGATTCAAGTCCCAACAACCGTGAAGGTTGTCAAAGATGACGGTGCCATCGCCCTCATCGACGGGGCGGATGGCCTGGGCCAGGTTGCCGCCCATCGCGCTATGGAGCTGAGCATTCAAAAAGCGCGCATGTTCGGCATCGGAACGGTGCTCGTGCGGAATACCAATCATGTGGGGATCCTGGCCTTCTACGTCATGCATGCGGCAAGGCAGGGCATGGTCGGGATTGCGATGGGCAATGCCGCTCCCGCCATGGCACCATGGGGCGGAACCGAGCCCTTCTTTGGCACCAACCCCATCGCCATTGCCGTTCCAAATGGCGCAGAGGAACCGGTCGTGCTCGACATGGCCTCCAGCGTTGTCGCCCGAGGGAAGATCCGACGCGCAGAGCGGATGAAAGAACCCATCCCGTTGGGGTGGGCCCTCGATGAGACGGGAACACCAACGACGAATCCCACGGCTGCCCTAAAAGGGACCCTGCTGCCGATTGGAGGACCAAAGGGGTACGGGCTCGCGTTGATGATCGATGTCCTCAGCGGTTTGCTCCCGGGGTCCCAATACGGTCCAAACGTGAAGACGTTTCATCAGCCCGTCGGGCCCACGGGCGTCGGCATGTGCGCGATGGCCATTGATATTGCGCGCTTCATGCCCCTCGACCAATTCCAATCGCTACTCCAAGCCTATCTCCGCGCGATCAGGGAATCCAGGAAGGCGCGAGGGACTTCCCGGATCTATCTTCCCGGCGAAATCGAATCCGAAAAGGAGAAGAAGAGTGCGGCGGAAGGCATTGAGATGAACGCGGCGAACGTCAGCCATCTCAACCAACTCTTGGAACGCGTGAAGAGTCCCCTGCGGTTGCGAGAGGAAAGTGCCTAAATGAAATGGATTATCCGGGTCAATACTCGCACTGGGAAAATCGCCAAACAGGAAGCCACATCGGAGGAGATGCACTGGGGGGGACGGCTGCTGGTCGCCAAATTCCTCCTCAGAGAAGTGCCCCCAACGTGCGATCCGTTGGGACGGCGCAATAAGCTGATCATCACCCCCGGGCTGCTGGGGGACACGCCCGTGACCACGGCCGGGAAATTCTCTGTCGGCGGGAAGAGCCCGCTCACGGGGGGCGTCAAAGAGAGCGACGTGGGGGGTGAAGCCGGCAGACAGCTCGCCCGTCTTGGCATCAAGGCACTGGTCCTCGAGGATCTCCCCGACACCCCGCACACGGATGTCCTCATTATCACCGCAAACGCCATGACCGTCTCCGCCATGCCCGAGCTCAAGGGCAAATGGGTGACGGAAACCTTCCAGATCCTCCGAAAGAGTTTCGGCCCCAATGCGGCGATCATGTGTGTCGGACCGGCAGGGGAGATGAAGCTACTGAGCGCGGGCGTGGCGGTGACCGATGCGCAGGACATTCAGCTGCGGAAGGCGGCCCGAGGCGGGCTCGGGGCCGTGATGGGGTCCAAGGGCATCAAAGCGATTGTCATCGACGACACGGGTGCGCCGCCTCCGCCGGTCTTCGATCAGGCCCTGCTCCGTGAAACAAGCAAGGAATTCGTGCAAATGATTCTTGCGGATCCGAAGACCGAGAACCGGCACAAGTACGGGACGCCCGCGATTCTGATGGCGGCGAACGCGTTGGGGCTCTTGACCACGAGAAACTTTAGCGTAGGCCAATTCGAACACGCGGAGGCGATTTCCGGCGATCGCGTGGCCGAGATGATCGAGGAGCGGAGCGGCGAAGGGCGGTCCGGGACGCTCTGCGTGCGAGGGTGTGTCATCAAGTGCTCCAACGTCTTTCCTGATCCGTCAGGGAAGAAGGCGGTAGCATCGCTCCAGTACGAGAGCATCGCCCTCCTGGGCCCCAACTGCGGCGTTGGAGACCTAGACGGGATTGCGGTAATGAACGACCTCTGCAACCAGGTCGGGGTTGACACGATTGAAGCGGGGGCAGCCATTGGGGTGGCCATGGAAGCGGGGGTCATTCCGTTCGGTGATGCGAAAGGGGCGGCAGACCTGATCCGGGAGATCGGCCGCGGAACCTATCTGGGCCGGATCCTGGGGAGCGGGGTGGTGATCACAGGACGGGTGCTGGGTGTTCGGCGGATCCCGGCGATCAAGGGCCAGGCGATCCCCGGCTACGACCCGCGGGCGCTCAAGGGGAACGGCGTCACCTATGTCACCTCACCCATGGGAGCCGACCATACGGCGGGGAACGCGTTCGAAACCGCCACGACCATCAATCCCCTCGGGCAGGAGCGGCAGGTCGAGAGCTCCCGCAAGCTGCAGATCCGGGCGGCCATTCTCGATAGCATGGGGCTCTGCCTGTTCACCCGCCCGCCGTTTGTGAAGAAGCCCGAATTCTTCGCGCTGTTCCTGAAGGGTCGATATGGCTGGGACGTGACCTACGACGACGTGCAGAAGATGGGGATCGAGTGTCTCAGCACCGAGCGGGAATTCAACCGGCGCGCGGGGGTCTCGGAGGAGTTTTACGATGCGCCCGAGTTCCTGCGCGAGGAACCGCTCCCGCCAAAGAATGCGGTGTATGACATTCCGATGGCAGAGATGCAGCGGATTTGGGACGTGGAGATTCCCAAGGGCGTGTTTTGATTTGGGATTCGGGCGACTGTGCCGCATGAAGACGGTGAACCCGAGCCTTTCCGTGTCCTGATACGTGAGATCAAGGAGGGATAGGAATGGAGATGGAAGGTCTTGTAGCCGTGATCACTGGCTCCGCAAAAGGGCTGGGGAAGGCGATTGCCGAGAGGTTTTTCCAGGAAGGCGCGCGGGTCGCGCTGTGGGATATTGACCTCGAGTTAGTGAAACAGACCAGGGACGGACTAGATCCTTCTGGGGGAAAGGCTATTACTGCGCACGTCGACATCACGAACGAGGGGGAAGTTGGTCGAGCTGTTTCGGAGACCCTGGAGAGGTTCGGAAGAATAGATGTCCTGGTCAACAATGCGGGGATTTCCCGCCATCGGAAAATCGAAGAGATGACCGTCGAGATGTTCGAATCGGTGATGAAGGTTAATGTCACGGGCACGTTCATCTGCTGCCGGGCCATCACCCCGGTCATGAAGAAGCAGGGGAGCGGAAAGATAGTCAATATGTCCTCCCTGGCAGGCCGGACCGGTCGTCCAGGGGTCGCCGTGAACTACGCCGCAGCCAAGGCCGCGATCGTTGGCCTCACGCAGACGCTGGCACGAGAGCTCGGGCCCTCCCGGATTTACGTGAATGCCATTGCCCCCGGCCCGATCTTGACAGAGCAGACGAAGCAGTATGTTCCGGAGCCCTTCACCTCTTGGAACGTGGGCCGCGCCGTTCCCAAGGACGGGTTGCCGGAGGACGTCGCGGATGCCGCGCTCTTCCTGGCGTCCCGCCGGTCCGACTGGGTAACCGGGGTGACACTCGACGTGAACGGCGGGATCCTGATTCGGTGAAACGACCATTCCTCCAGATCGGGTCGGGTGACGTGGGCTCGCTTACTTAGGTGATGAGGGGTGTTCCCCGCGAGATGCCATATCAATAAAGCAAGGAGACGATCGTGCCAGAACTGAAGGTTGTGAACATTAAGGATGTGAAAGCGGAACGTCGAGATCCTCCGAGAGTGTCGTGGATTCTGGTCTCCGAAAAAACAGTGGGGGCCCAGAATCTGGCTATGGGCGTGAATGAGACGTATCCAAGCGGGATGGTGCCAGAGCATGTCCATGACAAGGAAGAAGAAATCATGTTCTTCCTTGCAGGGCGAGGGGCGTTTGTAACCGAGGGTCGCGAGATTCCTTTGGAGCCAGGAGTGTGCATCTATAACCCGCCTGGAAAACCCCATAAGATTATCAACACCGGAGACGAGGTGCTCAGGTTCGTGTGGATTTATTCGCCGCAGTTGCCGAGTCACCGAAAATAGCGAAGAGATTAGGGGAAAGGGCCAAGTCACACGGAGAAGCTGGCACACCCAGAGGCGAAAGGAGCATGAACATGGGAAAGTGGAATCTGCCCCCCGAGGGCGGTCACATGGACAAGCCGAGCAAGATCTACTTTCAGACGATGACGAAGAAGGATGTGGATGAGCGGCTCAAGAAGAACGACCTGATCATCATCCCGCTCGGCTCGACCGAGAACCACGGAGCGGCGGGTCCCTACGGCGAGGACACTTTCATTGTGACTCGAATCGCCGAGGAGGTCGCCAAGGCCACGGGCTGCACGGTGGCCCATCCGGTTTGTTACGGATCCCATCCTTACCACCATCTCGGCCAGCCCGGGACGGTCATCATCTCGGATGACGTGTACTCTGCCTACCTCCGAGCCATCATGGCCGGCTTCTGGAACACGGGCTTCAGGAAGCAGATCTTCATCAGCCTCCACGGCCAGGAGTACATCGTCCCCTCGGCTGTCAATGAGTTCGGCAAACGGTACCAGGTGCCGGCTATCATCATCTTCCTCGACCTGCCGCGGATCATGGGCGACACGCTCAAAGACAAGCCCCACGGGGGACCTTTCGACAACCCATTCCAGCACGCCTGTGAGGCGGAGACGTCGCTCTCCATGGCCCTGTTTCCCGAGATGGTGCAACTCGAAAACGCGGAGGACAATACCCCATGGGGCTTCCTGCCGCCGGGGCACCTGGACCGGGGCGGGGACATCTACGGGAATCCGATCCCGGGGCACTGCCAGATCGGTTGCGGGGGTATCGAGTGCGTGATCTATCCTGAGGGCGTCATCGGAAAGCCCTCGCTCGCCGACCCGAAGAAGGCATACAAGAGCATCGAAGTCGTGCTCGACTACGTCAAGAAGCTCCACGACGACATCTTTACGAAATTCCCGGTCGGGGCCCTCCCTGAGACCAAGTACATCACGCAGCGGCCGAAGGAGGAGATCGACGCTCTGCTCAAAGGGCCGCTCAACGGGGGCCGTCATCTTTACACGCTCGGGTTTCCCGCGTGAGGAGGCGCTCGCGAAGCGCCTAGCGCAGAAGGCAACCCGAATGTTGTCGGCGAGAGATGGGGGAGGGAATTTATTCCTCCCCTCTCTCCTCGCTACCTGAAGCAAGTGTCCTATTTACGCTCTCACCGGCATGGGCGCGCACATGTGAAAGCGAGTATGGGAGCCAGCCCAGAAGCAAGGCTGTCCCTCTCCGCTTCACCTGGGAGGCGTCATGAAAGCGATCATGAAAGCCAGTGTAGACGCAGGTTCTCTCGAAGTGAAAGAGCTGCCGACTCCGAGACCCGGCCGAGGCGAGCTTCTTATCAAGATGAAGGCCGCAGGAATCTGCTTCAGCGATGACATGATCCTCACGAACAAATACAAGGGGCGAGTGCCGGTCCCCATCCCGCTGATCATGGGACATGAGGGCGCGGGGGTCGTGGCGGAGGTGGGGGAGGGGGTCGAGCGGATCAACGTCGGGGATCGGGTGGGCCTGAATCCCCTGTGGGGTTGCGGGCTTTGTGTGAACTGCCTGAACGGCTATCCGAACATGTGCCAGGAGTGGCGGCACTTGGGCATCACCTGCGACGGGACGTTTGCGGAGTATCGGGTGGTGCCGGCCTTTGTCGCTTCCAAATTGCCCGACAGCGTTTCACTGACGGATGCCGCATTCCTTGAACCCATCAGCCTGACCGTGCGAACCTTGGATCAGGTCAAGCCGAGGTTAGGAGATACGGTTGCGATCATCGGGCCGGGCTCGATCGGGATGTTCCACCTGCAGGCCTTTAAGTCGGCCGGGGCCTCAGTCGTGATCGTGATTGGTCTCGATCGGGATGCGAAACGGTTCGAGATTGCGAAGAAGCTTGGGGCTGATCATATCGTTAACGGCAGCCACGAGGATGTGGTGAGGCGAGTGAAGGATCTGACGAACGGCGTGGGCGTCGATATTGTCGTGGAGACGGCGAATCATCCTTCCACGGTTCCCCTTGCGGTCAACCTGGCCGCGGCCAGGGGCCGCGTTGTTCTATTTGGCCTCTATCCCGAAGCGACCATAAGCCCTCTGACCCTGTTGAGAAGCGGCGTGACATTGGCTGGAGATGTCGCAGTGCTTCCGAGTCAATTCCTCAGGGCCATTCGCTGGGTCGAATACAAGAAGGTGTTGGCAGAACCCATGGTGAGCTGCCGGTTTACCCTGGATCAGGCCAAGGAGGGCTTCGAAGCTTTCCATCAAGGCGATACCGTTAAAGTGCTCTTTGAGATCTAGGCAAGGTGGTAGAGCGGGATAGCGCCAAGTGCAAGAACGCACCCGGCAGATGCCCTTTGGACCGAGGAATGGACGGCCAGAGTTCAAACCTGTGGCCGGGAGGAAGCGATGCTCCAGCGACTCAGCGACGTCCTGCGACGGTGCACCGAAACAGTGATCATGGTCCTGATGGCGTTCCTTGTGGCGATCGTGGTGCTGAGCGTTATCTACCGCTACATCTTGCTTTCGCCGCTCACGTGGTCAGAGGAGGTCGGCCGGTACGTGATGATCTGGGTGGGATTCTTGGCAGCCAGTATTGCCATGCGAGAAGGACTCCACGTTAGTGTGGACTTCGTGCTTCAATGGGTTACGCCGGGGATTGCTGCCTGGCTGAGAGGTCTGGCCCGCGGGGCGATGGTGGTATTCCTGTTGGTTGTGATGGGCTACGGATTCTTCTTTGTAACCAACCTGTGGGACCAGTGGAGTCCGGTCATGGGCATTCGGATGACGTGGCCGTACCTCGCGATCCCAGTGGGCAGCCTCCTGATGTTGGTCCAAATGGTGACGCCGTCAAGCCAAGAAATCAAGACGAAAGCAGCGGATTAGAAGGAATCCATGCTGACAATTCTGGCCCTGACATTCCTGGTGACCGTGGGGATCGGGGTTCCCATCGCTTTCGCCCTCGGTTTGGGCGCGGCGGCGGCTGTGGTGGCCTGGGGCCAGGTGCCGCTCTGGTTGCTGCCGCAGCGGATGTTCACGGGGGTGGACAGCTTTGTCTTCATGGCCATTCCCTTCTTCATCCTCGCAGGTGAGCTGATGTGCACCTCGGGGATTCTCGACCGCCTTGTGAAGTTCACCGACGCCTTGGTCGGGCACATTTGCGGTGGGCTGGCGCACGTCAACATCGTAGCAAGCATGATCTTCGCGGGGATCAGTGGTTCCGCCGTCGCCGATGCTGCCGCGCTAGGGGCGCTGCTGATCCCGAGCATGCGGAAGGAATACGACGTAGACTTTGGCAGCGCCGTCTGCGCGGGCGCCTCGACCATCGGACCCATCATCCCGCCCAGCATCCCTATGGTTATCTACGCCCTGGCGGCCGGCGGGGTGTCCATCGCCGCCCTGTTTCTGGCCGGCGTCATCCCTGGTATTCTCATGGGACTGGGTATGATGGCCATCGCATACGTGATCGCGCGGCGCCGCGG
>Ga0315280_10008412_pt1 | contig 13512 bp, 8 predicted proteins | sample YL17G06_40_MG_FD_203697 | JGI IMG/M metagenome (GOLD analysis project Ga0315280, IMG submission 203697) | Sediment microbial communities from Yellowstone Lake, YNP, Wyoming, USA - YL17G06_40 | ecosystem: Environmental > Aquatic > Freshwater > Lake > Sediment | place: USA: Wyoming | collected...
CCCCCCACTCCGGTCAGAGAAGCGACGATGCCCACCAAGAACCCGGAAATAGGGAGAAGCAACAATGACCACATCGCTACCGTCCTAAAGCCTCGGCCATAATATCGCGCTTCAGGCTAAACCTCAAGCATATGTTTATGGCCCAGCTGTTTTTATCGTCATAAGGGAAAGAAATCCGGCCAAATAAATCCCGGCGGCGATAAAGATCACCACCCTAAACCCAAAGATCAAGGCCAGAATAACACACAGCACCGAGCCAATGACAGTGGCATAGCCATTGATACCCCACACCCAGGGAATCAAACGCTGGGAGACTTGATTTATCAAGGCAATGCCGAACGGGAACGGCATTCCCATCAATAAAGCGAGCGGAGCGATCAAGAGGATGGCGATCAGGACACGGACCGCCATAGAGTACCCTAAACAGGCTTTAAATATCATTGGCGACGTCCACAAAATGAGCCCGCAGAAGACGGCAATTGCCGGAACAACAACGGCAAGCGCCCGTTTTGGAGGCAGTCGAAATTTCCCGGATAAGAAACTTCCGCATCCTGCCGCCGTCAGGATGGCAAAAAGGACCACCGCCACCGAATAGTTAGGATTGCCCATAAATAAGGTGAATTTTTGGATAAAAGCAATTTCGATCAAGATGAATCCCATCCCCAAAGCGGAGAAATACAGAAGGAACCTAATCTTTCCGGGTGCGCGCAACCCGGAGCGTTTAAACAAGTATAACGGCAGAATAATGAAGATGCCCGATAAGAGCGCAGCTTCGGCAAGAATAGCCAGCAGGATAAAATCGGAACTCTTGTAAAAGCGCAGAGATTTATCGAACCCGGCCGGCATTTTGCGGACATCAAAGCGCAAGAAGCGAGTGAAATGGTTGAAAAACGGACGGTCATCAGTCACCGGGGAGATGTCGATCCCGATTTCGGTATAGTACTGTTTCCATCCTTCAGGCGAGGCGATCAATTTGAGATATTCCTGATACTGAGGATGATCGAACCCGAGGCCTTTAGGCCCATAAATAACATCTTTATGTATTCTCTCTTCCCGGAACGTTTCCAATTCTGGCTCGGTGAAATCCCCGTTCTTCAAGATGAATTGCCCGCCCCCAAACGGACTCAACGGGTCGTGCATGATAATGATCCGCTCTTCTGGATGAGTGACGCCGCGGGCCCGCAAGACTTGAGCAGCGACAACGGCGAGCCGGATGGCGCCCGGCCGCTGGATGTAGATGAACCCGCCTTCTTTCAGGTGGTCTAAGTATTCGTGAAACGCCTCAATGGTAATAAGATACGTTTCAGACAAGTTGACCGCGCCTGATGCAATAGCGAAGGGGGAGGCACTTTTAATTTGCTGAATAATATCATATTTCTGTGTGCTCCGCCGGATAAAGCTTCGGCCTTCATCATTGAACAGCTCGACGTTCGGCTGATTAAACACGGCGCCGATATACTCCCGGTACCGCCCTTGAACAATATCAACGATCACCGGGTCCAATTCCACTCCGATGATCGAACGCGGGCGATAGGACAGGGCGTAAAACACCTCTTCGCCTCCGGCCGGACCGACGACCAACACCTCGGGATTTTTCACTAACCGATAAACCACCGCGGCTCGATGATCCGGTTCCAAGGCCTCCACATTCCCGTTGAACGGGACCATAAAGCCTTGATTCGTCCCGCCGTCAATCCAGATGATTTTGTACGGGCCGTGGGGCGTCACATCAATCCGCGACACCGGCCCCCACTTGGAGAATTCAACTTCTCCCGCCAGCTGGGCTTTCTTGAAATCCCTCTTGGCTTCATGAACTGTCGGCTGGAAAAGAGTATTGCGATAGGCGAACACACCTATCAGCGCAACAAATAAAATGGCATCAGCAAACACGATGCGCCTATCCACCTGTTGGCCTAAGAAGATAGCGGCGATAAGACCCAACAGCGCCGTCAAAAGAACTGTGCCGGGAGCTCCGAGCATCGGCACAAGCAGGATCACGGCCAAGCATCCCAGACCAGCCCCAACAAGGTCGGCGAAATAAAGCTTGTTGACTTTTTCGGGAAAATTGGAAAGCAGCAGGACGATAATCGCACCGGAAAAGAAAAATGGCAGGGCTAACGCCAGAAAATAGATGACCAAATAGAGATACTGAACCGGCTGTTCTCCCATCTCGCCGAATTGGAGCGGAACATCCAGCACGATTTTCAAGGTGACAATCACACTGAAACCCAAACACGTGGCCAAGACCATCAGCATCTTGTGAAAGTTGAAACGCTGGAAAAACGGAAAAATGGAGAGAATCACGCCGCTCAACCCGAGCCCAAAAAGAGCGGTGCTGATAATCAGGAACGCAAAGTGGTTAAAAAAGATAAAAGAGAACAGCCTGGTGAAAGTCAGCTCCAGCATCAGAGTTGCGCCGGCGACAAGGCTGATTCCCAGATAATATCTCATCATTTCGTTCTTGGCGGTTGGCGAACGGGAAAAAATCATAAGACCGCGGCTCCTTTCCTAAAAGGCATGTCCATAACAAAAAAATGGGCCCGGCTCAACGCTCCATGACAATGTCATCGTCTGTATCGAACTCCCCATCCTTTCCCGCTGAGATGAGCCGAAAATTGGAATCGGAGACCCTCTCATACTTGATCGGCCTGCCCCAGCCGTCTGAAGGATCTCCCGAGAAAAGGCGGGCGGCAAAGAGCGTTTTCAAGTCCGCGGGCGTTTGGCCCTCGGTGCTTGTGAAGAGATTGATGGCTTTTTCCAATGTCGACATATTGACCTGGGTGAGTTGCGTCCTGATTTTATTGTAAGCATCCATGGTTCCTTCGATGTAGCTTTTTTTCCCGGCCTTGGCGAAATAAAGGAAATACACGATCACCATGGCCAGCACGAGGACAATCAAGGCACCTCTTATTTTCATGTGAACCTCTGGCTCGTTTATAGCAAAAGCCTCGGGCGAAGTCAAAGTGTCTGAGAATCGAACAAAAGATTTATGAAATAAGGGGAAAAGGGGCATGACCCGTGTAGGGCTCGAACCTACAACCTGCGGATTAAGAGTCCGCTGCTCTACCAATTGAGCTAACGGGCCAAAAAATCCCCTTTAGTTTAGATAACTCCTCCCCTCTTGTCAAACGCACGCATATAAGATGGGGACGGTTCTCCAGGAGAACCGTCCCCAGAATGATTGAATTTGCACAGCGCCCACTCTTTGCTTATAATGTTGGCGAGAGCGAAAATTTTCTATGGATGCAAATATCCTCTTCATCATCGTCCTTGCGGTTGTCGTGGCCTTATTCCTCTTTTTGTTCTCCTTAGCCCGCTCCCTCAAAAACACGTCTGCTAAGATCGAGGAAATACAGCGCGCGCAGACGGACAACCGAGCTCTCGGTCTGATGCAGCAGCAGATCGGCCAGCTCACCCAGCAGTTCAACCAGCAGCTCCAGAATATGAGTTCCCAGTTTCAAAAGACGACGGGAGACATCGGGCAGAGCCTGGGAAACGTGCAGAGTCACCTCGGCAAAGTCGAGATAGTGACAAAAGAAGTCCTGGAGAAAGCGAAAAACATCTCCAGCCTCGAAGATTTGCTGAGGGCGCCCAAATTCAGGGGAGGCCTGGGCGAATTCTTCCTGGGTGATTTGCTGGGTCAAATTCTCCCGCCGGCCTATTATTTTTTACAGCACAGGTTCAAGAGCGGCGAGAAAGTCGATGCGGCGATTAAGCTCGGGGACAATCTTGTCCCCGTGGATGCCAAATTCCCGCTGGAAAATTTCAAAAAATATGTCGAGGAGGAAGCGGCTAAAGAAAAGGAGACTCTGCGGAAAAAATTCGTCGCCGACGTCAAGAAGCACATCGATGATATCGCCTCCAAATACATCTTGCCAGACGAAGGCACTTACAATTTTGCTCTGATGTACATCCCCGCTGAAAATATTTATTACGAGACCATTATCAAAGACGAAGCCTTTGGCGAAGAGAGGAGCATTTTTTCCTACTCGCTCGAGCGCCGAGTCATCCCCGTTTCTCCCAATTCTTTTTATGCCTATCTGCAGGTTATTGTCTTCGGGCTCAGGGGGATGGAGATCGAAAAATCAGCCCAGGCCATCTTCCAGACTTTAGCTCAACTGCGGGGAGACCTCGGCCGCTTCCGGAATGACTTCCAAACCCTTGGAACGCATCTCGCAAATGCCAAGACAAGGTTTGATGATGCGGAAAAGCGCCTGGAAAAATTCACCGACCGGCTGGAGTTGATGACAGAAGAAAAGCCGACAGAGCTTCCTGTGGCTTCAAAGCCGGATAATAGCTCAGGCTAATTTCATCCTGCTATTTTCTCAACGCGCTCAGTTTCTCCGGACTGCCGATAAAGATAAGGACGTCGTCTTGCTGGATTTTCCTCTCTCCGGGGGGATTAAATTCGTAATTCTTAGTTTCGGCTTTTCTTAAAGCCACAAGAAGAGCCCCTGTTTGCTCCTCGACTTTGGCCTCCTGGATGGTCTTTCCCACGAGGGCCGATTCCTTCCCGACTTGAACCTCGTCAAACCGGAGGTTCTGTTTCTGGTCACGGAGCATCATATCAAGAAAAGTCACGACAGCGGGGCGAACCATATCCGAGACCATGCGCATCCCGCCGATAAAGGTGGGAGAAACAACGCTGTCCGCGCCGGCTTTTTTCAGCTTATCATGGGACTTGACATCAATTCCCTTGGCCACGATTCGGACGCGCGGATTAAGGCTGCGTGCCGTAATCGTCACAAACAAGTTGGCCTCGTCTGTGGGCAGGGAAGGAAGAATTCCTCTGGCCCGGTCGAGCCCGGCCCTGAGCAGAACTGCATCTTCAGAGGGGTCGCCCTGGATATACAAAAAATTCCCCAGAGAAGCGAGCTTATCAATTTTCTCTTTTGATGGTTCAATAACGACAAAATCTCGGCGCGTCAGGATCATCTCCTGGATGATAGTCTGAGCTGTTTCATCGCTGCCGCAGACGATATAATGACCTTTGAGTTTGGCGATTTCTTTCTCCATTCGTCTTCTCCCCAAGATATTTTTAAGTTCTCCTTCGACAATAAACGCCGTAATAGAGGAGACAGCGAAGGCGATTGTCCCCAGGCTGAGGATGATGAAGAAGATTGTGAAAATCCGGGCAACCGGGTTGGCGCTAATATCGACAACTTCTTCATAGCCGATGGTGGAGATCGTGATGGCCGTCATATAAATGCTGTCCAAGAGGGTCCAACCTTGGCCGCCAAAAATCCTGAACCCGGCCACGCCGATGAGAAATACGGCGATGAACATGAAAACGGAAATGTAAATTCTTTTCTTGCTATCCATGGGATGAGTCGATGCCCTTCTCCATTGGGTTAGATTATATACAACAGGGAATGTTCGCGCAATAATGTTGCGCCAGAGATTTCTGTTTTAAATAACAGCAGAAGCATCCAAGATTTCGTGACAATGCAGTTTTGTCAAGTGGGACCTGTCGCGATGCGTCCCCGTCCGTCCTCACTCCGCACCCATTAAGAGATGGGTCCCCTACGTTGCGGGCGTTGCGGGGACTGGCACCGTGCCACCCATCGAAGATCATCGGGATCACGAGATCTTGGACGTCTCATTTTGCCAGTTGACTTTTTCGGCCGAAAAAGAAATCTTATAATATCGCTCATGACGGCTATCGATATCGGCATCCTTGTCTTCTTCCTGGCCTTCCTCTTTTTCTTCGGCTCCATCTTCTTCAAATGGGTGAAAAACCCGGATGATTATTATGTAGCGGGGAGGTCGCTTCCTCCGTTTATCCTTGCGGCCGTGCTGACCGCAACCAACGTCAACATGTACAGCTTCATCGGCCAGTCCGGAAAGGCCTATGAGCAAGGGATCTCCATCGTCTGGCACACCTGGACAGGAAATATGGCCCTCGTTCTCGCCGGTCTTTTCGTCCTCCCCATCCTGCGCCGCCTCGAGATAAAAACGATCCCCGAATTTCTGGAGGCGCGCTATGGCCTGGGCATGCGTGTCATCATCGCCGTGCTCTGGATTTTCCGGCTGTCCTTCTGGCTGGGAATCGTCCTTTACACTGGCGCGACGGCGGCCATGGTTATCACCAAGACGGGAGAACATTCATACCTGATGTGGGCTCTTATTTTTTCTGTGATAACGATTATCTACACGACGGCAGGCGGGATGTGGTCGGTGGCCCTTACCGATGTCCTCCAATTCAGCCTGATGCTCTTGGGCGCGCTCATCTTTTTCCCCATCATGATGATCAAGGCCGGAGGATTTCCCGGAATGGCCAGGAGTCTGCCCTCTTCTTTTTTAGACCTTGTGCCCCAGACAGGCCAGCTCAACTGGACATTTATCCTGGCGATATTTTTGCTCGGGATTCAATGGGCCTGCACGGACCAGGGCATGCTCCAGAGGGCCTTTTCGGGCAAAGATGTGAAGAGTGTGGCGAAGGGGCTAATTCTCTCAGGAATTCAGACCACGCCATTTGCCCTATTGTGGTATCTGCCGGGGCTGGCAGCGCGGGCCATAGACCCGGGGATACAAGGAACAGACACTGTTATCCCGACCATGCTGGCGCGTTTCGTTCCCACGGGAATCTTCGGAATCATCATCTGCGGGCTGCTTTCGGCCCAGATGTCCACGATAAGCTCGAATATCAACTCGACGGCGACACTTTTTACAAGCGACATCTACCAGAGGGTCCTCAGGCGAAAAGCAACGGGAAAGCAAGTTCTCAGGGTCGTTAGGCTGGTCACGCTTCTGGTCGGCTTCTTCATGGTGGCGTTTTCTTTTTACGCCAAAAAAATGGGCGCAGTGAACGCCTACTTGACCGTCATCGGGATCACGGACATGCCTCTGTTCATTGTGGCCATTGTCTATGGGATATTCTGGAAAAAGGGAAACTGGTTCGGCGCTATCACCGGATACCTGGCCGGCGCCGTCACCGGCGCGCTGAGCGTTTTTGTCTTATTTTCGGGTCATCCCAATGCCAGCACATATGCGACTTTCCTTAGCGCCGGAGCAGCTCTGCTTTTCACCCCAATTTTCAGCCTGATCGGGAAAAAATTTGCTCAACCCAAGAGGGCGGAATTCATCCGCAGTGTCTGGCAGCCCACCCAGAAAGAAATCGAGAAGGGCGACGCCTTTTACCTCATCCCGCGCTCAAAGGGGGGGAAGGTCATGCTGTCGATCTTCTTCTTTGGGCTCGCGGGTTTTTTGGCCAGCATCGCGCTGGGCGGATTGGGGCTCGGAAGGATAGCCGGCTGGCTTTCTATTGGAGCCATGATCATCTATTTCGCCGGCGGCCTGCTGCGTCTTTCCTATGATTAGGAGGCGGTCGAGATGCGCATCGATTGGTTGAGCCTGACGATTTGGCTGACCGGGTTCGCCATCTTCATTATCTGGATCATCTTTCCCCTCCGAGAATTCATCAAGCTGATGAAAGAAAGAATGGGGAAATGAGGATAAGGTGGCGCGCCTGACAGGAGTCGAACCTGCGACCTACGGATCCGGAGTCCGCCGCTCTATCCACTGAGCTACAGGCGCGCAAGTGTGGAACAATATTACATCATCCCAAAGCCGTTGTAAAACCTTGGCAGGACAGCGCGACTACGTCTGTTGTTGCAAGGGGCATAAATTCCCCGCATCGCTCGGAACAGGCTCCGCAATCTCACACGGGAATCACGATGAGATCGCCACGACATCGCCGATGTCTCGCGATGACTTCGTCAGATTGCTTCGGTCAAGAGGCCTCGCAGACACTCGAATTAGGTTCAGTACATGTTCCCTAATTTTTTCAGTGTCCCCAATATTTTTCTATCGCCAGGGCTCAGGCTGATCCCGGGAAATCAGCTCGATTCCGCTCCAGTAAGTGGTTTGGCTGGCGCCGAAGAATTCTACGTCAGTCATGTTGCTCCAACCGATTAACCTGACCTTCACGGTCTTCCCGGCCTGGGCCGATAGGTCGAAGTGGGGATCTTCCCAGACCACGAGCCCTCCCTGGGTGGAGACCGAGTATTCTCCCGTCTTCTGGCCGTCCACCTGAACCTCGAGCATCCATTTGCCGATTTCAGGCCTGCCCGTCTGTTCATTGAGAATGTTGGGATGATGCGCCACGCCGACGCGAAGGTAGTGATTCTTGCCCGGCGCCAAGGTCAGTGTTCGTTCCAGGATTACGGCTGCGAATCCGGGCTGAGCCTTGAGCACTTTGGAGCGTCCCATATAAGCGGGCAGGACTTGGGGAGGATTCTCCAGAGAAGCCATCAACATCTGCCATTGGGGATCCCAGGCCGAAGTGGCGGATTTCAGCTTATCTTTGTAGTAGGCTTCCATCTCTTGTTCGTTTTTGGCAACAAGCTCCGGCGTAAACACTTCCTGCCGCGCCAGCCGTGTTGCATTCTGCTCCGGCACCAAGAAAACACGGTTTTCGCCGCTTCCTGTGACAGCTCCGCCGTTTTCCAGAATCACTTTCTCACCGATGTCAGCAGTCTCCCGGGCGATGTCGGAAATTCGCAGCCAGCGCGGCAACCCGCGCAAGCAATAATTCTCATATGTATCGTGGAAAATCTGAACCCAACGCGGCTCGATACGCGATGCGCCAAGCATGGTTCCCAGGATGCCCCCGGCCGTAGAGGCGTTGCAGTCGGAATCCCAGCGGCATTGCATGGCGATGATCACGGTGCGCCCAAAATTCTTCTCCCCATAGAGCAGCCCGGTCAAAACGGCGCCGCCGTTAATGACTGCGGCAATGTCGTTGAGCTTTTTTTCCTCGCTGTATTTGCGCGCCAGCAACTGGCGGGTCATCCGCCAGTCCTGCTGCTCCCTGTGCCAGCGCAATATGTCATCCACCATTTCAGTATAGAGGCTGCCGGAAGGAAGCACCGACTGCCCCTTTCGGATCAGAGGCTCAAGGTCAGAGGTGAAAAACGCTTCGCTGAGAAGGGCGGCAACAAAAACCGCCCCGTCGGCTCCATCTCCCCAGCACATCAGATGAGCGCCGACATCCGCCATTCCTGCGGCTGTGTTGATCATGCCTGGAGCCACCCAGCCCATAGTGTCCAGCCCGATCTGGGCATCGATGTCGTGACCGCCGTTGAAGCCAGGCCAGCCGGTTTTGGGCGGCATGATTCCGGCGCGATAATGCTCCAGCGCAATCCTGTTGGCGCCCCAAATGCGGCCGGTGTACAAACGGACGTCCCATTCCTTCAGGTATTGCTCCTGGGTGGGATGCAGTCCGTATTTCCTGAGACAGACCTGGGCCAGCAAAGGGAAATACAGGTCATCTCCGGAATAAAGGTCCGCGAAGTGATCCGGCACTTCGGCAAAGTAGCTGACATCAGAAGGCGGCCAAGGTTCCGAGAATTCTTTGGGAACGCCAAGCGTCAATCCGCTGATTTTGCCGAGCCAGCCGCCGTAAACCTTATCAAGATACTCCTGGCATGTAATTTTCCTCGTGTTTGCTCCAGAAGTTATAACCGGAACCGCCAGAACCAATAGCAAGACCATGACGGCGATTTTTTTCATGTTTATCTCCTTGCGGAGCTCTGACACCAAGTTCTTTGGGTTCGAAGGCCGTGTTCAGTGGTTTTGGCCGGGACAGGACGGCCGAGAAGCTCGACCCGGCACTCCTCGCCCGGTCGGACTTTTTTAGCGGGAACACCCTCGACCCGTTCCGCAGGCTTATAAATGCCAAGGCTCTGTCCGCTCGGCCCGATGCGGTGGGATGAAATTGATCTGGCTGGGAAGCCTGGACTTGAACCAGGAACGGATGATCCAGAGTCATCTGTGTTGCCATTACACCACTTCCCAGCGGCTTGGGACTCAGGACTATATTATACCCAAGAATGAAAAGATTTGAAATCTGAGGTCGCAGTTCCGGCCTTGCTATAAGTTTTCTTTACCGGCTTTTTTGATGTTGGCCCAGGGGTCGTACAGGGTTACCGTGCGGTTAAAGACAAGCTTTTCCGGCTTGGAGTCGACCGTATCCACGCAGAAATACCCAAGCCTTTCAAACTGGTAACGGCTTCCCGGGACCGCGTTCTTAAGGCTCGGCTCAACCTTGCATGCCTCAAGGACTTCGAGCGATTTCGGGTTCAGGTTGGATTTCCAATCGGCTCCTTCCTCGACTTCGCCGGCATCCCGTTTGGTGAAGAGCGTTTCATAGAGACGCACTTCGGCATTGCCGGCATGACCTGCCGAGACCCAGTGCAGAGTCGCTTTGACACGCCTGCCGTCGGGAGCATCGCCGCCGCGCGTGGCCGGGTCATAAGTGCAATGAAGTTCGATGATCTCGCCTGTCTTCGGGTCCTTGATGACATCGACGCAGGTGATGAAATAAGCATAACGCAGGCGCACCTCCCGGCCCGGGGCGAGGCGATAAAACTTCTTCGCTGGAACCTCCATGAAGTCATCCCGTTCGATATACAAGACGCGGGAAAAGGGAACTTTCCTCGTCCCCATGCCAGGGTCTTCAGGATTGTTGACGGCATCGAGCTCCTCAACCCGATCTTCCGGATAATTCACAAGCACAACCTTGAGCGGGCGCAAGACCGCCATGACGCGGGGAGCCCGCTTGTTCAGGTCTTCGCGAACACAATCCTCGAGCAGGGCTAAATCCACAATGCTGTTGGCCTTGGCTACACCAATGAGGTCACAGAAATTCTTGATGGCTTCTGGGGTATAGCCGCGGCGCCTCAATCCTCGGATCGTGGGCAGGCGCGGGTCGTCCCATCCGCTGACATGGCCCTCTCTCACCAGCTCCAAGAGCTTCCGCTTGCTCAAGACGGTATGACTGACGCTGAGCCTGGCAAATTCGATTTGCCGGGGGTGATGGATGCCAAGCTGATCGAGCAGCCAATCATAAAGCGGGCGGTGGACTTCAAATTCTAACGTGCAGATGGAATGGGTGATCCCCTCGATGGAATCCGACTGGCCATGGGCCCAGTCATAAGTGGCATAGATGCGCCATTTATCTCCTGTCCTGTAGTGATGTTCTCGGCGGATCCGGTAGAGCACGGGATCCCGCATCAGCAGGTTGGGGTGGGACATGTCGATTTTGGCACGGAGAGTGCGGGAGCCATCCGGAAATTCGCCCGCTCTCATCCGCCGAAAAAGGTCTAAGTTTTCCTCGACGGAGCGGTTTCGGTAAGGGCTCACCCGGCCCGGCTCTGTCAGGGTGCCGCGCTGCTCGCTGACTTCTTCGGCGCTCAAGTCGCAGACATAAGCCTTTCCTTTCTTGATCAGGTCAACGGCATACTCGTAAAGCTGCTCGAAATAATCCGAGGCATAAAACTCTCGGTCTTCCCAGTCAAACCCCAACCATCTCACATCCTGCTTGATGGATTCCACATAGGCGATCTCTTCGGTCTCCGGGTTTGTGTCATCAAAACGCAGGTTGCAGAGCCCGTGATAATCGGCGGCCAAACCGAAATTCAGGCAGATGGACTTAGCGTGACCGATGTGAAGAAATCCATTGGGCTCGGGAGGAAACCGGGTCTGGACTCTTCCGCCGTTCTTTCGGTTCCTGATGTCCTCATCGATGATTTCTCTGATGAAGTTCTTTTTGGGTTCCCGGATGCTCATAGGGCAACGCCCCTTAGACGCTCTAAGACTTTTTCTTTGCCGAGGAGTTCCATCATCTCAAAAAGCCCGGCGCCGGACGCCTTCCCGCTGATGGCTACGCGGGCCGGATGGATGAGAGCGGCTGCTTTTAGGCTTCTTTCCTCAGCGAGTCCGCGGAAAATTGTCTCGATATTCCCGGCGGTGAATGCCTCAAGTTTGTCCAGACGATCGGCCAAAATCCTGAGGTTCTCTATCTTCTCGGACTTACCCAAGTATTTCTTCTTCCCTTCCTCCTCGACGGCAAAATGGTTAGTAAAAAAACAGTCCGTCATGGGCACAAACTCTCGCAGCGTCTTCAGCCTGATCTTGTAGAGTTCCACAAGCTTGGCGAGATCATTATCGCTTACTCCGGAGAGATTGACATTCGCGGCCAAAAGCTGATCTTTAATGAGCGGCAGGAGGTCTTCTGTCTTTTTTCTCATGATATGCTCAGCGTTCAGCCAGCGAAGTTTCTGGATGTCAAACTTGGCCTGGACATCGCTCATAGCGGAAATATCGAACAATTTCACCGCCTCTTCGCGAGTGAGAATTTCGTGCTCCTCGCCGGGGAACCACCCCAGTAAGATCAGATGATTCATCAGCGCCTCGGGGAGATATCCTTCTTTTCTGTATTCTTCGACCGCGACGCCGCCATGCCTTTTGGAAAGCTTGGCGCCATCCGGCCCCAAAATCAGCGGCATGTGCCCGAACCGAGGAGGCGTGAGGCCGAACGCTTCGTAAAATAGGACCTGCTTAGGCGTGTTGGAGATATGGTCATCACCCCTCAAGATATGGGTTATTTCGAGTTCGGCATCATCGATCACACAGGCAAAATTATAGGATGGGGAGCCGTCCGACTTGATCATCACCTGGTCCTTAATTTCATCAGTCTGAAAAGTGATCTTGCCGTGGATCAGATCATGGACTTCGATGGTGCGGCCTTTCTCCATCCTGTAAATGATGGCGTCTCCTTCTTTATAAGCTTTGCCCGCGGCGAGCAGTTCTTCCGCTTTTTTCTTGTAGAGAGCGAATCGCCGGCTCTGGAAGATCGGCTCGCCATCCCAGTCCATGCCGAGCCAGCGGAGGCCCCGGAGGATCTCGTCAAGAAACCTGACCTCGGACCTGGCTTTATCTGTATCTTCAATCCTGAGCAAAAATCTGCCGCCTGTATGCCTGGCATAGAGCCAGTTGAAAAGCGCAGTCCTGGCGCTCCCCAGGTGCAAATATCCTGTCGGGCTTGGCGCAAATCTTACTGTAACCATCTTCGTTTCATTTCCCACCGAAAATCACACCTCCTTACCATCCCTGGCCTCTGAGCCAGATAACAAAATGTGTTTGGCTGGAGAGCCTAAGACAAAATAACACAGCAAGATGTCAGGGTCAAACGGGAAAAAGCCTGGCTATTTTCTGTATGTGAATGTCGTGCAGCCTGGCGCAAGTTTCATGCCCACAATATCATCGGTAAAGTTTTCGATACAGACCTGGCTTTGTTTCCCGTCGTTGCAGGCACTACAGGTTACTTTCAGCTTAAGTATGACAATGCTGCCCGAGCTCCCAACAGGAATGGCGAAGGAGGGGTCGCCGACATATCCGCCGATCCTCACTCTCCCCGGGCTAACAACGGTTCCAATCACCGTCCCCCAGTTTCCTGTTAAGCTTCCCTTGCTCACGCTGACAAAATCAAACATCGTTGCGTCGTAGGTGACCTCGAGCCCGAACGCCTTAATGAGCTGCGTATTCCCTAAGATGGTTATCGGCACATCGATCACGGCACCCGTCTTCCCGGAAGTCGGGCTGCAGGAGACCGCAATTTCGTTATTCGTCTGCACCTGGCTAATCTCTAAAGTCACATGGACGGTTTGAGGGCTGTTGGCCGCATTGGGGCTGGAAATAGTGATTGTTCCTGTATAAGTGCCCTTGGCC
>Ga0315280_10008414_pt1 | contig 13509 bp, 11 predicted proteins | sample YL17G06_40_MG_FD_203697 | JGI IMG/M metagenome (GOLD analysis project Ga0315280, IMG submission 203697) | Sediment microbial communities from Yellowstone Lake, YNP, Wyoming, USA - YL17G06_40 | ecosystem: Environmental > Aquatic > Freshwater > Lake > Sediment | place: USA: Wyoming | collected...
CTTCGAGCAGCTCCCGCACGTCACCGTCCAGCTCCCCATGTACAACGAGAAGTACGTCGCCCGCCGCATAATCGAGAAGGCCTGCCAGATCGACTATCCCCGCGACAGGCTCCAGATACAGGTGCTGGACGACAGCACCGACGAGACACGCCAGATCGCCCGGGAGGCGGTGAACGCCGCGGCGGCGGCGGGGTTCGACATCGAGTACATCCACCGCAACGACCGGACGGGTTTCAAGGCAGGGGCCCTGGAGAACGGACTGAAGACCGCCAAGGGCGAGTTCATCACCATCTTCGACGCAGATTTCATCCCCGAACGGGACTTCTTGACCCGGTCCATCCAGTTCTTCACCGACCCGAAGGTCTGCGCCGTCCAGACGCGATGGGAGCACCTCAATCGCACCGACAGCCTGCTGACCCGCTCGCAGGCGATCTTCTTGGACGGGCACTTCGCCATCGAGCACGTCGCCCGCAACCGCAGCGAGCGGTTCATGAGCTTCAACGGCACGGCGGGCACCTGGCGGCGGTCGGCCATCCTGGCCTCAGGCGGCTGGCAGCACGACACGCTGACCGAGGACCTGGACCTGTCCTACCGTGCCCAGCTCCGCGGCTGGAAGTTCGTGTTCCTCCGCGAGCTGACCGCCCCCGCCGAGCTGCCCCCGGAGATGAACGCCTTCAAGGCCCAGCAGTTCCGCTGGACAAAGGGCGGTGCCCAGACGGCCATCAAGCTGCTGCCCAAGCTGCTGATGTCCAAAGAGCCGCTGAAGGTCAAGATCGAGGGGTTCTTCCACCTGACCTGCTTCACGGTGCACATGTACATGATGATCATGGTCGGGCTGATGCTGCCGGCGATGTATCTGCGGTGCCTGCCGGTGTCCAACAACTCGCTGTGGCGGACGAGCATCGACCTGGGCGTCTTCGCCCTGGCGACGCTATCGGCCAGCGTGTTCTACTGCGCCGCTCAGCGCGAGCTGACGGGACACTGGCGAGACGTGGTGAAGTACCTGCCGATGATGATGGCCCTGGGCGTCGGCCTGTGCGTCTCCAACACCAAGGCGCTCGTGGAGGCGTTCTTTAACCGCAAGAGCGAGTTCATTCGGACGCCCAAGTACGGCGGCCGGATGCTGGCCGGTCAAGCGGCCTCATCGCAGCCGGCCAGGCAGAAACACGATTGGCTGCCGTACGTGGAGATGGTCTTCGGATTCTACATGCTTGCCTGCGCGGTCCTGAGCGTGGTGGACGTCCGCTCCGCGATCCTTACGCCGTTCCTGCTGGTCTTCACGTTCGGGTTCTTCTACGTGTCGGTCAACAGCCTGCTGGCGCGGCGGGCTGCGAGGCCGGCGCCCCAGCCCGCCCCGGCCGCAGCACGAGCGTAGCCCGTCGGCCCCGCTCTGGACATCCGCCGGCGACGCGGTATCATGCTCATACTTCCGGCGCGGCAGCCGGAGAGCCGGCCGTCAGGCGGCGGCCAACAGTCTACAGCCTACAGTCTGAGGCTCCGCGGGCGTAATTCAGCGGTAGAATGCCAGCTTCCCAAGCTGGACGTCGAGGGTTCGAATCCCTTCGCCCGCTTGCATGAGCTTGTCGAAGACCTTTATCACGGGGTAGCGCAGCCAGATTGCCCCCAAGACCCTGCGGCCGAAACATGCGGCGGTTCAAGCACTTGCGCGAATCGCTGCGCAAGGTCTGTCCCATCTTGACAGAAGTCCCGGTGTTGTAGTATATTATATGGTGCTTCGACCCCCGCTGGTGGAAGCGGCGGGGCGTGTTGCAAGTCGCAAGACGCGGAGCGTCTCTGCTCGCGCGACACGTCTTTAGGCCTTCGGCCAAGTTTCCCCTCAGTGCCAATCTCGCTTTTGGCGTTCGCCGGTTGCCGCGCGCCGTTTGCCTGTCGGCGCGCTGACCGGATAGGTGGAAGGCAAAGGAGCCAAGACTATGAACATCACCAAGTGGATGGGAGTGTGCGCCTGCTCATTGCTGGTCCTGGCGGCAACGGGCTGGGCGTACGACGTGGGTCCCAAGAACAGCACCGACAGTACGCCGGTGCCAGACGTGGACAAGCTGGGAGTCGGGCCGCTCCAAGGACCGTCCCACGGGAACGATAACGGTTGCTGGGCTGCGACGGCGGCCAACGTCCTGGCGGGGGCTGGCTGGGGCGTCGGCGCAAACGCCCAGGCAAGGGCTGACAACATCTACAACGATTTTGTGCAGACGTTTGGGAGCAGCGACCCCAACGACCCCAATCAGATGTACATCCAGTTGGGCGGGAACTGCGGCGCCGCCGCCAAGTGGTGGGTGCACAATGTCGGGCTGAACTCGGCCAAGGAGGGCGCAGGCTACACGCCTGACTGCAACTACGTTAACTTCCGGACCATAGACCGGACGTTGTCGAGCACGGACTACTCGTTCCTTCTCAACGAGCTGACCCGCTGCCAGTATGTCAGCGTTTTCTGGCTCATACCAGGCCAGGATCTGGGGCACGGCATGACGCTGGTCGGCGGGAACACCTACGGCACTCTGGATGCCAGCGGAGAGGTGTCTATCTGGCACAACTCCGACTGGGACCCTGCCGTTGGGGATGACGAGGTTTACACCAACGCCTGGCGCTCGGCGCCCCCCAACGAGTGCACCTGGTTCCTCGACTACCACGGCACACCGGGGAATCAGAACGATGACTGGATTGCAGAGGGCGCGTTCCTGGACTGCCCGGGCAAGCCCAAGCCCGTCAATGCAATCGACACCTTCGACGTGCACTACTACTATGGGATCACCAACACGGTCGATCCGAACTACCCCCAGGCCTACGTGAGCAAAGTCCAGATGCTCGCTACGGGCGAGAAGTACGGGACCTACGACGCGCCGGACCTGCGCGTGGGGTCTGGCCAGACTACTGAGCCCTACTGGGTGACTGAGGATCCCAACGACCCCAACTACCGCACACTGATCGTCCCGAACGAAGTCGTCGAGAACCAAAACAAGGTCCTGTGGCTGTCGGTAGACTACAATACCCCGATCGGCTTGGATCCCAATCAAACGCCTCCGCCTGTCGTGGTCTTTGATGACGCGGACACCGAGATCACTCTTGACAGCTACGAATGGCAGCTTGACCCCAACGGCAAGGGCGAGCAGGTCCTTATGAAGTACGTCTTCAGCGATCAGCCTGACTGGGAACGGGTCGTCTTCCCAGGGGATCCGTTCCGCACGCTGAGCGGGAACATCCTGGAATGGAACATCGCCACCGAGTGCATCCCCGAGCCGGCGACGCTGTCGCTGCTGGCCCTCGGCGCGGTGGCACTGCTTCGGCGAAGAGGCAACTGACCGCAGGCGTTGATCGCGGCGGCCTGAAACGTGAGTATTGTCATCCGGCCCCGACCGACTCGAGTCGGCCCCGGGGCCGGATTGTCATTAGAACCCACCGCAGTCAGCGTTGGGCGAGGGTGTTCAGGATGCGCAGGTAGCTTTCGTACCTGCGGGGCTGGATTTGGCCGGCCTCGATGGCAGCCAGGACGGCGCAGTCCGGCTCATGGCTGTGCGTGCAGTCGCGGAACTGACATCGCGGGCTGAACTGCTCGAACTCCGGGAAATACCACGGCAGCTCGGCGGCGGTGAGGTTAATGCCCAGCTCGCGCACGCCCGGCGTGTCGACGATTACTGCGCCGGCCTGGCCCGGTCCAGCCGGCGGCAGGTCGTAAACGACAGCGCCGGCGGTCGTATGCCGGCCCCGCTCGTCGCTGGGTCGCACTGGCCTGGTAGGCGCGCCGGCCCCAGGGATGAGGGCGTTCACCAGTGTGCTCTTACCGGTGCCGGAGGCGCCGGCCAGCACAGTCCGCCTGCCAGCTAGCGCCGCCGGTAGCTGCTCCAGCCCCTCGCCCGTCAGCGCCGAGCACAGCACGACCTGGAGGCCCAGCTCGGTGAAGCTGTCAACGACGGCCTGGTCGGGGCTACCCAAGTCGATCTTGTTGATGACCAGCAGCGGGGCAAGCTCGCCCCGCTCAGCCACGATCAAGAAGCGGTCCACAACCGCCGCCCGCAGCGGCGGCTGGCGGACCGAGGCGACGATCAGGAGCTGGTCCATGTTGGCGACGATGACCTTCTGGGCGTGCTCGTCGTACTTGCCGGTCCGCTTGCCCGACCGCGGCTGGGGGCGGACCAGAGCGCTGCTGCGCGGGCTACGGCTGAGGATCATGCCGTCGGCGCGGTCCTTGTCGCCCGAGATGGCGCCGCTGACGTGGCGTTCGGCGACCAGGGCCACCGACACCACGTCGCCGACGGCCAGGGCGCTGGACCCTTCAGGCGCGCGGAAAGTCTTGGCGATGCCGCACAGGATGTGCTGGCCTTCGAGGCGCACCGTCGCGCCGCCCGGGAAGAAGCCCACCACCAGCCCCGTGGCCTTCGGCAGGTCCTCCAGATTCTCCTGCGGGGCCTGGAGGCGGTAGGAGGGCAGCTTCACCTCGCGCGGCGCGAACCTGCCCTTCGGTGCGGCCCGGTCGGCCATTTTGTCGCTGCTGATCGCCCGCCGCCAGTCCCGTATGCGGTGCTGGGATTTGCCCTTTCGCTTGGCCATAAGGTCCAGCCTATCCGCCCGCTCGCAGCTTGCCCAGCAGGTCTATCAATAGATACCCTGCGACCGCCAGCAGCAGGATGGCGAAGTACCGCCGCAGCGGCCTGGCGCCGAGTCGCTGGCAGATCCACGCCCCCGCCTGGACGCCTATGGCGCTGCCGACCAGCAGCGGCATGGCTATCCATAGCGACGCCTGGCCCTTCGCACCGTATATCACCGCCCCGGCCAGCGAGGTAAGCAGTATCACTCCCAGGCTCGTCCCCACGCACTGATGCATGCCCAACCCCACCACCAGCAGCAGGGCCGGGACGAGTATCACGCCGCCGCCTATGCCCAGCATTCCCGAGAGCATCCCGGCCGCTACGCCAACCACTGCCAGGGCGGGCAGGCTCACATCGGGCAGCTCGCCGCCCAGTGCGATCCTCGGCGGCAGAGACAGGCGTTGAAGCAGCGACGCCCCCGGCCGCTGTCTGGGCGCGTCGCGCCACACCAGCCACGCAATGGCCAGCATCAACATGATGAATATGCCGTGCATGGCTGACTGAAATCTCCTCTCGCCGCACAGGCCCCGCAGCAGGGCGTGCAGTTCCGCCCCGCCCGCCGCCCCGGCCATGGACGAGAGGGCCAGAATCACCATTATCTTGCCCACCACGTTGCCCAGGCGCCTATGGCGGGCCCAGCCACCGGCGCTTGTGCCCAGGGTGAAGCACAGGCTGGAGCCGACAGCCAGACTATAGTCTATGCCCAGAAGGGCGTTCAGCATGGGGACGATGACGATCGCCCCGCCGATGCCGAACAGGGCCGAGAGCGTCCCGCCGACCAGGCCCATGCCCGTCAGCGCCGCAAGCAACGCAGCGCCCGACAGCCTCACCGAGATTTCATCCAGCCCGGTCATTGGCTCTTGTGCTCAGCCTCCTTGCCCTTGCGCCTGGCGCGCACGATCTCAAACAGCGCCTCGCTGCCCAACCCCCAGGCCAGCGGAAGCAACACGAGCAGCAGCACATTGAGTAGCTTGGTCATGCCTTTCTCCGCCGCCCGCGCGGCAGGTTCCTCATAGGCCTCCAACCCTAGTGGTCAGGGCAGGCGGATTCAAGCCGCCGCGGGAAGGCAGCCAGCGCCGGGCCACACAGACCCCCTCCGCGCGCGCCGCTCGCTACTTCCGCAGTGATCTGAGGGCCTCGGCGTTTATCAGGTCCCACTCCCGGCCGCGGGGGCCGAGGCCCTTGGGGGTTTCCAGCAGGCCGGGTACGTCGGCGAGTCGGCTGTCGTTGACAAAGTTGGCAAAACCGCGCCCGCCTATCTTGCCGCGGCCGATGTGGGCGTGGCGGTCCAGCCGGCTGCCGCGCCCGCCGAGGGAGTCGTTCAGGTGCACCGCAGCCAGCCGCTCCAGGCCGACCAGCGAGTCGAGCTGGTCCATCGTGCGCTGGTAGGCATGGGGCGAGCGGATGTCGTAGCCGGCGGCGAAGACATGGCAGGTGTCCAGGCACACGCCGAATCGCTCCGGCCACTCCAGCAGGGCCAGGATGTCAGCCAGCTCACCGAACTCGCCGCCGATCATGTTGCCCGCGCCGGCTGTCGTCTCCAGGAGTATACCAGGCCGGCGGTGCCAGCAGGCGGCCATGATCTGATTCAGGGCGTCGGCGATGTGGCCGATGCCGACGCGGCGGTCGGGCCAGGAGCCGGGATGGATGACCAGGTACTCGATCCCCAGCCGCCCGCAGCGGTCCAGCTCCTCAGCGGTGGCTGCGATCGACCGTCCGCGGACCTCGTCCGCCCCAGCAAGGTTGACCAGGTAGGAGCCGTGCGCGACCACTGGCCCGATCCCCAGCCGGCGGCGCGTCCGACGGAAGGCCCGCACGGTCCTTTCCTCCAGCGGCGGGGCGGCCCACTGACGCTGGTTCCGCACGAACATCGCCAGGGTCGAAAAACCGAACTCGTGCGCCCTGACCAGCGCGCGCTCCACCCCGCCGGCAATGCTCAGGTGGCTGCCGAGAAGCATCTGGGAATTCTACCTCTCCCACCGCGCACCGGCGAGCACCGCCCCCCGGTCCGCCGGGTTCCTCGCAGGCTCGGCTGACCTGAGGAGCGAAGCCGGCATGGGTCTTTCTGCCTGTACCCTGCCGCGGGTATCATCTATAGAGGGGTGGACCGATGCAGGATGGCCAGGAGTTGTCACATCATTGACCACCCGGCTGACGTGGGCCTGGAGGCTCAGGCCGACAGCGTCGAGGAGCTGTTCGAGGCCCTGGCCGAGGGGCTGGCGGACATCGTCTGCCCGCGGAGGACCGTGGCCGCGCGGCGGCGGCGGGCCATACGCGTCGACAGCCCGGACATCGAGGCGGCGGCGGTTGACTTCCTCTCGGCCGTACTAAAGGCGATGCAGGTGGACCACTTCATGGTCGCGGCGGTGAAGGTGGCCGCCGCAACCGCCAACTCCGTGTCGGCGGAGCTGTCGGGCGAGGGCTACGACCCCTCTCGCCACGAGATCGCTGCCGAGGTCAAGGGCGTCACATATCATCAGTTGAAGGTCGCCCGGCAGGACGGCGAGTGGTACGGACGGGTCATCTTCGACCTGTAGGCTGCCCGAAGGGCGGGCGGCGTGTCGTCGAGGTGCGTCATGGGCAAGGCATTCGAAGGCAAGATTGAACAGATCGACGCCAATCGCTGGCGGATCCCACGCTCGAACCGGCCCGACATGCGGGTGGACGGGATTATCTACTCAAACCAGGCGCTGATCGCCGACACGTTGTCCGGCGGCGGGGTGGAGCAGGTGGCCAACGTAGCCACGCTGCCGGGGATCGTCGCCGCCTCGCTGGCGATGCCGGACATCCACTGGGGGTACGGGTTCTGCATCGGCGGCGTGGCCGCCACGGACGTCGATGCCGGCGGGGTGGTCTCGCCCGGCGGGGTGGGCTACGACATCAACTGCGGCGTGCGGCTGGTTCGCAGCGACCTGCCGGTGGAGGACGTGCGGAAAAGGATCAAGGAGCTGGTCGACCAGCTCTTCCGCGACCTTCCCGCAGGCGTAGGCGTGGGCGGGCCGTTTGAGTTCTCCCGCGCGGAGATAGCCAAGATATTGGAGGGCGGCTCGCGGTACCTGGCCGATCGCGGCCTGGCCGAGCCGGCCGACCTGTCGGTGACAGAGTCCGGCGGCTGCCTGGAAGGCGCCGACGCCGGGGCAGTCTCGCACGAGGCCTACAGGCGCGGGGCCGACCAGTGCGGCACGCTGGGCAGCGGCAACCACTTCGCCGAGGTGCAGTACGTAGAGCAGGTCTACGATGAGCAGGCCGCCGGGGCGATGGGGCTGGAGCGGGGCAAGGTGACCTTCATGATCCACTGCGGCAGCAGAGGGCTGGGGCATCAGGTCTGCGACGACTACATCAAGTCGCTTCGCTCATCGCCGGCCAAGTACGGCATCACGCTGCCCGACCGCCAGCTCGTCTGCGCCCCTGCCGACAGCGGGGAGGGCAGGCAGTACCTGGGCGCGATGAGGGCGGCGGCCAACTTCGCCTGGGCCAACAGGCAACTGCTCCTCCAGATCCTCCGGCAGACTCTGGCGCGGTTCTTCGGCCAATCGGCCGCCGCGATGGGATTGCGGCAGGTGTACGACGTGGCCCACAACATCGCCAAGATCGAGACGCACGTGGTGGATGGGCGCAAGATGAAGCTCTGCGTCCACCGCAAGGGCGCGACGCGGGCCTTCCCGCCCGGCCACGCCGAACTGTGCGATGCCTACCGCGGTATAGGCCAGCCGGTTCTGATCCCCGGTGACATGGGCACTGCCAGCTACGTGCTCATCGGCGCGCAGACGGCCATGGAGCAGACATTCGGCAGCACCTGCCACGGCGCCGGCAGGGTGCTCAGCCGCCAGGCGGCGATCGCCCGTGCCAGGGGCAGGCGGATAGACCAGGAGCTTGCCGCCGCGGGCATCATCGCCCGCGCCCGCGGGCGGACGGGCCTGGCTGAGGAACAGCCCGAGGCCTACAAGGATGTGGACGCGGTGGTCGATTGCGTGCACCAGGCCGGGCTGTCGCACAAGGTGGCCCGGCTGCGGCCCATCGGCGTGATCAAGGGCTAGCCGGCCGCGGCCTCACACGCTGCTTGAGGCGCAGGCCTCCACCGCCTTGGCCAGCTTCTTGCCGACGGCCGCGTCCTGTTCGCTGCCCCAGGCCTGCTGTAGCGGCTGGTGCGCCCGCGCGGAGGGATATGCGATGAGGTACTCAGCCGCCGCCTGCCGCACGCGAGGGGCAGCGTCGCCCAGCAGCGGGATGATCCGGTCGTGCAGGCCGCCGCCGCGCAGCTCGCGGCAGGCCGTCACCGCGGCGGCCCGGACCTCCTCCTCCGCATCGTTCAATAACGCAGCGGCTGCCGGCAGCGTCGCCTGGGCCTGACCCTTCAGTCTTCTCAGGCTCTTGAGTGCCGCGACGCGAGACTGCGGGTATTCGCTGGCAAGGAAGTCCGCCAGCACCTCCAGGGTGAGTTTCTTCCTCCATGCCGCGGCGAGGAAGTCCTTTTCGGTGGCGGGCACGTCCGTCCATCGCTTCAGACAAAGCAGCGAAAGCGGCGAGAGCAGCAATTGCTTCATGCGGCCATCCGTCGCCTTCACCCCCACCGTCAGGCCGTGCTTGCTGAACTTCGCTCGGCAGGCGTCCTCGCGAGTGACGGCCATCGCGTCGGTGAGGTGCCTGGAGAACATGACAGCCTGGTTTTCCAGGAGCTGGCCCCAGTAGGCTGTCGGATATCGCCGGAGCAGGCCCTTGTCCGTGACCGTTGCGCGGATGCGGCCCTGGAAGTAGTCCTCGCCGACCTTGCCGAAGGTCTTGAGGAGTTTGCGCATCTCAGCCCGCTGCTCGCCCGTCACGGCTGAGACCTCTGCAAGCCAAGGCGCAACGGAGCGGTACTTGCCTATCTGCACCCACCCCAGGCCTATCTGCACGACTCCAATGAGCAGCCAGGCCTCCAGCAACTCGCCCTTGTGAGCGTAGGCCCCCGGAACCAGGTAGTCCAGCGCGGCAAAGGCCACCATCCAGACCCCGGCAATCGCCAGCATGCCCCCGTTCACCAGCAGCGCCTTGGCGCGGCGCATGATCGCACCTGCCAGGGCGGATATCACCATGACGGCGGCAAGGATCGCCAGGCCACGATTGGCTACGTCCGTCAGGACCGACCCGCCGGCCGGTTGGCTGACAGCCTGTGGGCCGCCATCCATCGTGAGGGAACTGCCCCAGTTGATGAATGCCCAGAACGCCACCTCGCCTGTGGACAGCCATATCTTCCTGCCGAGGACCACGGCGTGGATGGTCAGCAGCATTTCCGGCGCCAGTCGCGGCTGTTCGGGCTGGTTCACGGGCTATCTGCTTTAAAGGGCGTGCGTTTCGCGCTGAGCCGTCCGGAGTGCCCTTTGCTCATCAAGGCGCCGCGGCGGGCTGGGTCTGCTGCTCTGCTGCGGCGGGGGGATGCAGCGCGCTATATATGTCGGCGAGGATTCGGCCCTCCAGTCCGCGGTCGCGCCGCCGCGTGACCCAATACTCATTCTGCTCGGGCGTGGTGGCCGCCTCCAGCTCGGCGGGCGTTTGGCTCGGCGGGCCGCCGGTCAGGGCCTCCTGGCGCTTCAAGGCCACGCCCCGCTGCTGGAGCTCGACCTTGGCGTAGGCCACCACGTCGTCGCCCTCGCGGCTGAGGCGCAGGGTCGCTATCTGGCGCTGGCCGGCGGGCGTCAGCGCACCTTCGCCCGGCGCCACCGTCCTTGGCTGGGTCTGTATGACCCCGCCGGACTGATCAGCCATGGCCACTGCGAAGTACTGGGCCATCACCCCGCGGGCCACGCGGAAGGCCTCGTTGTACGGAACGCGGCCCAGGTTCCTGTCGCTGCCCATGTCCACCTGGGCACAGCCGGCAAAGATGAAGGTTGCAAGTGCGGCCGAAATGACGTGCTTGGTCATATGGTCTCTCCGCTGCCTCGCCGTCCAGACGTGTCTGGCTGGGCGGAAGGTGCCCTTGCGGGCCGGCCCCGGCGGGCTGGGCCCGTCCGCCTACGCCTCTTCGGTTTCCTGGAGCGAGTAGTTTGGGGCCTCGTGCGTGATGGCTATGTCGTGGGGGTGGCTTTCCACCAGCGAGGCCGACGACACCCGCACGAAGACCGCCTTTGTCCGCAGCTCTTCAATGGTAGCCGTGCCGCAATAGCCCATGCCGGCACACAGCCCGCCGACCATCTGGTAGACGAAGTCGCTGAGCTTGCCCCGATACGGCACGCGGCCCTCTACGCCCTCGGGGACGAACTTGTCGCGCTGCGTCTGGCCGGCCTGGCTATAGCGGTCGGCTGAGCCGGACACCATCGCACCCAGCGAGCCCATGCCGCGGTATACCTTGAAGCGCCTGCCCTTGTAGATCAGCATCTCGCCGGGTGATTCCTCCAGCCCGGCGAACAGGCTGCCCATCATGACCGACGATGCCCCGGCGGCGATGGCCTTGGTGATGTCGCCGCTGTGGCGGATGCCGCCGTCGGCTATGACCGGCACGCCCTTCTTGTCGGCGGCCTTGGAGCATTCCCGCACGGCCGTGATCTGTGGCATGCCCACCCCGCTGATGACGCGTGTGGTACAGATCGACCCCGGGCCGATGCCGACCTTCAGACCGTCGGCGCCGGCGGCCATCAGGTCCTCAGCCGCAGCAGCAGTGGCGATGTTGCCCGCTATGACGTCGATCTTGCGGGTCGATTTGATCTTCTCGACGGTCTGGATCACGTTGTCGGTGTGGCCGTGGGCGGTGTCCACCACGATCACGTCCACGCCGTGCTTGATGAGAGCATCGACGCGATCGTAATCGTGTACGCCGACGGCCGCACCGACCCGCAGTCGCCCGCGGGCATCCTTGCAGGAGCGGGGGAACTGCCGCATCTTGTCGATGTCCCGTATGGTGATAAGCCCCGCCAGGCGGCCCTGCTTGTCGACCAGCAGCAGCTTCTCTACCTTCTGGCGGTTGAGAATCTGGGCCGCCTCGTCCAGCGTGGTCTCCGGGGCAGCGGTGACCAGGTTGCCCTTGGTCATCACGTTCTCGACCCGCGTTTCCCCGTGCATGAACTTCATGTCCCGCCGGGTGAGTATGCCGGCCAGCTTGTTGCCCTCGACGACGATGGGGATGCCGGAGATGTTGTGGTCGGCCATCAGCCGGCGGGCCTCAGCCGTCGAGGCGGACGGCGGCAGCGTGACCGGATCGGTGATGATGCCGTTCTCGCTGCGCTTGACCTTCTCCACCTCGCGGGCCTGGGCCTCGACCGAGAGGTTCTTGTGGATGATGCCTATGCCGCCCTCCTGGGCCAGGGCGATGGCCAGGGCCGACTCGGTCACCGTGTCCATCGGCGCCGACAGGATGGGGATGTTCAGCCGGATGCTGCCGGTCAGGTTGCTGGAGGTGTCCACCTCGCGCGGGACGACCGATGACCTGGCGGGGACCAAGAGCACGTCATCGAAGGTTATTCCTTCACCGACAAGCTTGTCTCTCATGGTGCCTCCCGAGCGCCTTGCCCGTTTGCCACATATAAGCCGGGGATGTTGTTGACTGCAAGAGGTGCGATCAAGAAAAATACCCCCCTATGAAGGTGTGGCAGGACATGACGGACAGCCTGGCCGCCCTGGCCGCCTGCGACCTGCTGCGGCAACCGGTGGTGGTGGATTCGGCCGTGGGGGCCAGGATCACCGTCGCCGGGCAGGAGGTAGTCTGCCTGTGCAGCAACGACTACCTGGCCCTTGCGGCAGAGCCGTCCGTCCGCCAGGCCGCGGCCAAGGCCATCGACACCTGGGGCGTCGGGGCGGGCGCCAGCCGGCTGATCAGCGGCACGACCAGCCTGCACGTCCAGCTTGAAGACGCCATCGCAGCCTTCAAGGGCACCGAGTCGGCAATCGTGACCACCACCGGCTGGATGGCCAACCACGCCGCCATCGCCGCCCTGGTGGGCAAGGGCGACCTGATCCTGGCCGACAAACTCAACCACGCCAGCATCATCGACGCGGCCAAGTCCAGCGGGGCGTTGCTGCGGACTTACGGCCACCGGGACGTGCGGCGGCTGGAGAAGATGCTCTCCCACCGCCGCGGCAAGTTCCGGCGGTGCCTGATTGTCACCGACTCGCTGTTCTCGATGGACGGCGACATCGCCCCGCTGCCGGCGCTGGCAGAGCTGAAGGGCCGCTACGACGCCCTGCTGATGATCGATGAGGCGCACGCCACCGGTGTCCTGGGCGAAGGCGGCAAGGGCGCTGCGGAGATGATGGGCGTGGAGCGCGACATCGACGTCACCGTCGGCACGCTGTCCAAGGCCATCGGCGGGCTGGGCGGATTCGTCGCCGGCAGGCGGGAGCTGACCGACACGATCCTGAACACCGCCAGGTGCTACATCTACACGACCGCACTGCCCCCGGCCATGTGCGCCGCCGCCATGGAGGCGCTGCGGATCATCCAGACCCAGCCGCAGCGGCGCAAGCGGCTGCTGGAGATGGCCGAGGACCTCCGCTGCCGGCTTCACCAGGCCGGCTTCGACACCGCCGGCTCAGCCAGCCAGATCATCCCGATCCTGATCGGCTCACCCGGCGAGTCGCTGCGGATGAGCCGGGAGCTGCTTGAGGAAGGTTTCCTCGTGCCAGCAATCCGCCCGCCGACCGTGCCGCGGGGCAGCAGCCGACTGCGGGTCAGCCTCTGCTCGGCGCACACCCAGGCCGACCTGGAGCGGTTCGCCGGCGCCCTCGTCGTGGCCGCGCAGTAGCGTCTCGGCCTTATCGCACCTTCCCGGCCCGGCGGCCGGAGGCACCAAAGAACTGGGGCAGGTACTTGCGGTTGGCCTTCAGAAGATTGTCGGTCAGCTCGCCGGCGGCGTCCTTGTTGGCCAGCATGGGCGAGACCGTCATCGCCGCCACCACCATCTCGCGATCGCCCCGCAGGGCCGCTTCGACCGCCAGC
>Ga0315280_10008415_pt1 | contig 13507 bp, 10 predicted proteins | sample YL17G06_40_MG_FD_203697 | JGI IMG/M metagenome (GOLD analysis project Ga0315280, IMG submission 203697) | Sediment microbial communities from Yellowstone Lake, YNP, Wyoming, USA - YL17G06_40 | ecosystem: Environmental > Aquatic > Freshwater > Lake > Sediment | place: USA: Wyoming | collected...
CCCATATCTGTGATGGTAGGACATATAATGACGCCCAAAATACTTTTATGTCCTATTTACACAGTTAGTTTGATATGAAACTCAGACTGGGGAGCAATGAGTCTGCCATCTATACCCATCTAGTTAGCCCAAAGAGCCCTAGACTACTTACCCCAAAGGACACCATTGGATATCTGACCACTTCAACCCCAAGGGTAGGCGTATTACACGCACTTTCTTTGCTTGAGAAGAAAGGGGCTTTAGAAAGGCTTGGTAAAGGACTATACCTGAATAAGTCTACCGGTATTGTACCTAGGATAGTTGACGTGGTCCCTGATGTCTTCAGGGACAACCCGTATTACATCGGACTTAATGCCGTGGCAAATCATTGGGGCCTAACGCCCCAGATCCCGTATGCTTACCATGCAGTCTATATTCCAAAGGATGAAGCCGAAAGAAAGAGGATCGTAAGGTGGTGTATGATGCTGGAGAAGAAAGAAAACAGGATAGGTGGAATATTGGTTCCAGTGAAGTCTCGCATGTCCAGGAATACGGTTTCTGAAGTATCACAAGCTATTCTAGAAGGATCGCAGCTACCTATTTCTGGCATTGAACGAACTCTAATCGATGCAACGATCTACACGGAAGATATAGGGGACGTGGGCGAAGCTCTACTTTGGTTTCGGTCTGCCCTCAGCTCGCAGCAATCGTTCAACATCAAGGAATTCAGAGCTCTCTTGAATAAAGTTCGTGCACAGATCGAATCAGTCGGCGCACGAATAGGATTCATTCTCGAGAGAGCACTAAGGGTGAGAGCGGCCAGTCCAGAAGTAAATGCCGAGATCGGGAGTCTATTGGAAGAAATTCAGGGCAAGATGATCAAGAGTGATACTTCATATAGCTGGGGTCCAAAGGAAGGTGGGATGGTTTATTTCGAGAGATGGCACCTGCATGTTAGTAGGAAATATCTAAACCAATTGCGGGTCTAGGGATTTGAGCAACACCGAAATAATCGAGGTCATACGTAACTGTAGGTTCAGCAGGTCCGATCTAGAGGCCTATGCAACCGAGACCGGTGCTGGGCGTGGGGCCATCGAGAAGGACTTTTTCATCTCAATCATCCTTATCACATTGGGGGAGATGGACGAGTTCTCCGAGTTAGCGGATAGGATAGTGTTCAAGGGAGGTACGTGTATCAAGAAATTATTTTACCCACATGAGGCAAGGTTCAGTGAGGACCTTGACTTTTCGAATCTCTCGATGGAGGATTGTAGGTCGTTTCACAGGAGAGTCGATTCGGAATTGGTTGGCCAGAATCTAGGCGTTACAAAACTCATTAATACGCAGGTTATATACGAAGATGAAAGAGGTCTAGATTTACAGCTGAATTACTTATCTCTTTTAGGTCAGAGAAACCACATTATGATTAACCTGAGTACCGCCCCCGCTCTTAGGAAAACATCTGAAAGTGAACTTCATGTTAAACCGTACTTTGACTTCGTAAAGATAAAGATACTTACCATGGACATCAACGAAATCGTTGCTGAAAAAACAAGAGCGCTCCTCCAAAGGCATAAGCCGAGGGACGTATTTGATGTATGGTTCCTCATGGATAAAAAGGAGATGAAGCTCGATATACACTTACTCAAGGAGAAACTTGTTAGAAGCTATAATGCAGCACCGCCCGAGAAAAGGAAGGATTTGGGGAGATATACCATGTCTAGTGTGATCTCCGAAATTAAGGATTCTGTCACTCAAACTTCATGGAGGAATGAGCTGGGAGGTCTGCTAATGCGTCCATTCCCTGAGCGTAACCTTGTTATAGAAAGGGTATCCGAGATTCTTGTAGAGATAGGCGATATTTCAGTGGTTTAATTCCCCTTAAAACCCTATACTAAATCTCCCGTCTATTCGTTATTCTAACGGTAATTTTGAGTCTTCTGCAATCCATTGCCGCTTAAATAATATTTTGAATAAGCTGAGCGATGACCAGTGCGCTGTAGGAAAAAAGGATCGCAGCTCGTCGAGGAAGCTGCCATCCTGCTGCTGGCCATAATACTGTTCTCGACAATCTACACGATCGCCCGACCCATCGTTCAGAGGCAGAGGGAGGACCAGCAGGGCATCTTCGGGCAGATCGAGAACCTTTGGGACAAGAGCGCCGATCCAGGTAGACAAGCCCCCATTCTCATCCAGACCGATTATCCGAAGGATGGCCGACTCGAGAGAAAGGAGGAAGAGGGGAATGGTTCGGACCTCCGGCGCATCCTAGTGGGACTTGTCAGTGACCTCGCGGACCCGGAGTTCAGGGGCATCACCTTCGAGGAGGCGAGCAGGACGTTCTTCACCATACTGCCGGAGACGGCCCTTGGCCTAGTCCACGGGGTGGAATACTGGAAGAATTGGGCCAGCTGGCAATCGGGTGGGCCATACGAGGGAGACGATCCAGTGGCGGGGGCCCTCATCACTGCTGGCGATTATACACACGGGATAGAACTCGCCGTAGCCGACTACCTGACGTTCGGCGGCGTAAGCGCCGTCGTAACCTACGTTGAGACCAGGGGGAATACCCTGAGGTATTACAAGGATGGGACCATGGCTGTGGGTAGGGATGAGGGAGGGAAGATGGTATTTAGGAAGATCGTCAACGCGGATTATGATGATGCACGGGGTGAGATAGCACTCAGGTTGCAGGGGAGGGAGGAAGCATACTACATATACTTCGGGGAGACCTTGGACAAATTCCGTTGGGGCCCACCTGAGACTCATAGGGTTGAGCTCCTCAGTCAGGACGACATGGCAGTGATAACAGCGGAAGTTAAGGACAGCAATGCGATTGGGGATATTGGGGAGAGGCTTGGTAGAGATAAAGTGGTGATAATTGATAAGGGGGAAATCCTTGAGGAGCAGGTTTACATACCAGAACGTGGTGAGGCAGATGCCTTAGTGCAAGTAGATGGGAAAAAAGTTCTCTATGAGTTTAAAGCCACAACAGATCAATCTGAAGTCGAAAGGTATATGAAGAAAGCGATAATACAGTTGCAACGGTATATGGAAGTAAGATTCGACGTAGACGAGGGATGAGTACTAGTTTTCTATCTACAGACAGATGGTCAAGCCATCTGGTCTGAGGAGGTAGTCCCGAAAGGATAGTGTTTTTATTACCAAAGGGGATCTATTATGGGATTTACATGGTATTTCTATACAAGGGAGACATTGACAAAGGAAGATAGAGGATCGACGGTTGTAAATCGGAATCCTCTGGAGCTAAGGGGCATCATTATACGCGTCAATGACATAGAATTTGACTTCGTTCCTAATAGGAACAGGTACATAGCCTTCAGTAGTTTTTGGAGTGAAGGCAAGAAGAAAGAGAACGAAGTGGCTGAGGAGATGTTGAACATACTTTACAGAACTACTCATGGCAAACTGTATGCTCACCTAGATTCAAAGGAAAGGAATAAGGTCATTGGAGAGTTACCTGAACATCACATGAAGGCCAAGTTATGATAATTCGGCGAGTCTCACGGACTTCATTAAAGAGATATCTTAAAATCCATTCCCAATTTAAGGACTTCACGAGTCTCTAAACCCAGTTCTCTCGCTCTTTGCAGGTTGACCTTATACCAATGTTTCTCTTCTGAAATCCTCTCGACCTCTTCTTCCATCTTCTGGACGCTTAATTCTCCACTTGTATCCACCCTTTCGACTATACTCGCGAGAGTGTCTGCAACTATTAGGGCGATGTCCAATCTGCTCTTGGGCTGAAAACCCGTTCTATAGTCGTGACTCTTTATCGCGTACAGACTTTCGGAAGGGAGTTTATTTGCGAGTATCTCCACAGCAACTACTCCATGTTTGGTCATGTCCTCCTGAACAAGGTCGTAGTCTAGGTCGTGGAGCAAGCCGACGATCTCCCATCTCCCCTCGTCCTCTCCAAGCCTTTGGGCGAGTTTGCGCATTATGGCCGACGTTAACAGGGCATGTTGGCGCTTGCTGGTTCCCTCTACTAATCGGAGAGCTTCCTCCTTGGAGATCATGCTCTCACCTGGTTACCACTAAAAAGATAGAAAATAAAAGAGGGAGTGCGAGACCTTTTTTTTGTGTAGGTCTACGCACCTGGAACTCTTGGAGCTCCGAACAGTTGTGGCAATCTTTTACGACGCCAGACGTGATACTCGTGTATCACAATCGCTAGCACTAGCACGACGATTACGATGACGATGATCCAGAGCACGAATGTTGCGAATGTCATTGCTTGGCCGAATATCTCGACGAAGACGTTGGTCGCTATCTTCGTAGGTGTTGGAGCAGCTGAGTCGACCGTAGAGGTTGTGGTACTCGTGAAGCCCTTGTAGTCGACTGCCACCGTGTACGTATCGTATGGCACTTCGACATTCACTATGCCCTGTTCGTTTGTGACTCCGCTGAATACAGTGGTTCCGGCGGAGTTCTTTATGTCCACTTGTGCGGCGCTGAGGCCTTGTCCCTGTGCTCCAACTGCTTGCACAGTCAAGGTCGCGACGTTCGTTGCGGTCAGTATGTATGTCCTCGATGACGTTATCGTCACAGGACCTGGGCTGACGTCTATGCCCAACCACATTGCTGTGACCGGGTACGCAGCGTCGGTCTCTGTGTGCTTGCTTGGCACTTGAGGTGCGACGACCTTTCCGTCAGCACCAGTCATGCCGAGCGCAACGCCTGCCAGGCTCATCTCCGCTCCGGATATTGGCTTTCCGGATGGCGAGACGAGCTGCAGCTCTGCATCGTATACCGTTGCCGGTATTATCTGGTCAGTCGTCGCCTGGAGTGGGATTGTGCTCTTCGCGATTGTCACATCTTCTGGGTTATACTGGCTCTTCCACGTTGCGGTCATGCTGTAGGTTCCTGCTGGTGCTAGGGCGAATGGCACGGACCCATCGCTCGCCGTTTCCACGGTGCCGAGTCCTGAGACAGTCACCATTGCTCCAGCTATTGGCCTTGCAGCTGCCGACTGGTCCACTATTGTGAGCTTGAGGTTCCAGATCCTCACCGCGTATATCTTGTGCTGGGCGTTGCTCCAGTCCTCACCTGTCGCCGTTGCTGGCGGATTAACTCCGAGGTAGATGTACCTGTGTTGTGGCTGGTCCGTGAATGTGTCCCAGACCACCGTGCCTTGCACTGGTCCGTAGAGCTTGTCCTCGCCCATGAACTTGTAGTAGACTTTGACGGTGTATACATCCCTGTAGACGTTGAAGCCTAGGTTCAGCGCCGTTCCGCCGCTCGTAGCGAGCGGACCTTGGGCGTTGTTCACCTTGAGGCTTGCGGCAAAGCCAACCGCGTCTGTTAGTCCCGCCGTGGCGTTCTGGCCGATCTCCCAGACGCCCCAGTCAATAGAGCCTGCTGGCAGACCGTAGACTGGATCGTAATCTGGATCCAGTGAATTAGCTGGATTTGGTGGGAAGTAGCCTATGTCTTCGTCGTGTGCCCAGTTCGTGCCGTAGATCAGGTATACCCATGCCTTCTCGATCGGAGTGCTTCCATCGCCTGCCTTGATCTGGACGTCGAGCTTGGCGTCCCACTTGAGTTCAACCTCCGTTGATGTCCAGTCGACGTCTCCACCTTTGAGCCATTTGTAGAGCCACTGGTGGCCGTAGAGCTCGAGGCTCTCCAGCTCATCCTTGGCCCTGTCAGCGACGACGGTCGTTCCCACGACGTCAGCGTCCGACAAGTTCGTTGTCCTGATGAGGACATCGTAGAAGCCCCAGAGGATGCTGTTCGGCTTGGAGGCGATCTTGACAGGTCCGTATGGCCAGACCCTCGGGGTGTACTGAACCGTCCAGAGCTCTGGCTGTAGCACTATATCTTCATCGTCGCGCGTGAAGGTGTAGTTGGCCCTTATGATCTCGACCCTCTGGAATGCCAGCGCGTTGCCGGCATAATCCCTAACCCATACCCAGAGGTCGTTGGCCAGTGTCTCGCTGTCGACTTTGGCGAAGAAGTTGCTGGTTGACTGCGGTGGCGCTATCTTCTTCCCTTCCTCCTTGTATGGAGCTTTGTCAGCTATCAGGGCAAGCTCCGGTGACCTTCCTTGGAAGTCGCCGTAGATGAGCTTGCTCACGTTGTTGTTGACAAGGACACCTGTGCCGTAGGCGCGGACATCCTCGAGGACGTTCATCGTTAGAGATACTCCGTTGAGCTCGTCATCTGGAACCGTTGCCGGGTTGATCAGGCCCGTAGCGTTGATGGCCTTGGAGCCGTTGATCCACGGCGTGTAGCCGGGTCCAACGCCGACCAGCCTCGGATCGTCGAGGGCTGGGACGTTGTTGGTCTTGCCCGGAATTGTCGTGTAGTTGACGAAGACCGGAGTTCCGAAGAGGCTCTCGGTCCTGAAGGTCATGTTGACTGCATCTGTCACCTTAACCCATGGTAGTCTTGGCCCTCCGATCGTTATGTCGAACGGGGAGGACATGTCTTCTATACCTGGGTTGAGGACCCTGCTAGCAGCTGTGAGTGTTGGACATTGATCACCGAGCCATGTGCCGTTGTCGAATACCATTCCCATAAACGTTGGGAAGTAGCCAACACTGTAGTTCCAAACCGGAACCAGCGTCTTGAACTCGCCGTTGCTGTCCGTCGTACTGTTCACGATCTTGAGGAACGAGCTGTAGTAGGGTGCTTCATGCGACGTTGTTATGGTCTCATCTGTCTCTAGGCCAGTGACGTTGCCCCACATCCTCTTGACGACGGTCATGTTGAAGCCCTTGTACAGCTTCGAAGCGTTCAGGAGTGCGAACTCCTCCGCAGCGGTTCGGTAGGTCAGGTTCACGGTTGGCCACCACGTGGTGTTCAAACCGGCCCAGTAGACCTCCACCTTCAGGTTCGCGATCCCAAAGGTATCACCGTTGAGCGGATCGTTTGTCGCCTCGAAGACGTATGGGTAGACCGAGGTCTTGATCTTGTGGTAACCCGTCACCGCGTGACCGGCTGTTCCGATCGTGTATGGGTTTGTGAGCGGTATCGAGTCGTTGAAGACTAGCACACCTTGATAATAGACGTTGAAGGTGTAGTTGTCTTCCGTCGGCTCGAGGGTGCTTATGCCTATGAGGTATCGGCTCTGAGCTGGATAGGTGTGTGCATTTGTGCCCAGATCTGGGTCAGTGGGTGCTGCAACGTGAGTCGCATTCACCGAGTGGAACCAGTTGGCTCCATTTGCGTCGGTGGTGTTGAACCTCACCATATAGGCGTTGTAGAATGGCGGGGTTGTTGCGTTCTCACCGTCATCCCACTGCTGCATGTACCAGAGCTGATATGGTGGTGGAGCATAGCCATTTGCCAACAGGTTGCCGTCCATTCCGAGATCTAGGTTGAAGGGTTCCGCGAGTATTACGGCGGACATGTCCGCCAGCTTCAGTGGCTGTCCTGATGCGTCCAGTGTCTGAACTGGGACGTTGTATATGTAGGTGTAGATGTTGACGCTCACGGTCTGGTCCACGGCCTTCCTGGCGCTTACTTCTATCGGACCCACTCCTGGGTACGGATCATCGCTCCAGTAGACCGTAGCGTTGGAGTCGGCCGGCCTGAAGCCCGCTTGCACGGCCTTCTCTGTGCCGTTCGGCACCGAGATCCTGCAGGAGTAGTTCGCTGCAGGCATTAGACCGAGCTGCATTGGCCAGACTGGCACGCCATTATCGCCCAGTTCTCCGTCCGCGTCTCTGCCAGTGATCCAGAGCTGAGTCCTGTACAGTATCGTGGAGTAGGCCATTGGGTCTTCTCCTAGGTAGTCTATCAGATCGCCTATGTCAGGTGATGTGACCGCAACTGGTGTGAGCACCGCCCAGTCGTCGGGCAGTATCACGCTTCTCTTGCGATCTACATCGAGGGCCCTTCTCAACAGGTCGTTGTTTATGCCGAACTTGGAGTAGTCGACCGTGTTGTAGAAGCTGGCGTTCAGGTTGACGAGCTTGAACGTCCCCTCGAAGTTCCACACTGTTATGTTGAGGTAGAAGGCTGGGAAGAGCAGCTTGACCAGCGGCTTAGTCGATACGTTGATGAGGACGGACTTGACGTTCGAGCAGTTGATCGGTATCATCTTGTATAGGATCACGAAGTCCTTGTACGTGCCGGAGGGCACGTCCCTCAGGGTTACGGATCCCATACCATCTGTCGTCACCAGTATCCTCTGCATGTCGGGTGTAGTGATGAAGAGCGGCGTCCCCTCGGGGGCGGTTGTGTTGTCATGTGTGGATCCAAGTAGGACTTGGAACCCGATGTCGTAGACGCCAGCGTAGAGGATGAAGGTCTTGTCATAGTCCGTCGGGGATGTTGGGTCGCCTAACAATCCAGGACACGTCAGCTTGAGCGTCGTGTTGACCGGATAGCCGGTGACCGTGTTTACCACTTCGAGACCCTTGAACTTCACGAAGAAGTCAATTGTCGTCCAACTTCCGTTCGGAAGCCAGCCCACGGACAATGCCTGCTCTGCTGGCATCCCATCGTCAAATATTGTTTCGTAGCCACCGGCGGCCCACCATCCCCATGGGGTGTCAGGGAGTATGATGTAGCCGTGCCAGTAGCTCAGCTTCGTGATGTAAGTCGTCTGTGGAGCTGTGCGGCTCTCGATCCTGATCTTGACTTCATCTACCCAATTTGGATCGAGGGGTGCAGGCACTTGGGTTGATGTGAAAACCTTGACCCATAATCGGACCATGTCAGTTAATAGACCAGGGCCATATTGACTACGGTAGCGCCAGACTCCGTCTATGCTCTCCATATCAAAGCCACCGTAGACTACAGTGTTGCTAGGTATGTAGGAGACGTTTACCGTGCAGTCGAACCACGTTATCACTACCTTCAGGGTGTGGTTGACTACCGGATATCTGAGTAATACGTTTGCTGCTGCGCCTTCCCAGTCAGGATTGATCACACCAGGCCATGGATATTGATTGTCCAAGTCAGTGTCGTAGAGCGTTACCTTCGCGTTCCTTGTTGGCCATGGTAAGCCTTCCTGGTCATACAGGTAGAAGTCAGTCCAGGCTACGTTGACGACAACGTATTGGCTGAAGTTGGCGGTAAGGGTAGCTGGGCCTCCTACGGAGTGGAATAATGGATCAACTGTCCCATCGATTCCCTCAGGAGGAGTAGGAGGTATTGTTATTGGTACAAGTAAGCCACTTCCTCCAAGTCCATCCCATGCAAGATCGGTTGGACCTGGAACCGTTAAGTCAGTAGCTGAGAAGTTCCCGACAAGTGTTCCGTGGTAGTAGAAGAGGAAGGTCATGTTGTTGACAAGCGATGTCGCGAAGTCGATTATTGGCACCCTGATTATAACCCATCCTACGTGGCAGTCCGCTTCGTAGTGGAATCCTCCTTCCTGAATAGGGACTAGCCCGTTGTTCGGCGCTTCATAAGTGCCGTTGGCTGTTCCGGACCAATACTTGCCGTTTATGATTCCGCTGATAGCGGATTGGGTGATCCATGTTTTATTGTTTACGTTGTTCGAGGAGTAGGTTACCTTGACATCCGTTACCGTCAATGGTAAGCCAGACTCGTCGACGACCTTGAGCGCTACATAGTAGAGCCACAATCTCAATGGCGGCTCTACAAAGCCATCAGCATTTATTGGGAAAACAGGATCAATGGTTCCGATCTGTGGGTTACCAACAACCTCCCCAAATTGGAGGAGATAGCCCGTATCTATTTTCTGATACAGACCAGGTAAGGAGTAATAGGTACTCGGGTATGCACTTTCATATAAAGCCAATGTATTTGTATCTGCATAATCGAGAACCGTGGCATTATAGATCGTGATTGGAGTTTCTGAACCACTTATCTTCAGCTTGATGACAAGCGTGTATTGAACTCCTGAGGTAATGTTCCATGTTGGGGGAATATTGTTGAACGTGATATAGCTCCCCGTACTGTTTGTCCAGACATCAGCCGACGCAAGAAGGGTCCAATTGCCCCAGTAGTGCTTTTTACCTTGAGCGTCTGTCAATGTTGAGTTGTAGAGATAGCCTCGGGCTTCTCCCTTGGCTAGGCTTTTGCCCCAATTGTCTATAACGGGAAATGTCCAAGATTTTGCTGTATATGCGGCTTCGGCCTGTTTCACCTGTGTCGTTGACACCATGCTTAGTAAGAATGCTATTGCTAGTGTTAGCGCAACTGTTCTAGCTATGTTACGTTTCATTCTTTCATTTCACCTTATTTGCCATTTTGGCAAGCCTTCCTCAACTTCAGCCTATTTAATGGTTCTTAAACAAAAGGTGGCAATTATGGCCTATTTTTGGCATAATCTACAAGAATTGAGCCATATCCATGTTCTAGCGGACTAGAAATGGTATAGCGGGATGAAATACCACTAATGACGTGATGCCTTCCGCTTTTTTGATATCTGCCATGCCAGGAGGGCCAGTACTGCGGCATCCTCTACAGCGACGACCGAGAGGAAGAGCATGGTCGGAGGCGGGGGACCCACGGTCAGCTGGACGCCCATGCTGATGGCTGGCAGATTGAGCGCATCGCCCGGCCAGGAGGCGGAGATGGTCCAAATGCCCTCTACGTCCGGCTTGTATGTGTCGCTGAATGCGCCCTCGGGACTCGCCCGCACGGTGTGATTCAAAGAGGTACCCTGGGAGCTCCTATACTGGATCGTTATCGTAGCGTTCCTGCTCGTCGAGCTTAGCGCACCTTCGACCTGGATCGCCTTTCCCACGTATACTGAGGGCGATGTCAGTGAAAGCCAGATCACGGTGGATTCTTTTAGGAAGACCCTGAGGTGGGCGGGAGAGCTGGCAACCCCTTCAAGCGAGGCACGTATGGAGTAGTTCCCATTATCTCCGGGCGCGGTCCAATCGTAGCCGTAATGCCCCGATGAGTTGGCGTATATGCTGGCAATGGCCCGCCAATCCCCGTCGTTCTGCGAGAACTCCAATCGCACCTCGACTCGCCGAGCAGGATAGGCATCGCCGTAGACGAGGACGGGCGCATCCGGAACATGCACGATCGAGGCGTTGACACCGCACGTGATGGAATTCAGCGCAACCCTGAAGGTCGAGTATGCGGCGGAACCTTCGGCAGCGGCGACCACGAGATAGACGCCCAGCGAGGCATTGGACGGCAATGAGAGGATAGTGAAGAAATATCCCTCGGAATTACTGTGTGTCGCATCTGTCAACAGCGAAGCATTCTCGGGAGTAAAGACGGCTATCTCGACGAAGGTCGAGACCGACACATTCCCTCGGTCCGTCACGAATCCGCTGATCTCAACGTATTCGCCAGCCACATAGGCATCCCTATCGGTTCTGACCAATACAGAGTATGATAAGCCAGATGCGGGAGCTGCTGAGTTATAAACTAGGACAAAGAAGGCAATTATAATCAAGATCCCCCGTGACTGCCGCACAGAGACTCAGCACCTTGACTGTTACAGCAAGGGATGGCGATTTAAGTGCTACGACAGGTTACCTTTACTAAAAACTCATGTGTTCGGTAGGAGCGGAATATATGGCCCATGAGGGGAGCATTGAAACGGAAAAGGGGAGGCTATCTATTCACCAGTCCCCTGAAGCTCATTACTTTAATCCCGTACTCCTTCCTTAATGCCTTCATTTGAGCTAGGATCAGTGAGTCTTCCGTTGCCAAATCTTCCTTCAACGCAACCGCTGTAGCTATTATCACGCAATCTACATAGTCTGGGATTATTTTTCTCAACTCATAGCTGACATCGATAATTTCGGCATCGTGGAATGGTTTAACTCTAAAAGCGGTAAGTATTGCTTCAACTGCTTTGACCGTGAATTTAGCTGGTATCGTAAGCTTTACGGCTTTTGCTTGAAGTTCGAAGATCGAAATCAGGCTTATGCCGAACTCCTCGATCTTCAGATCCGTCCTTCCCTCAGCTATCGCTCCCAGTAAGTCGGTATCGATGGCAATTCGAGCTAAAGGCAGCAGGTATGTGGTATCTAGGATCAAGACTCTAGCCTTCTAGACAGTTGTCTGCGAAACTCTTCAAACTCTTTGGCGCTCGTCTTCGCAACTTTCTTCAAGGATATGAGGTTCAAGATGTTCACTTCGCCCTTAAAGGTAGTTTTGAGCAACTCGTTTACAACCTTGGACATCGCCCTGGTAGTTTTATATCTCCTTAAGCTCTCGTCGACAAGCCTTTTATACACATCCTCATCTAGCAGTATGGTTGTGCGCCTAGACATACAGTCACCTATACATAAGATGCTTAAGCATAAATATAAAGATTCTCTTGAAGTATTGTTAATCACCTTGTCGGTAGTTGAGCAGAGTTCGAGGTCCAGCATTCTACGGCTATGAGATGGAAGGCATCCCTGCGAGCAAAGCTTTCAGTAGGGAATATGCCAACAGGACATATTCCGAAGTCGAAAGACCGGTAAAGGAATGTTCAACCTTCATAAATTCGCTATAGTGCTGCGAGTGAACAGGCTCTCGATCCATCGGTTTTAGATAAGAATTTGATATCCCAATATGTTTAAGGCAGTATTATTCCTCAGAAGAAAGGAGCTTTTTTGTCCAATCCACGAAGTACGGAACGATCTGTTCTGCAGTTTCCTGGGCTTTTGCGAGTAGTGTGGCATAGTCGATCTCGAGGTACCGATGGGCTAGGATGTTCCGGATTCTGGACAGTTCGGCGACTTTTTGAGCGAGGCTCTCTGGCATGAGCTGGTGCTGAGCAAGTCGAAGTGGATACTCGGCTTGGGTTTCGATAAGGCCAAGGCTCTTTGCCGATACTATGTGACGGCAGACATCGACCATGGATTCGATTATCCTCTCCATGGCCCTTTCCAAAGCCAACGTTCTTTCTGAATCTGCTAGGATCCACTCGACTGGCTTGTGGGCATAACGTTCCCGAATGATTGCAGCGTTGTTCAGAACCTCGTCGAGCCTTCTGTATACTATCGCTTGATCGATCTTTGGTTCTCCTTTGAGCCACTCCCTCATGGCAATTTTGAGGCTTTCGCCGATCTCGGGGTAGCACTCAACGATATCACTAACTAGCTCCCCTTCAAAACCCCTATCGACGAGCTTGACTCCCTCTCTCAGAATGTTATACTTGAGGAGCATGTCCGCTCGTCTAAGGTCCACGATGTCGATCTTCTCCTCTGGAACATGGAAGGCTTTGGCAATTCGGCCAAGAACGTCAGCCTGCTTTTCTAAGCTGTTATTCTTAAGTAATACGGCAATATCTATATCACTAATGGGTTGTCTAGCACCTCTAGCAGTAGAACCAAAGACGTAGGCTAAGAGAACGTTTTCGTCTTTTTCGAGGGCTTCCCTAGCCGTCATACGTGCGGTTTCGTCTCCTACCATCGACTATTCTACCTCCTAGGTAGCTAGAGAGCTATATTCTATAGCATCTGCATGTATTTGTCTATTAAGTGTTTGCCACCCATTGGGCTCTATTTCATAATTATATTTGCCTATTTTCCTAGTTCTCTTCGGTGATAATGTTGGATGGAAGGTGCTCTCGTGTCTGAGTTCCTGATGGTGGCGGTCCCTCTGATCAGAAGCCTCCCGCCAG
>Ga0315280_10008416_pt1 | contig 13507 bp, 10 predicted proteins | sample YL17G06_40_MG_FD_203697 | JGI IMG/M metagenome (GOLD analysis project Ga0315280, IMG submission 203697) | Sediment microbial communities from Yellowstone Lake, YNP, Wyoming, USA - YL17G06_40 | ecosystem: Environmental > Aquatic > Freshwater > Lake > Sediment | place: USA: Wyoming | collected...
GCGGGAGCGTGGCCAATTCGTAAGCTGCCACCGAGAAGGAAGACAATCCCGCATTCATTGTTGGTATGAGGAGAACAGCTTTCTGGAATCCCGAGACATAGCGTGAATTAACGACCAGTACTGTCGCCGCTTCAAGCAAGGTTACCAGCAGAAAACGAGATGGGCCAAATCCAGTTAGGACGCTGTAGAGTACGAAGATCGGGATGCTCCAGAGCAGGAATTGTGGATAGAAGCTGGTTAAGCCGAAGTAGCCTGCGAAGAGGATTAAGGCTTCAGCTCCGATGGGTCTGTTGTTCCACACAGATCGCTTCGTCATAAAGTAGGCTACTAAGGCGTAGAGGAGCAGGTTCGCTCCGAGCTCGTACGGGTTGTAACCGATCCTCGGTCCGATGAAGAGTCCGAGACTAGAGAGGGCCTCACTAACCAGTACCCCTCCAGCGTGCGCACCAATAATATCATTCCAGAGACTGACAAAGCCGAGCCCAGTCGCATATGAGGCGATGAGGAAGACAGTTGCAAGAAAAGTGATCTGAACGACGAGGAAACTGATGAGATTTCTAAATTGGCGCAACCGCAGGAATGCGGCAACGTAGATCCAACTGAAGAGTAACGGCCCAAGGCGAAGGATCGTGCCCAATACCAAGAATGCGGATCCAGACTTGACTTTCGATCCGTAGATAGAATAGACGCCTAGAAGAATCAGTAGTGCCGGGAATATTTCAACAGTGTTTATCATCTCCGTCATGAATACGAGAGGTGAGCTGGCCCAAAGTAGCGCCGAGAGCATGGCTTTTCGAGGTGAACCGGTGAGTTTCTTGGTAAGGAACCATAGTGCAAGCATGGTCGCAAGGTCGGCCAATAGCATTGGGATCTTCATGAAGAGTGCAAACACGATTAGGTCTGTAGGAACGGCTACTACTCTCGGTCCGGGAGAGTACGGTGAGTACAATGAAAACAGGCGATCGATACTCGACGCGTCCTTCGTTAGAAAGAGCCATAGGGCGTAGGTTGCAGCGAAGATGTATGCAGGCCCAGTATAGACCCCCATGTAGCGACTCCCGGCCAGCACGGCCTGGCCATCATAGATCCAAGCTATGAAATCCAAACTGAATAGAGTGATCGCCGCGTACACAACCTTCAGCGCCACGAACAGGATGAGGACGCAAAGCCAGAAGCGATTTCTATTTCCCATGCGGAGATCACCCAGATCCTCCAACGTCGCCATAGAACAATAGCTTCTGCAATGTTGAGATCAATCCCGTTCTCTTTTCAATCAATTTCAAGGAGTAGACTATGCATGTGGCGGAAAACAATGCGCGGGCGAAAGGACCGCCGAACAGCACGTTGGCGTCGGCCTTTGCGAATGTCTCGTACGCTGCGACAACACTTTTCGTGACGTAATCTTTGGCCGGAATGAAGAAGAAGGCACTGCTGTTAGCTGTAAAGTAGGGATAGAAAGCGACGATGTCAAAGAAGAATGCGGAAGAGAGTAGGACGATCAGGTAGGCAATGCTTCTGTCGCCGAAAGCTACGTCCAGGATCAGGAATGGTATTAGCCATATTAGTGATTGAGGAAACCAGCTAGTGAATGCCATGAAAACAAGCAAGATTAGAAGGGCCCCATCAAACGAGGCTCTCTCATCACGAGGCCATCGCTCAGCAATCAGAACATAGGTGAGAATCAGTGCTATAGTTGCCAGTCCGACTTGAATGCCGCCGGTAGTCGATATCACATACTCGTCAAAGTACTGTGTGAACAAGTTGTATTGCCTTAGCTGGAACCAAGGGTTGTATCCGGCGAAAGAGACCCATCCGAAATATGTCCCGACCCCGAGCGCACAGGCAAGCACAAACATCAAGCTCAATTTGCGTCGTGCCCTGAACACTGCGGGATAGATCGGGAGGAGAATGACTGGAAAGAGCTTGACAGCTGTCGCTGCCGCATAAGTGAAGGCTGCGCCGATCTGGCCCTTCCTGGTTCGAGAGAAAGCATAGACCAACACTAGGAGGAAGGTTGGAAGGATCTCTACACTTCCCCACATTTCATTCGTAAGCATCACATACGGATTCAGGAACCATAGGGAAAATGCGACTGCCGCCTTATGTTCACTGACCCCAGCATTCAGGGAAATTCTGTAGATTAGAACTCCCGTTAGTAGATCGAGAACTAGTAGCGGAAGCTTCAACAGGAAAACTAGAAGGTAAAGCCCGAAGGACGGTTGGAAGAAATCAACGGTCCAACCCGTCAATATGGAGGGGTGGTCGACTGGAAGCGTTCCCCAGAAGGCGATTACCGCTCCGATGAAGACACCGTAGGGGGTTCTTCCTTGAGTGGCATGGGTGAGTGTTCGGCTGATTGCGTATGCCAAGTCCACGCTCATGGGCGATAGGGTCATCAGAAGAGCCTTCACAAGGCACCCCACGACAAGGATGAGTGTAGTCCATTTTCCTAGTCGCCAGTGAAGCCGCACTAATTCTTCCTCCGCCTCGCGAGGATCCTCCACGTAATGAATGTCGAGTAGGCGATGGAAACCCCGGCAAGCATGGTCCTCACTTGGAAGTCAAGCCCTACTTGCCTCACACTATTCGCTGATCTGATGCCCGCAACTAGTATTCTCCCGAATGGAACTAAATTTGTCGGGATGAAGAGTACGCTTATGCCATCTGAAGTCAAGAGCGAATTGAAGAATGTGGCTAGGTATAACGCTAGGATGCCATAGAAGATTGCTGAGTAGCGGTACTTGTGTTCGATTGAGTTGAAGATTGCGAGGAGGGGCATCGCCCAGAGGAAGACTGTCGGATACCAATCGGCAAGCCCATAGGCTAGTAGGATTCCAGAAAGAGTCATCGCCACGAGAGCCCAATTGTCCTTCTTGAATGCTCGTTGAGCGATCAGATAGTACGTCCCTATTCCCATGACTGCAAATCCAGGGGGCACGAACAATTGATACAGCTCTGAGCTTGTGAATTCGGAGAAAGTCTGAGTGACTGGAGTGTAGGTGGAGAACAACCAAGTTGACCTCATGAAGCTGACGAAGTTGAAGAAGAATTGACCTTGACTGCTCCAGTAGAGATATGCTGCCATACCAAGAACCCCACTGATGGCTACAGGCAGCGTCCTCCACCGACCATTACTTCGTCCAATCAGCCAAGAGGTCATTGAGAGCCACGTCAAGATAGGACTCAACCGTATAGCAACCGCGGAAAACAGCATGAGGGCACTCAGACGCGTCCGATCTCGGAGTGTGTAGATGATACTCGCGAGGCTCAACATTATGATTATGATGTCTATTGATCCCCACATCTCCACGAACAACGTGGCGAATGGATTCGCCAACCATAGCAGTGCTGCTCTCCGACCTGTTACTTGAGAGCCGCTCAAGTTGGCTCCAAGCTTGTAAACCAAGAATCCTGTTGCAAGATCACAGAGGATGAGCGGCGTCTTGATGAGTAGGGTCAGGAGGTTGTGAGTTGGCATCAGGAAAGCGGGCTTCGAAGCGAGCATGACCGGCACTAGGGCTTGAATGTCGTTCTGATGGATTGGCAGCCACAACCAAAGGTCGTAGATACTGCGAGTCAAGATGATCCACGGAGACCACGCGAGGGTATTGTCATTTAGCATGATGGAGGAGAGGTAGAGGACAAAGTCGTATCCAAACGGAGTTACAGTCGCCAGGATTAGCTTCGCTGCAACGATAACCATCACAGCAACGAAAAATCCTCGACCACTCGTGGACAGTCTCAGATGAATCACTGGTGACTCAATCCAATGGAAACATCAAATCGCTATTTCGAGTCTCCACCTAGCCATGATTGAGCGAATAGCGACCTGCGAACTCATCGGGGAGGTTTGCAGTCCCCTCAATCTCCGCATCGTCTTATGACTGTTGCGTTTGTTTCTTCGTCAGTGGCAATTGGCGAGGATAGTCGTTTTTCCTTTTCGCTCACAGTTTATAATCACAAATACACTAAGGCAAGTGACGTATGCAGTCCTAATGGAGCATATTTATCGTTGTCTTCACTTGCATTGGTCCGTGGAGGAAATGCGGATGGCGCTTGAGCCAAGGATAGTTGCTGGAATCCCAGCGTACAACGAAGAGAAAATGATAGCTCGAGTAATCCTCAGAACCGCCAAGCACGTCGACAAGGTCATAGTTGTCGACGATGGGTCAGATGATGACACGGCCATCATAGCTGAAAAGCTCGGGGCGGTTGTAGTGAAGCATGAGAAGAATCTCGGTAAAGGGGCGGCGATGCGGTCTTGCCTCGAATTGGCCAAGAAGGCTCGACCTGACGTTTTCGTGACGATTGATGCGGATGGGCAGCATGATCCCGATGAGATACCGAGCCTCATAGAACCCATACTCAAGGGCGAAGCCGACGTAGTAATTGGACGCAGGATGGGTAGGGAAATTCCGAGATTTCGCCGAGTCGGCGCGAGGCTTCTCGATTACGTTACTGATGTCAAAGCCGATGGAATAATTGTGGATGCTCAGAGCGGATTCCGTGCCTATTCGCTGACTGCGTTGAACGAGTTGTCTGCAACAGAATACGGGATGGGTGTCGACACTGAATTGATTATGCGTGCGAAAGAGGCATCGTTGCGAATAATGGAGGTGCCAGTCTCAGTGAAATATGAAGACCTTGAGACCTCGACTCATAACCCTATTTACCATTGGTTCGACGTCTTCTTCAGCGCTCTGAAATTCATCTCGATCAGGCATGCTCTATTGTTCTACGGAGGATTCGCAGTAATCATGTTTTCAGTAGCGATTTCATTCGGCATCCAGACCCTCGACTACTATCAGAAATATCACCAAGTTGTCACGAACCTAGCTTTGATTTCCATATCGGCTGGTTTGCTTGCCTTCCTTTCACTATTCACGGGGGTAATTCTCTTCACAGTGATTGCGGTGCTCAGAGAGAAAAGATGAGCAATTGAACTAGGATCTAATCACGCGTTCGAAAAGACGCGTCGCTAGAGAAGAACTCTGCCTAGAAGGGACGGGTGAATGTGCTCGCTTACTCCCGACTAAAGGCAATGAGCTTGCGCTCCCAATTGCATGGTCAGGCTCCTCTCTCCTGAACGGCCTTCTCGGATAAGTCGTCAACCGCACCTACTACGTTTTGCCAGTCATAGTGCTTCAATGCGCGCTCTCGTCCGCGTCTCCCAAGGCTAATTGCGAGTTTCCTGTCGCGCAAGATTGTCGTTATTGATGTTGCTAGGGCCTCGGCATTGCCTGGCGGCACGTAGAGCCCTGAATCTCCCACAACCTCCTCCAATCCAATTCCTGACGTCACAACAACGGGCTTCTCGCACGACATAGCCTCGAGCACAGAACTAGGAAAACCTTCCGATAGACTAGGCAGAGCGAACAATGTGTGGTTGTTCAGCAAAGTGGCGATCTGCTCGTGAGTCCTCGGGCCAAGGAACGTTACGTTGTTTTCCAGTCCTAGCTGGCGCCTCAGGTCAAGCAGCTCAGGCAGCTGGTCACCATAACCCACGAGTGTGAACTTTGAGTTAGGAAGCTCCTTTGTCACGATTCTTGCAGCTTGAAGCAAATGTGAAAGACCTTTCTCTTTGACGTACCTGCCTGTCCAAAGGATACTCAGGGGAATAGGTTGGGATCTGGATTTGGGGCAAAACAAGTGTGTATCGACGCCGTTAGGTATGACGACCGTTTTGTCGCGAGGGACGCCAACGGCGACAGTTTTCACTCTCTCCTTTTGGGTCAAGCAGATTACGTAGTCAGCCTGACGCAGAGTCCACTTGCCGACACTCGCAAAGTAGGCATTCTGCGCCATATCCACAATCCTTCCTCTACTGACTCTGAATCCGTGATTTGTGATTAGGAGAGGCTTTCGTGAAATGTGTCTCTTCAGGGCTGAAAGGTTCGTTGTGAACATGAGGTGTGAGTGGGCGTCGAGTATGTCGTAGTCACGCTCATCCCGCGACAAGAGGACTCCTAGCATGCTGAAGGTTATCGGATTTTCCCAAGGCCAAACAAGCGGCCTGAATCTGAATATCTCATAACCATCCTTGTACTCATGAGTTGGGGACTTATCCTCAAGAGTCGTGTACACCGTGACCTTGTGGCCTCTCCTGGCCTGCTCGGCGGAGAGCATATGTGCATAGAATGAGAGGCCTCCTATCTTGGGCGGATACAACCGGTGTACGACGCGCAATATTCGCAAGCGACCCCCTCCCCTGTTTATGCTCAGCAAGAACAGTGTTAATTAGGTAAGTGGAGACCCAGGTCGAGTGATGCTCGAGACTTCTTTTGAATCCAACCGCTTGGTTTGAGTGGATGGCGTTCATCATCCTCGCATCGGTGCTTCTGCTATCAGCGTATCTTGCAGTGGAGTCGGGAGCTTTTTGGGTTTCAACCTTTATCGATATGGGATGACCCCATATTCGTTCTGATACCCACTGCAAGCAGGGTAGGGTTGGTCAATTGCGTACGAATCATAGAAGGCTTGCGAATGTTCTTTAGTCGTGGGAGGACATCACTGGCTGCCAAATGACCTCCGTGCATCGAAGTGTCGACGGTCTCGAAGGTTGGTTGGTGCCGCCGTCAATGTTGAAGCGTCAAGTCCGCTGCGATAGGAGAAAGTTATGAACTTGGAGAACGATGTATCCGATCGCATTTCTACGGGCATTCTCTTCATCTCCTATGCTGAATATCCTGGAGCTTTTGGGTTATCAAAGAGAATCGAGGGGTTACGATCAACACTGTCCAATCATGGCATCCAAAGTGCAGTAATGTGCCCCACGACACGAGTCGCGAAGGCACGTGACGTAGTTGATCTGGGGCTCCCGCTCTTCAGGACCCTAACTAACTCGTCTCTGGGGAGAATGATTGCTCTTTTGCTTTTCTCGTTGATCGCTATCCCGGCGATCGTAGGTTCTTCCCTACGAAGTCGATTCATGATTCAGTACGAGTCGCTCTACTCCGCGTTTCCAGCTCTTGTTGCCAAGATCCTACTGAGAAAGAAGATCATAGGAGATGAAGTAATACTCATGAGTCGTGAAACGAAATCTCCACTCCGCTACGTCCTGTATGCCTTTGATAGATTCCTCATACGGATGACCGACTACGTCATCACGAGTTCAACCAGCGCGGAAGTTCTGATTCGGAAATGGTTCCCAAAGAAACCTGTTTACCTTGTGATGAACGGTGTGGAACCAGTCAAACGGAGAGACCGCCCTGCCTCACGTGACCGGCATGAACTGGTCTTTGTTGGGTCTCTCAGCTCGCCTGAGAATAGGGTGGCCATCGAGAACGTTCTTAGGCTCGCGGAGCTCTTGGAACGTAAGGGGATCGAATTCCACATCACCGTGGTCGGCGGCCCGTGGAGCTATGCTGCTCCTTACTTGGGAGAAAATATGGTTCGACGCGGTAGAGTCACTTTCAAAGGTGCCATCAAAGGCAGCGAGTTGTTCGAAGTATACTCTACGGCTTCTGTTGGTCTCCTACCTTTCTTCATGCCTTCAGGCGGCGGGCAGAAAATCAAAGCTCTCGAGTATCTCGCCCACCAGCTCTTGGTTTTGTCAGGCCCCTTCGGTTTCGGCAACCTACCCGGGATAGTACCGGGAGTACACTATTTGGAGGCCGCAAACGTAGCCGAGATGAGCGAATGGGCAGTAGATTTCGTCTCGCATCCCGCAGCCTACTCTCAGATAGCCGAAGCCGGAAGACGACTCGTCGAGCAGCAATTCTCCTGGGAAGTCACATCAAAGCCTTACCTGGAAATTCTAAGTGCCATCGAATCCCAAAAGGGTGGTTGACCTGTCTGAAGACTCTGACTAATGATGCTCCGAGCGTCTCCATCGTTATAGTAGGCTGCAACTCCCTCAAGCATCTCTCTCAATGCTTGTTGTCAGTAATGAAGAGCAGCTACCCACACTTCGAGATCATATACGTCGATAATGGTTCAACAGACGAAAGCACAGCCTACTTTCAAACCCGAGCGGGGAAAAAGGGCCGGACTATACAGCTTGATCGCAACTACGGTTTCACAGCCGCCAGTAACATCGGAGCAGGATCAGCGACAGGTGAATACCTCGTATTCCTGAATGTCGATACGATCGTCGATTCAAATTGGCTAGAACCATTAGTGACAACATTGGAGAAAGGTCCAACTGTCGGGGCGGCGCAATCACTCCTCCTTCGAATGGGCACGTCCCAAATCGATTCGATGGGCGGATTCATCACGCCATACGGAACAGTCCTGTCAAGTGGATATGCTGAAAATTACCGTGACTCATCCGGCATCGTGGAGGTGTTCTACTCGAAAGCTGCCGCGATGATCACTCGAAGATCTCTGTGGAAAAGCGCAGGGGGATTCGATCCAATCTTCTATCTTTACTATCAGGAGACGGACTACTGCTGGAGGCTCAGGGCGATGGGGTACCGAGTACTCTGTGTTCGAGACTCAAAAGTGTGGCACGAGGGGGGAGCGGTTTCAGGGCGTCAACCCGGTGCACTGAAGTACTATGAAGCCAGAGAGAGGCCAATGCTGCTACTGAAGAATTACCGTGTCAAGAGACTCATCAGACTCTTCCCTATCACGATCTGTCTCCAGATTGGGAATAGTGCCAGGTTTTTGTTGCGCGGTGATCCTGCCAGCGCTGCGAATATCATGAGGGGCACAATTTCCACACTCACCCACTTTCGCATCATTTGGAAACATCGCAGGGATTTCTCCGCTGACAAAGTATCTGAAAACGAGATCCTGAAGATGCTGATGGCCGTTCCGAGGATCCGCACGTTTCTGTAAAAAGTGGATGGGTTCGTTGGGAAGTCGGAAACTCAGGCCATGGGAATGGGCGGTCGTCATATTCCTGGCGTCATTGGTGTTGGTATCTACCTTTGTTCTTCTGGAATTTGGAACATATCTGGGTTTCAGCTTCGGACGTGAGTTCATCTATCCTCTTGTCTTCATGGTGCTCTCGGCCTTCGTTGGGTTTGGATTCTGGTTTGCTGGCAACAGCGCGGCTGCGGGAGTAGTCTCAGATTTCATTTCGAGGCGAGCACTCGGCATTGTGTTGGGGGCGTCTGCTGCTGTCCGCCTAGCTTTCACGTACAGTTCGAGTATTTTCCCTGACGAGTATGGGGTCATCCAGGTGCTCAATTCAAGGCCGCTCGAGAACTTGAGCAACTTTCTTCTCAACTACCAACAGATTGCCGGTAATTACCTGTTCATTCATCCTCCGCTTAGCCTGATTCTCATGGATGTTGGCTACCTGTTTGTGCCCTCAGTTTACGGACCCAGATTCGTATCTGCACTGTTCTCCACCCTCACAGTTTTGATCGTGTACTACTTGATTCGAGACTTAGGCCACCCTGATGTAGCCATACTCGGTGCTGCAGTCTATGGACTCGTGCCCCATACCGCGTTGTATCTAACGCTCGCATTGACTGACGGCGTCTGGATATTTTTCGGCGTGACGAGTTTCTGGCTGATCATACGGGCCCTGAAGAGAGGCTCGTACAGGTTGAGCGTGGCATCGGGAGTCTTCTTGTCTCTTGCATTGTGGACAAAGGCTTGGTTGCCCTTCTTTTGGCTCTTGCTAGCTTTGGTGATGATTCTTCTCGTTTACACGAAGAAGAGTGTTCTGCGTCATCTGATTATTTTGGGTGGAATGTCGGGAACGAGCCTAGTCCTGTTCTCCGTCTGGGGGATCATCAACCCCACCGCCTACCAACATTCGATAACCGCGATGTTCGCTCAATTACTCCGACTCTTCGCACCTGCCGAGTACAATATTTGGACCACGGAGCCTACGGCGGGGGAGGCGGGCCCTTTCAGCTTGATCTCAGTGCTGGCAGGATTTTTCCCCAAGATGAGCGCTGGCACGCTAAGAATCATCTCATACACGGAGCTTATCGCTCAACTCCCGTTGTGGATCCCCCTCGTCGTTGTGGTGCTATCTCTTGCTGGGTTGGCGATAACGGTCCGTCGAAACGCTCGGTTCGGAACCGCATGCGTGGTCTGGATTACGATCCCATTTCTGTTAATGCTCCCATATTTCAGAGACATGCGCTACCTGATCGTGACTGCACCATTGTACGCGTTGTTGGCGTCTCTTGCTAGTCATGCTCCATCATCACGAAAGCTCAGATTATCCATGCAGTCTATACTGTTGGCATCAATCGTGATTTCCATCATCATCATGGTTCCCGTATCGCATCAGATGTGCGGTGGAGTACAGGAAGCTGCCTCAGAATTGCGCGTGATAGGATTGACGGATGGAAATGTTCTAACCAACGTTCCCGCAGCTTGGTTGACGTACTATCTCCCACACCTACACGTCGGAAATCTGGGCAATGACCCAGCTTCACTCCTTTCCCTTCTGAAGCAGGAGAAGGTCAACGCAGTCATCGTGCTGCACAACGAGCGAGGTGCTTGGCCTGACGTCAACGGTAGCATGATGGAAGCATTCAAGGGGCAGTTTCGTAGTTATACGTCCGGGGGCCCATCCGCATTCTCCTGGTACGAACTGTACTATCAGCCCGTCTACAGCAGCTGAAAAGGCTTCATCTTCGACCGTACATGACCACATTAGTGGATCGATGGAGCAGCGTGAAAGAAGTCGAGCAATAGGTACCCTAAGTAGTCTGCAAGAGCCTGCGGACGAACAGGTAATAATGGCGTAGCTCTCTGCTTGCGTCGATGATGCGCAACTAACTGCAGTTTCAGGGCACGCGCTATTTCAAGGAATTTCAACCACCTTATCTCTGGATGGGTCCTGCGAATTTCTCTGTAGCAAAGTAGACCTTGCATGAGCCACAGCCTGTCAAGGTGAGGATATTTCCGCGCAATGTTCAAGGATGTGGTCGAAGATGGGTGAAACGTGAAAGCGGAAAGAGGCTCCTCTATGAAACCCAGATCATAGAAATACATTAGGCGAACCCACATTTCGATGTCTGCAATTTGGATCATGCGAGTGTTAAACATCCCTATCCGCTCGACACATTCCTTTCTCACCATGACGCAAGACGGTTCACCCACCCAATTCTCTGCGAATCCGCATCTCAGCCACTGATTGAACAGGTCGATGCCTTGGTTAACTTCGCTCAACGAGTTGAATCTCGTGTGCAATGTACCGTATTGCTTTTCCCAGTCGATGGCCGTAGGATCATGCGGATTCTCTAACAGAATATCCCGAGGGGAGAAAACTATGCCGATGCGCGGATACTTTTCAAGAATGAGTACCATCTTTTCAACGCACGTCGGGTAAAGCATGTCGTCTTGGAAAAGAAATTTGACAAGAGTTCCCTTCGATAAGGTTATGCAACGATTCCAATTTCTTACCAAACCCAACTTGGACTTGTTGACCTCAACTCGAATGCGCGGGTCGTGAAATGAGGTCGCAATCTTTGCGGTGTCATCTGTAGAAGCGTCGTCAACGATCAATATCTCCACGGGCTGATAGGTCTGCGACATTGCCGAACGAAGGCTCCTTTCAATCCAGCGAGCCCCATTATGGGTTGGAATGCAAATGGACACGAGAGGTGGCACTTCGGTCATCCGATTCTGTCGTCACCAATTACCTATATCTGCATTCTCTGCCCTCTCAAAACTGCCAAAACTGCTACTCGATCAAACTTCAAGCATTCAGTCGCTTCCCTCGTTAGAAATCCAATCCACCTCACGCCTGCAACTCACAATGTGGGTCAAATGCATTACCATATCGTTCCTTGCCGAGAATCGCGAAGGTATAGGTCGGGCACTTCTTCAGTGGGGCCAAATGCCTTCATTTCCACATTTTGAAGATACAATGCCTTTTAGCTTAGAAGCTTCAAAGCTAAACTGCCATTCAGCGTAGTAACTTGATCATGAAGGTCGCGAATCTGTATTCCGAGCTCACTAAGGCGTTCATCGCGCTTTCTCGATTCCTCGTCGAGACGACTGTTCTCAATAATTAGCCGCTTGTTTGATCCTCTGTGAAATTGCTATCTGATTCACCGAAAAGTTCCTCCCATGTTGGATATCGCCAGTTTGGATACCAGTCATGCCCTTTCGTTAGATCCCAGTTGCCGTCCTCGGCGTATCTGGAAAGTTTCGTAGAATCAAGTACGAAAAATCTGGGGTCCTCCTTAAAGTGGTCGTAGTGCCAGTGCAAGCCCCTTGCACGTTCCTCAGGAGCATACCGAGGCAATTTGTCCTTGAACACTCTGTGCATAGCGCTTTGCGGTGATCTGAATCGGTAATGCCTCATAACGAATTTGCGCGGGCCCACCTTAGGCTTGACGTTTGGTGGGTAAGGCGGGTAGTGTCCTCCTGACAATGCGTCTTCTGTTCTTGGATAGTACTTCCAAGCTTTGTATCGAAAATCATCACTCCACGTGTAGTATCGCAATTTCCTGCGTATGTCTGGCTCGTTACTATCGCAATCCTTCTCAGTCAGACAGAACTCGAAATTGTTGAATTGAATGATATTGAAGCCAGCTCGATCCTCTCTTTCGATTGCGTCGTGTAACGTCTCACCTAGGATAGGTGATTCGAAGAATTCATCCGCGTCGTTCCTCAAGATCCAACCGGGGATTGCGTGATCGCCATTTGAAGCGAATCTTCTAGGTCTAGACCCCATCTCTTGTAGTAGCGCTTGACTACCTTGTGATCTAGCAGTCCTCTCCCTTTGTATTTCTGGGCAATCTCGATAGAACCGTCCTCTGATCCGCCATCAAGAATGACGAACGCTACGCCATTCTGTTGGAGATGGGTGAGAAGCTGATCCAATATGTCTGCTTCGTTGTAAACTGGGATTATTGCAACTATTCGCAACATGTTCACATGCACACTTCGAGCCTTTTTGCGCATACAGGTGATTTCATCCGAACATATATTGGCTCTGGAGATGTTCCGAGCTCCGAGTTGACCATTTTCACCAAGCCATTGAAACTCGTTCCGACACCTTTTCCGACGTTGAACCCAGCAGGGCGCTCAAGTTTCGACCGATGGCGCCGCCAGTTACGAGGACTCTTGAAGTATCCATGCGCAGTGAGAGGTTTTCGGAGCCTTTAAGGCCCAGCCGAGCCTTTTGAGTTTAGAGACATCGAGAAGGATTTCTTTCACGTCACCTTTCCAACCCCTTCCATCATCCTGTCGTCTGAGCCGGCACACCCAGTAACAAGGATCGACTCATAGTTTGGTCACACAGACTTTCGCTCCCGAAGACAATAAGTCGCGTCACGTGCTCTCACTTGCTCAGAGAGGAGCATAATCGCCGAGGTTCGAGAAAAGCATCGACAAGTTTTCAAGTTGGCTCGAAGGCCCAATTACACAATCGCCATGTGTGTCATCAATGTTGAAACAAAAAAAGAAACTCCTTGCATACTTAGCCAAAAGAGCAGGAGAGAAGAGTGACATTAACGAGCACCTGGAGTTTCTTTACAAAATCGTAGTCAAATGCAAAGCAAAAAGAATCGTCGAGCTAGGAACCAGGGGAGGCAATTCCACCTGTGCGTTAGTGATTGGAGCCGCCGAGACAGGGGGACAT
>Ga0315280_10008417_pt1 | contig 13506 bp, 16 predicted proteins | sample YL17G06_40_MG_FD_203697 | JGI IMG/M metagenome (GOLD analysis project Ga0315280, IMG submission 203697) | Sediment microbial communities from Yellowstone Lake, YNP, Wyoming, USA - YL17G06_40 | ecosystem: Environmental > Aquatic > Freshwater > Lake > Sediment | place: USA: Wyoming | collected...
AAAGGAGTCGAAGGACGTTAAGGCTATGGCGGATTTGCTCTGTCAAGGGGCTACACTCACGGATCGCGCGTGTCCAGCATGTTCCTCGCCCTTATTCAAGTTGAAGAGCGGAGATTTGTGGTGTGCCAAATGCAAAAAACGCGTAATCATAGTAGAAGAGGGAGCCCAGCCGACTGAGGCCGCTAGGCCCGTGATCCTAAACTCTTTAGAGTCGACCATTCTGACGAAAATAGATGAGGTGAACCAGAAAATAAGGGAGGAAACAGACATTGACCGGCTGCAAAAACTCAATGATGCCCTTTCAGTGTTGTTGGAGAACTTGCAGAGAGTGAGAAAGATAAAAGGACAGTAACTAACTAATTAATGCTGATTGAGGGTTCTTGGAGTTGCTTGGTTACTACGAAAACTTTCCTGAAGTTGTCCACGGCGTCGCTCAGTTCAGCCATTCCCTTTCGAGTTCGGTTCTGCAGCACACGATCCTTCAAACTTTACATCGGTTAAACCATGAACCCCATAAAATAGGCGAAGTAACTCCCCTCGCCCCCTCTCAATGCGATGCTAGCTTCGAATTTGGGTTAGCTGAGGTTTCGACGTTCAACTATTTAGACAGGGATGAGGTGGATAGGGCTCTGAAAACCGTTAGTAAAAAGGCTTTAGAGACGCTGGATTTTTTCTGCGCCATCCGTTACCATGCCACTAGTAAGGAAAAACGATCAAGATTAAAATTTGATTATTACTTGCTTCGCTTTACGTTTGAGAGACGAAACGCAGAAATGCGGGTTTTTCATGAACGCGGTCCTAGGCGTGTTTCCCCTGAAGAGCTTCTCATCTTCTTGGTAAAAGACATAAATAAGGGGCTTAACCGAAATCGGGCTAGACCATTGACTGTGAAGAACATGCGGGCGCTTTAACTTTTAAGAAGTTAAGAACAATGGCTAAAATGTCCTTTGCCACCTCTTCCGCAGGTCTGTTCCCATTAATCAACATTAGCCGCCCTTCTTTCACAAACTGCATGTAAACTTCTCGAACTTTCTCTTGAATCCTCAGCCTTTCCATAACCGACTTTTTCCGCTTTATTCTTTTCACCACGACTTCAGGCGGAACATCGATGTAAATTGCTAAGTCTGGAGGAACGGCTAAACGGTTGATTTCCTCAATCCACTTTAGGTCTAGTCCCGCCGCTCCCTGATAGGCTAAGGAAGAGTAAACATACCTGTCAGAAACCACAATTTTTCCCTGCCTCAAAGCGGGCTTAATTCTCCTTTCCACGTGGTCAACCCGATCAACCGCAAAGAGAAGGGCTTCCACCACGCTTGGCACCCGTTTACCCCTCTGAAGAACATAAGTCCTAATGAACCCCCCAATCTTTCCTCGGCTAGGCTCAGTAGTATACTCAGCCTCAAAACCTCTCCTTTGCAGTTCCTCTACTAGGAGATGCGCCTGCGTGGTTTTTCCACTAGCGTCAAGACCCTCAATACAAATGAATACTCCCATTTTCCTCATTAGTCAGCCCAACCCATCTTTACAAAATGAAGACATATAACGTTTATAGTCAACCACCCCCCACCCCTTAATATGCCTTAAACTTAGCAAACAAAGCCCTTCTGAACAAAACAACCTGGTTAGACAGGGTCTACGTAACAGAGGCGCGTTAATCTTATTTATGGAAGCCTAAACTATAGTTTTGAAAAGGGGCCGGTCGTCTAGCATGGTTAGGACGTTCCCAAGATGGAACCTAAAGCAGCCCTTACAAGGCTGAGGTCGCAGGTCCAAGTCCTGCCCGGCCCACCAATCGCAAATCGCCTAAAACCGCTTGCCAACTATTTGCCTTATCTTTCTAGGGGAAAAGGGCGCAAGAATAGCGGTTGGAAGGAGGGGGCCCAGCTTAGGTATGAGGCCCACGGCGTCCGTTCCCAACTTACATAGAACAGCGTGCTCAAAAAGACTCAAGGACTCAATTCGGATAATGTCGCGAAAATGCCTCGACACCTTTACGGCGCGTTCCACATTAGAAAGGGGGGCGCCCATGACTAAAAGCCTATCAAGATTCGACCGAACCCACTTAACAAACTGGGAAAGCTGCAACTCCGAAAGCTCAGCTTCAACTAGCCCCATATGAACGTCCGCATCGCCCAATATTTTGACTTCTAGCGGCGTGTTATCACGAAGGCAAAAGAGCTCAATCAACCGCTGGAGAGGGAGACTCTTCCCGTCGGCGAGCTGAGCTTGAAGACGCTGCAACGAAACTGTGGCATCACAAATTTTTGGCGAAAAAACACCCAGGTCCACATGAAGACTGTCTTTTCTTTCTCCTAAGAAGACAATTTTTCCTCGCATAGCAGAAGACTTTTTCACATTCTCAATGGAGACAGGCGCCAAACCTATTTTTTGGCTGATATAATGCAAAGTGGCTGTTTCGTCTTCGCCCGAAAACTCTAGCTGAACCCAACCGCGGTCCGTTTCTCCCACAACCTTCCATTTGATTCTGAGCCCTTGGAGCAAAGGGGAAAAGGCGGCTTCAAAGGCTTTGAGGGAAAGGGAGCCGTACACTTTTTCAAGTAGCGTGACTGCCGGCATTGATGCCCCCAACTAAAGACGAAAACTCACTGTGAAGTTGCTTCACTCTCTCAATTGCGGAGTGGTCGTTTCCAAGCTCCTTCGAAAGCTTCCTGATGGTTCGCTCAATCTCCACCCTCTGCGATCCCTCAATCAACTTGTCGGCATAGGTCACAATCTTTTCTTCCAAGGTTTGGGGAAGATAGTCCTTAACAGGCCAGCCCAGTCTTTTAGCCTCGTCCATGGTTATGCCGCCTCCAGCATGGCGCTCAATAATGGAAACTACGGAGTTAGGTAAACCTAATGATCTGGCAAGCTCAGCGCCTATGATCACGTGGTCTACGCTGTGGGTTACTGAACGCCCTATATCATGTAAAAGCGCGCCTATTCGGATAAGCTGAATGTTAACGTTAAACCCTCTCTCCTTGCAGGCTTCAGCGATTTGCACAGCAAGGGCAGAAACGGCTTTACAGTGCCTTATAACTTGGCGAGGACAACCGCTTTTAACAAGAATTTCAAGCACCGCTTTCTGGGAGGGCAGTCGCTCACTCACTCAATTCCTTCCTTAACTGCTCAACCTTAGTGTTTAGAACGTTTACAATTTGGGCGTTGTCAAAGTGCATCAAAGGCTTATTGCATGTGGGACAACGAAAGACCAGTTCCATGGCTTCTTCGAAGGTTATTCGCCTGCAGTCTGGCGTACTACAGTAGTAAAAGTCGTGGTTTTTCTCGTACTCAAGCCTGGTTTCAAGCTTTTCTAGAACGCGCCTCTTCTTGTTTGAGATGAAGCCTTCCAATTGATCGGTCTGGAGCCGCCAATGAAAAATGAACCATCCAGTATCCTTGTCGCGGGAGCGCCTTAAGGCTACGAGGGAATGGTCATAAAGCATATAGAGGATTCTGCGAACAGAGTTGAGGCGTATCCCCGTTTGAGAAGAAATCTCCTCGTCCGTAGTCTCCTCGACTCCTTTAAGAACTTCGATAATCTTAACTGTTTCTTCGCCGAGCAGACCAGCAACCTTCATCAACGTCTCATCATCCACGAAGGACAACTTTGACGACCTGCCTATGTTCCATCACACATATTATGGGCACCAAAGCTTAAATCTCTTCGCCGAATCAAAGCGTGACAGTCAAAGTTTAACCACTTTCTTACCCAGCGTGCAAGGAATAATCTTCGCCTTCGCTCCTTCAAACTCCTTCGACAATTCTTGTCCTTCGAAAAAGCGGTCGAGAAAAACTGCCAAGCTTGAACACTCTGAGTGGGGCTGATTTCCCACGGCGACATTGAAGTCGGAGACCGATTTAGAAAAAAATTCGGATGGAACCTTCTGACTCCCAACGATGACTAACAAATTCTTCCCAGCTGCCTTAATTCTTTGCAGAACGTCGCTTGTTTGAATGTTTTCCCCGTAGGCAGTTAGGTGAACTACGATGCCATCTTTCGCCTTCCACTCTCTAACAACCCGCTTCCAAGGCGTTCCCATCTCTAAAAAGAAGGATCCGCCCCACTGATCCACCACCTTCTCGATTGTTAACTTGATTTTCTCATCTTTAATATCTGACAAAATAAGTCCAGAGGCACCCAGAGCACGAGCAGTTAAAGCAACGTGTGTGGTGAGCCGCTCATCTCTCGCCCGATGACCCCATCTTAAAACTACAATTTTTGGCACTTTTCCTCTTCCGCCTTTTGCTGTTCTGTAATTATCATTGATGATGGAAAGGCTTAAGTCATGTGTTAAAGGTTCCGCCAAGCTGTTCTACTTGCCCCTTAACCCTATCTGCAAAGTTCGGAACCGCCTCAAAAACTACGTTTACAGTGTTTCCCTCATATTTTACGTTGCGCACATCGGCTCGGCTGAAGAGCCATGAAAGGAAGGACATGGACTCGTCTGATACGGGTAGGGAGAAAGACGCTTTAACGTAGCTTTTAAGGTGACCCACCAACTCCTGTTTAAGTGGGGATATGTTAGTCTTGCGAAGAGCAGATATGGGCACAGGGTTCGGCGCAACGCCTTTCAGAGCTTCGATCCTATTTTCTTTTTCGTCTTCTGAAATTAGATCAATCTTGTTAAGTGCCGTCACCATGGGGATTCCTGACGCCCCTATTTTTTGAAGAGTATCGAGGCAACATGATAACTTTCTTTCAATTTCCCCTTGAGGCTCGCTTACGTCAACTATTAGGAGGATAAGGTCTGAGAAAACGGTTTCTTCAAGAGTGGAGTGAAAGGCGTCTATTAGGGCTAGGGGCAAGCGGTCAATAAACCCGACGGTGTCTGTTAGCAAAACCTTTCTTCTTGAAAGCTCAACTGCCCGTGTTGTTGTTGAAAGAGTAGTGAACAAGCCGGAACCCACGGGAACCGCTTCTTCGACGAGGGCATTAAACAAGGTGCTTTTTCCAGCATTAGTGTAGCCAGCTAGGAAGACTAGGGAAAAGCCTAGTTCAAGTCTGCGGGTTCGGTGCAAGCGCCTCTTCTTCCCTATCCCCTTCAACTTTTCTCTTATACGATCTGCCTGACGCCTTATGGCTTCATAGTAAATGTCCACCTCATACGTTCCCAGACCCATAAACCCAGGCTGCTCCTCTATTCTCGCCAATTTCACCTTCTCCTTGGCTAAGGGCAACTCACATTGCAACTTAGCTAGCTGAATCTGAAGCTTAGCTTCAGAGGATGAAGCATTTCGAGCGAATATTTCAAGGATGAGCTGAAAACGATCAATGACCTCGACTCCAGTCAATTTAGCCAAGTTGTAGGCTTGAACGGCCTTAATTGTGTTGTCAAAAATTATTTTTTCAGCGCCGAAATCCTTTACTAAACTTGCAAGTTCCTCAGCCTTTCCTTCCCCGATTTGATATTTTGGATCTGGTTCCCGAACTTGCTCTAATGAATGGACTATGTTGTATCCGGCGGTTCCAGCTAGGCTTTTCAGTTCCTGTAAGTGGTTAGGTTCGTCACGCAGGCGACGCTGAACTACGATGGCTTTCGTTCTTCGCTTTCCTCCACTTTCTTTCTCTTTATTTGGGCAACATCGCCTAAAGTGGCTTCGCGGGGCATAGATAAACTCACCGATTTGATCTTAGGCTCCGAAAGCGGAACGAGCAAGTCTATTTTAAGTTCGTGTTCAAGTTTGTTTGCAAGCCTATGATCTGGAACCATTTTCCCGCTTTCAATCTTCCGAAGAACCGAAACCTTTTCTCCGATCTTTTTTCCTAAGTCCTCGTGACTTAATCCTAACTTTTCCCTTGCCTTTCTCACGCGTAAACTAAAATCGCTAGCAAGCTCCAAAGTTTGAGTGAGCTCTAGCTCCGGCTGCGACTTCTTTAGAGGAATCCTAAGCGTTGGCTTAACCTTTTTCTTCACAGTGCGTTGAACGAGCGGCAACTCTTCCCAACTAGCTGAGCCCAGCTTGGCGCATTCCTCACAAACAGTCATCTTTGCACCTTCAATTATTGCCCTGTAAGGTTTTCCTTCGATGCGGTGACCGCAGACCTCACACTGCATTAAAGCCCGCCTAAACCGTTTATTAATCCATCAGCCTTTAATATTTGCCAAATTGAATGGTGGAAACATGAGAAATAAACCTACCGCTCTCCAGAAAATCAGGAGCATAGCGGATTACCAGTTTGGAAAAGATGTGGGAGAGAGGCTTTTCCCAGACGATGTAGAGGTCGTTTATGCAAGAACGGGAAGAATAAGGCGCATATATTTAGATGAAAGGATGCTCGCCACTCTTCGACCGCGTGATGGTCTCTTTTCGTTGACAGTGGCAGGGGCGAAGAGGCTTTGGGAGTGCGTACAGCCAAGGCGATTGTGGGTTAGGGTTCAAGATGAGGCTGCGCCATTTGTTGTCAAGGGAAGGAGCGTCTTTGCCAAGTATGTGGTTGACGCTGATGAGGACGTAAGACCTCAAGAGGAAGTCGTCGTAATAAGCACACAAAATGAGGTTTTGGCGGTGGGAAGGGCGATGCTCTCTGGAAGAGAGATGAAGAAATTTAAAAGGGGAGTGGCGGTTAAAATTCGAAGGGGCGCGGCGGAAGAGGAAGAAAGTTAAGAAGGCACGTTAAGGTACTATGAATGGAGGAGGATTGGCGTAATTGCGTAGAATTAGCCCGAGGGAAGCAAAAAGAATGATGCAACGCATGGGTTTAGGCATGAACGAGCTACCTGACGCCCAACAGGTTATTATCCAAACAAGCACCAAAGAGATAATCATAGAAAACCCTGAGGTCGCCGTGCTTGAGATGCATGGTCAAAAAATCTTTCAAGTAACAGGTGAAAAAATAACCGAGAAAGCAATAAAGAAGGAAATGGCGATTCCAGAAGAAGACATCAGGCTTGTGGCAGACCAAACGGGCAAAAGTGTGGAAGAAGCGAAGAGGGCCCTTGAAGAGGCAGGGGGCGACCTCGCTAAGGCAATACTCCTCCTACAAGCTAAAGGATAACGAGAACTAATTCGACGAATCGCTTTTATTTGCAAACATGATTAAATAGACCTTGGTGGTGGTAGATGCCTTTCTGTGGAAAGTGCGGAGCCGAAATACCTGAAGGAGTAAGATACTGCCAAAAATGCGGTGCTCCACTCGAAGGGAAGCCCTCTATTGCGACCGCGGTCCCAAAAGAGTTCATGGTTGTAACTACTCCGACGGTTCCTGGATACCGCATAAAGAAGGTTATTGGGGTGGTTATGGGTCTTACGCCCAGAACTCGAGGGGTTGGGGGAAAAATTGTGGCGGGAATTCAGTCCATGCTAGGCGGAGAAGTGACGGCTTTCACTTATGAGATTGAAAAGGCGAGGACTGAAGCCATGAACAGGGCTATCGAAAAAGCGCGGGAGATGGGCGCAAACGCCATTGTGGGACTCGACATGGAAACATCAGATGTTTTACAGAGCTTGGTTTTGATCTCTGCAACAGGCACCGCAGTCATAGTGGAACCTGAAAAAACCGAATCAAAGTAGGCGCTAATCTTCATAACAGCCCATGAATCAGCCTAAGAATGGCTATGTAAAAGTTGTCTTCTATGGGTCGGATAAAGCCTGGCTGCCTATGAGGAAAGCCGGAGCCAAAATAACGTTAGAATTGTTTTAGCACATCTGATTTTTCCATAATATAACCGCAGTAGTGGCACCTCAAGTAGAGCGGCTCCTCTTTCTCCACGTAGAAGGTCGGCTGCACAGGCTCGTTACCGTTGGAGATGCACGTAGGATTGGTGCACTTAACTATTCCGCGTATAAGAGTGGGCAGTTTAACTCTCTGTTTCTCCACAACCTTATAGTTCCGCACGATGTTGATGGTGGCATGAGGCGCCAATAAGGCTATTTTGTCCACTTCTTGAGCCTTCAGTTCTCTTCCATCGATTTTCACTATGTCCTTAACGCCTAGCCTCTTGCTTGGAACGTTCATGGCGACGGTGAGAACTCCGCCACCACGACCAGTTATTCCCAAAATTTTTAAAACATCCAAAGCATAGCCGCACGTAATATGGTCAATCACTGTGCCATTCTTAATCTTAGATACCCGAAGGGTTTCTTCAGCCAATCTAATAGCCTCCTCAAATTAATATTAGGAAGAAGTAAAAAGAGTTATTTGTAACTTGCTAAAGTTTCTTTGGTGTCAAAGTTGGAATTTAAGGGAAGAGACGTAATCTCAATCAAGGAGTTTACACGCGAAGAAATCGACTACATTCTAAAAACCATAGAGGCCATGGAACCCCTCGCCAAAAGCGGCTCAGACATGCTTCACGGAAAGACAATGTCCACACTCTTCTTTGAACCCAGCACACGAACTAGACTCAGCTTTGAGGCGGCCATGCATAAACTCGGAGGCTCCGTTATAGGTTTTGCTGAGACGGAAATCGCCTCTGTACGGAAGGGGGAAAACCTCGCGGACACTGTGCGGGTTGTTGAGAATTATGCGGACGTTATTGTCTTGCGTCATCCTATGGAGGGGGCCGCTCGACTTGCCGCCGAATTCGCCCGCATACCCATAATTAATGCTGGGTCTGGCGCTGAGGAGCATCCGACTCAGGCTCTACTGGATTTATACACGATTTTGAAGGAGAAGGGACGCATCGATGGGCTTAACATTGCCCTAATTGGTGATTTACGCTATGGACGAACTGTTCATTCTTTGGCTTATGCCCTATCGCTCTATAACGTAGGACTGTATTTAGTTTCGCCTGAGACTCTCCGAATGCGAAGGGAAGTTTTAGACGCCGTCAAAGGCAAGAAGAAGGTGATTGAAAAAACTGGAATTGAGGAAATCCTGCCTGAAATAGATGTGCTCTATGTTACGCGAATACAGAAGGAGCGGTTTCCAGACCTAGCCGAATACGCAAAGGTTAAGGGAGCATGCAAAATCGACCTCAATACCCTTAAAGACGCGAAGAAAGCCCTAATCATTATGCATCCGCTTCCAAGAGTCGACGAAATAGCCGCTGAAGTTGATGCCACACCCTACGCCCGATACTTCCAGCAAGTTTGGAACGGCACAGTCACAAGAATGGCTCTCCTAGCCCTCATTCTAGGCGCAATAGAATAGCCTCTCAGCATAGATAAATGGCTTCAACTCAATTCGTCAAATTTCTCTTGTTTCCTATTTTTGGACGGCTATGTCGATGTATGCTTCGGCGTCGTATAGGGTTCCTTCTAGTCCTCTGTGTCTTCCGCTTTTCATGATTAGCCTTGGTCCTGAAACTTTGCGGGCAGTATAGACGATGCGTTTGCCTATAATGCCGTCGCCTTCTTCTGTTAGAACGGTCATGTTTTCGTCTTCCTTATCTTTCCTTCTTCTAGGAGCTTATGAATAGCTTTGAAGGTGATGCCGTAGTCTATTCCTAGCGCATCGGCGATTTCGCTGGCGAAGCTTGGACCAGGATGCTCTGCTAAGTAGTTTTCAATCATTCTTTCCGCATCTTCTAGGTCTAGGTTTCTTACGCTGATAACCTCCATGGTTCTAATCTTTTCTCGAACTGCTTCCCTAAGGAAGTCGGCTGAGCTTCTGTAAAGTCCAGCTTCTATAAGTTCTCGGATTCTGGCGTAATCAGCCCTTGATAACCTAACCGCTACCTGCTGGTCTTTTTCCCGCTGCAAGACACGTTCCATAATACCAATTGATACCAAACAAATATAAAAACTTTCGTGGTCACGCCTTCTAAAACTCTGTGCTACGATATTCCCGAAAAGATTTTCGGGGATTCTTATTAAAGAAAGCCCAACGCTGATTCCAAGTTAGTCTATCCTTTATTTCATTAGAAAATCGTATTTTGCCCAATAATGGGTTCTAAAATAGAAGAGAAAAGAATGTTTACGGAGGAGGCAAACAAGTATCCGCTTTAATGCAAATCTTTAAGGCTTAGACGACGTATCTGTGTCGGTCATGGAGCTCCGCTATTTTTCCGGCGTTCCATCCTCTAACTCTCTGGTAGTATCCCGTTATGCGAGACCACTGCTCTATGTAGTCTCCAGTGGCGCCACAGTTAGTGCATGTTGAAAGCAGACCTGGCATAACAGTTACGCATTTTTGGCACATGGTTAAATCTTTAGTATAGGTGAAGTAAGCAGTCAAGGTTTTGGTGGCAATGCGGTGCGTCAGGTTCCAAAGGGCTTCGGCGGACGGCCCATTTTCTCCAAGCCAAACGTGAAGAATGGCGCCGCCTCGGGTGAGCGGATGGAAACTAGACTCGATTTTTATTCGATCTAATAGTGGAATGTCTGCGGAGGGACGGATGTGGGAGCTATTCGTATAGTAAACCGCGCCGTTCAGGTCGCCTTGAACCGTGGCTTTTTCGCCATAGGTTTTTAGGTCGATGAGGGCTAACCTGTGTGCGCAGCTTTCTGCAGGGGTTTGTATGCACCCGAAGCGGAAACCGTTTTCTTCGGAGAAGAGGTTAGCGCGGTCAACCATGTGCTTTATTACTTTTAGACCGAAACGCCAAGCTTGTTCGTCTTCGTGGAGCTCCGCGCCCATGTGGGCTTTCAGCATTTCGTTGAGGCCTACGAAGCCGATGTTGAGAACCTGTTTATCGATGTTAAGGTAGGGCTCGCCGTCGCATTTCATGTCGCAGAAAGGCAAAGCGCCTTCTCGCATTCTCTCCTTAATTATTTCTCGCTTAGTCAAGAGTGTTTCCTTTGCTAGGTCCATGCGCTCATCTAAAAGCCCCAAAAGTTTAGTGTCGTCGCCTTTTGCCTCATAAGCTAGTCTAGGCATGTTTATGGTGACCACTTGTAAACTGCCCATGCGTAGGGCTCCCCTATAGAAGTCTTCGAGTTCTTCGCTGTCAGGCGAAAATATGAGGCGGCAACATTGACTGTTCACTATGTCAGGCATGTAATCTGGACACAAATTTAGGAAGTAGGGCGTGCCGAATTTTGCGGCTAGTTCCGCCACCTTGAAGTATTCGTCTTCGAATTCGTCCAAGTATTCCTTGCGTAGTTTAACCTCGCATTTGGGAAAGTTAAAGGGCTTGCCTACATAGTCGCCTTTAAGGTAAACGTCAATCATGGCATTGAAGAAAAGGTTCGCCTCGTCAAAGAAGTCCTCATACGTGACGCCTTCCTTTATTTCGCCTCCCGGAAGAACGGCGGGAACTTCCCTAATAATTTTGGGTACTCCGCACTCTAACGCTACAGAAGAGAAAACAGTTTGACCGCCGCGGGCTACATACATTTGGCTCAACTCGTAAATGAACATCTGCGCCAACTGCCTAACCCTATCATAGGATAGGCCCTCAAGGAAGGGAGCCAACCAAACATTAAAGAAGTCATAGCCTTGACCTCCAGCCCAATTGGTTTGGGCAGCCGCCAAAGCCTTTGCGGCGTGAAGAATGGCGACTTCAGGATGCTTCGCTGGTCCCGCCACCGCCGTGTGAACGCCTTGCCCATCTACAATTAAGCCGTTTTTCAAAAAGAAGCGAAGATCATGTTCCTGGCAGAAAGGTCTAGTTGCGAAGTATTCTAGTTCGTGGATGTGGATGAGGCCAGCCATGTGGGCGTCCGCCAAGTGTGGAGGGAGGCATTCAAGCAGTGCATATTGGTCGAAGACGGCGTCGGCAGCAAGTTTATGGATGGTTTCAGGGTTATGCTGAAGATTGGCGTTTTCCTTGTCTCCTAAGCGAATTAGCCTGTTAACATCGTAGAGAGGAAGCCCAAGACGCGTATACTGCGCCCTAGCGTGTTCAAGATTGTGTTCAAGTAGGGCGACGCATACGAGTTCGCGTATTAGGGGGGCGGAAAGAAAATTTAGGCTGAGTTTATGGATTCTGTCGGTTACTTCCATGGCGATTTTTTCAGCCATTCCTTCGGAGAGTTCAGCCTCCCTTATTAGAGAGTTTTTAATTCTTGTAGGGCTGAAGTCTTCGAACTGTATTCTGGACGTTCTTACCTGTGGAAAGTATTTGAGAGAGTCAACAGACTGCTCGAGTCCCATTAGAACACCTCACAGTGAAACGAATAGAGTACACAGATATAGATTTCAATTACTTAAATTTTTTAGACCCTCTTGTATAAATTTTTGAATCAGCATTGTCTGAAATTAACATGTAATATAGGTTCACGCAATAAGTCCTAGTGAGTGAATTTTGATTTTTCACCTTTATATTAGTGAAAGCAATTTAAATTTCGGTCTTGTGGAAGAGACTTTGAAAATGGAAGGTGCTTTTCCAGAACCGCCGCAATTAATTGTCTCCTAAGGCTGAAACTAGCACTTAAATACAAACATTAATTAGTTGGCAGTTAGATTGTAGGATTTCCGCTTTTCTAGAACGAGTCGTTTGGCTGGTATCCAGCGGGAAGTTGGCAAGTATTTCGTGGACATTCGGCTGAAGCAGACTAGGTTGTTAACGGATCCGCATGTGGGACACTTTGATAGTATTCCGTAGAAGGTTTTTTGGCATTGGTTGCAATGGGCGAGATTTCGGCTGTAGGCGTATAATCCTATTTCATAGGTTTTCACTATGTGTTTCGTAGCTGACAAGAGCGATTGGGGATCATGCTCTGAATCGTCAAGTTGCACGATGGCTAGGTGTCCGCCTGGAGTCAGTTTATGGAATTTTTCTTCTATGTTTAGGCGTTCCTTCCAAGGTATGTCGACTTCTAGAGGCGTGGTAACCATATCCGTGTAGAAGGGGTGTTCTTTTGCGCCTTGAACGCAGACTTTTGCCCATCCGTATTTTTCTACGTCTAGTTCAGCTAGTCTTTTTGCAGCTGCGGCGTCGGGTAGCATGGATGGATATGTGCGGGCTTCGGGTTTCTTTGCGTATCTATGAACGCCTTGAAGAAGGTGCTTTGTTATTTCCTCTGCTAGGCTTAGAGGCTTTTCGCCTTCATGCAAGTATTGTCCCGCGAGGGATTTGACTGTTTCATTTAATCCAACGAAGCTTATGAGACGGGAGGCGTTTCCAATTCTGAAATATTGGTCGCCGTCGGCTCTCTGCGAAAGGAATGGTAGCAAGCCTTCCCTTGCGCGTTGCTTAATGGTTTGGTACTTTATTTCTAGGGCGCGGAGTGCCATTTCCAGCCGTTCGTCCAAAAGCTCGAAGAATTTTGTTTGGTTTCCTTCCGCATCGTATGAGGTTCTTGGCAAGTTTATGATGACGCCGTTCATGCTTCCAGTTCGTAATGTGTCCAGTTCCCAGTCGTTGGTCCATTCGGCGGCGAATCTATACCCGTTTGCATTGTAGGAGGCTTCGTTTTGTTTTTTTGGGCAGAGGTTGGCGAAGTATGGGGTTCCGTTTTGAGCGGCAAGCTTATGAGACTGAAATAGGAGGGGCTCGCATTCTTTGTCCTTAAGGGCTTCTGGTCGAATTTTTATGATGAGGCTGGGGTTGAAAACGGGTTTTTGTCCTTCGCCTTCAGACATAACTTCAAGTAGAAGCGCCGCAATGAGACGAACTTCTTGGATAAAGTCTGCGTATTTTCCAACTGCCTTGCCTTCAGGTCCAATGGCTTCCG
>Ga0315280_10008418_pt1 | contig 13506 bp, 12 predicted proteins | sample YL17G06_40_MG_FD_203697 | JGI IMG/M metagenome (GOLD analysis project Ga0315280, IMG submission 203697) | Sediment microbial communities from Yellowstone Lake, YNP, Wyoming, USA - YL17G06_40 | ecosystem: Environmental > Aquatic > Freshwater > Lake > Sediment | place: USA: Wyoming | collected...
AGGAGGGGCTAGACAATGACCGATAGGTACAACCCGTCGGAGATCGAGAAGAAATGGCAGAGGAAGTGGGAGGAGGACGGCCTCTATGAGACGCCGGACGACGACTCTCGCCCCAAGTGGTACTTCCTCACCATGCTCCCCTACACCTCCGGCGACCTGCACATCGGCCACTGGTACCCCATGGCCCCCTCCGACGCAGCCGCTCGCTACAAGCGGATGCAGGGCTACAACGTCCTCTTCCCCATGGGCTTCGACGCCTTCGGCCTGCCCGCCGAGAACGCCGCCATCAAGCAGAAAATCCACCCCTACAAGTGGACTATGGCCAACATCCAGCGCATGCGCCAGCAGCTCAAGTCGATGGGGGCGATGTTCGATTGGCGGCGCGAGGCCAGCACCTGCGACCCCGATTACTACCGCTGGACTCAGTGGTGGTTCCTGAAGTTCTACGAGAAGGGGCTGGCCTACCGAGCCAAGGCCCCCGCCAACTGGTGCCCCTCCTGCCAGACGGTGCTAGCCAACGAGCAGGTGCTGCCCAGCGGCGACTGCGAGCGCTGCGACACGCCGGTCAGCCGCCGCGACCTCGAGCAGTGGTTCTTCCGCATCACCAAGTACGCCGACGAGCTCCTCGACCACAGCCAGATCCAGTGGCCGGAGCGAGTGGTTACCATGCAGAAGAACTGGATCGGCCGCAGCGAGGGGGTAGAGATCGCCTTCGGCCTGGACGTGCCTGGCGCGGAGGAGAAGGAGGTCCGCGTCTTCACCACCCGTCCCGACACCGTCTACGGCGTTACCTTCATGGTGCTAGCGCCCGAACACCCGCTGGTGGACAAGCTGACCACCCCCGACAGGCGAGCGGAGGTCAAGGCCTACGTCGAGCAGACCCGCCGCCTCAGTGATATCCAGCGCCTCTCCAGCGAGAAGGAGAAGACGGGCGTCTTCCTCGGCTCCTACTGCAAAAATCTGCTGTCCGGCCAGCAAGTCCCCCTGTGGATCGCCGACTACGCACTGCTGACCTATGGCACCGGCATCGTCATGGGCGTGCCCGCCCACGACCAACGCGACTTCGACTTCGCCAAGAAGTACGGCCTCCCCATCATCGTCGTCATTGCCCCGCCAACCTGGCAGGGCCAAGAGCTCACAGAGGCCTACGTCGGCCAAGGCACGATGGTCAACTCCGGCCCCTTCGACGGCACCCTCAGCCAGGAGGGCTACGGAGCGGTTGCTGATTATGTCGAGTTTAAGAGTTGGGGCGGCCGAAAGGTGGTCTATCGCCTGCGCGACTGGCTCATCTCCCGCCAGCGCTATTGGGGCTGCCCCATCCCCATCGTCTACTGCCAGCGCTGTGGCACCGTCCCCGTGCCCGAAGAGGACCTGCCCGTCCTCCTGCCCGAGGACGCCGAGTTCAAGCCTACCGGCGAGTCGCCCCTGGCCCGCCATCAGGGGTTCGTCAACACCGTCTGCCCCCGCTGCCAGGGGCCTGCCCGGCGGGAGACGGACACCATGGACACCTTCATGGACTCCAACTGGTACTTCATCCGCTACCTCGGCCCTCACTACGATGAGGGGCCGGTGGACCCGGCCCTGGCCAAGAAGTGGCTGCCCGTCGACCAGTACACCGGTGGCGCCGAGCACGCCGTCATGCATCTGCTCTATGCCCGCTTCTTCTGGAAGGTGGCGCGCGACCTGGGGGTCGTGCCAGGGAATGAGCCCTTCCTGAGGCTGTTCAACCAGGGGCACATCATCGTCGAGCGGGCCAAGATGAGCAAGTCGCGCGGCAACGTCATCACCCCCGACGAATACGTGACTCGCCTGGGGGCCGATACGGTGCGCTGCTACCTGATGTTCATGGGCCCCTGGGAGCAGGGCGGCGAGTGGGACGATTCGGGCATCTTCGGCATCCACCGCTGGCTGAATCGCGTCTGGGGCCTGGTCTTGAGCAGTGCCCCCAGCGACGGTGCCGACCCCGAAGCCACTCACCAGCTCCGCCACCTCACCCACAAGACTATCCGGCGGGTGACCGAGGACATGGAGCGCTTTCGCTTCAATACGATGCTGGCCGCCCTCATGGAGTACTCCAACTTCCTGACCAAGGCCAGGGAGTCGGGCCGGCTGGACGCCACCGCCTGGCAAGAGGCTGTGGAGACGCTCCTGCTCCTGATGGCACCCTCAGCGCCCCATTTCGCCGAGGAGCTGTGGGCCCGCCTGGACAAGCCCTACAGCATCCACCAGCAGCCCTGGCCCAAGTGGGACGAGGAGCTAGCCAGGGAGGAGGAGATAACCCTGGTGGTGCAGGTGAACGGTAAGGTGCGCGACCGCCTTCAGGTGCCAGCGGACATCGACGAGGGGCGAGCCAAAGAGCTGGCCCTGGCCAGCAAGCGGGTGCAAGCTCACATCGACGGCAAGCGAGTGGAGCGCATCATCTACGTGCCGGGCAAGCTGGTGAACGTGGTGGTACGGTAGGCCTCACCGCCCCCGCTCCTCCATTCCCTCGATGCCCTTGCGGATGGTGCTGAGGAAATTGCTGAGCTGCGTCTCCAATCGTCGCATGGTTTGCAGGGCGTAGAGGTCGGCCTCCTCCATCTGCTGCTGAGCGCTCTTCTGGGCCTCATCCAGGCGCTCCCTGGCCTGCGTCTCAGCGTCTCGCACCAGGGCCTGGGCCCTCTCCTCCCCCTCGCGGACGATCTCCTGAGCCCGCTCCTCCGCCGCCTTCACCACCGCCTCTCTCTTCAGGCGCTCCTCCATCTCCGCCTGCGCCCTGGCGATAATGCGGGCCGCCTCCTCCTGAGCCTCGGCCAATATCTCCTCCTGCCTCTGTAGGACCTCGCGTGCCGCACGGATGTCCGCGGGCATCGCCACCCGCAGGCGATCGATGAGGTCGAGCAGACGCTGGCGATGCACTACCACACCGCTGCCCAGGGGGACCTGGAAGCCTCGCGCTACCAACTCCTCCAGGCGGTCGATGAGGTAGAGGATATCGACGGATTCATTAGCCAAGGATCTTCCCCCTAGCGGGCAAGCTTGCGGCGAAGGGCTGCCGCCACGTGGGGCGGCACCAATTCGCCCGCATCGTAGCCCAAGCTGGCCACCTCCCGAATCCTGCGACCACTGACGAACAGGTGCTCCAGGCTGGCCATCAGGTAGACCGACTCGAGCTCCGGCGCCATCTTCTTGTTCATAAGAGCCATGTCGAACTCCGCCTCGAAGTCGGTAAAAGCGCGGATGCCACGCACCAGCACGTTGGCCTTCTCCTGGCGGGCGAACGCCACCACCAGACCGCTGAACGGCTTGACGGTTATGTTAGACAGATCCTTCACCGCCTCCTGGAACATCATTACCCGCTCTTCGACGGGGAAAAAAGCCTCGGGCGCATCATACACCGCCACCACCACCCGCTCGAACATGGCGGCGGCGCGCTGGGTGATGTCCAGGTGGCCGTTAGTGACAGGATCGAAGCGACCGGGATAGACAGCGACGGCCAAGTACCCCCTCCTATTGATAGATAGATATGCCGGTATCTCCGTGGCGCCTTCGGCTTACCAGGGTGAAGGGCCCCCACTGGTCGGCGGACAGCCGACGCCAGGGGTGCTCCAGGATGAGCGTGCTCCCCGGCCCGACCAGAGACGAGCCCGCCAGGCGGGCCACCACCGCCACAGCCCCCTCGTTTTCGTAGGGCGGGTCCATGAGCACCAAGTCGTAGGGCCCCTCCAGCCGGTCCAGAGCCTTCTCCACAGGCAGGCAATGCACCCGCGCCCGCTCCTGGAAGCCAGCCAGGGCCAGGTTCTCCCGTATTATGGCACAGGCGGCGCGATCTTGCTCGACGAAATCGCACCAGTGAGCACCGCGACTGAGGGCCTCGATGCCCAGGGCACCGCTGCCCGCGTAGAGATCGAGGACGCGAGAGATGTCTGCCCCCCGCGAGACCAGTATGTCGAAGATGGCCCCCCGCACCAGGTCCGAGGTGGGGCGGAGATGAAGCACGGCTGGCCTCTTGAGCCGCAACCCTTTGGCCTTGCCGGCGATGACTCGCATGGTACTGGCTATCGCTCCGGCGCCATCAAGGGGTAGCGGTGGGCGTCTCCCCCGCGGGCGCTACGGTGGGAGTCGCCTCAGGCGTGGCTGTCTCCGTCGCCTCTGGTGTGGGCGTGATCTCAGGCGTGGCTGTCTCCGTCGCCTCCGCTGTGGGTGTGATCTCAGGCGTGGCAGTGCCGGTCGGGGTCTTAGTGGCCTCGGACGTGGCAGTGCCGGTTGCTTCAGGAGTCGCCGTTGCCGTCTCGGTGACCTCCGGCGTGATCTCAGGCGTGATCTCCGGCGTAGGGGTCGGCGTGGCAGTCGCCTGCACCTCCAAGGTGAGGCGGCGGCCTACGCGGCTGACGCCATCGCTGACAATGAGGGAGATCTCGCACGTTCCTCCTTCGTCGGGCGGTATCCAGGTGGCAGCGCCACCGGTGCCGGGAGCCTCTAGCTTGCCGGCGCTGGCCGTCCACTCGGGCCGCAGATTGTCGGGATTGGGCCTCTCCAAGTGTACCAGGCCTCCCCTCACCAGAGACTCTGCCGCCGCCCAGATGTCGGCCCCACCAGACCCCTCCGACACATCCTCGATGGCGACGCCGCCCAGGCGGAAGGCCTGCACCAGCTCCAGCTTGAATGCCACGCTGAAGCCGTTCTCCACCCACACAGTGCGTGTCTCATCGTCTTTACGGTAGGAGAAGGTGACGGTGGCCGTCTCATCGCTCCACTTGATGCCGGAGCCGCCCGTCCCACGATGGATGTTGTCGCCGGTGATAACCACCTGACGGCCGCCCACGATATCCAGCGAGTCCCCCTCGCCCGGCACCACCGTCATCACATTGGCGATGCCCATCGCCTGGAGGAAGGTCAGCGGCTTAACCCCCTCCTTGCTCTTCTCGTGGCTGAAGGGGCTAATCACTAGAAAGACCTTAGCTGGCTCGATGACGCGGGTGGCCTGGCGGAGGACCTGGAACATGCGACTGCGGTACAGCGACTGGTCGCTTTCGGGGAGGATCTTAACGTAGTCAGCCGCCTTGCCCAACGCCTCCCAATCGTAGGCGCCGGTGTCGATGCTGCCGTCGCCCACCGTCGGCGGAGGCAGAGTGATGCTCAGCTTGCGGCCCGTCTTGTGCAACTGCTGGGCCAGATCGGCGATGAACTGGCTGAACTCGCTCCTCACCGACGCGTCCACCTGCCGATAGTCGATATCGACCCCCCGCAAGTTGCCGCTCTCGGTAAGGGAGACAATGCCCTCGATGTGGCTCCTAGTGAGACCAGAGTTGCGCAGGATGGCATTGACCGCCCTGGCAGCATCGCCCTCCAGGGCAGCGATGGTAGGGATGGTGTCGAACCCCTGGTCAGTGGCCAGGCCGGTGGCTGTGCCAACGATGGCCCCGTCGGAGGTAGGGGCGTAGTCCACAGGGCTGACGACGCTCAGCAGGCCCTCCACTGCCGGATCAACGCTGCTGCCGCTGGGCAGGGAACCCAAGGCCAGATAGGTGGCCGCCGCCAGCCGCAGCACCGTCAGATTGTCGGGTATCTTCTCAAGCTCGGACTCAGCGGCCGCCCCCTCACTGGCAAGAGTGGCCGCTGCCAGACGCACCCAGGTGTCATCGCGGTAGGTGTAGAAAGCAAGGTTCGAGGGATCCTGGGTAGGGGTATCAAGGCTGATGGTGGTCAGACGGCAGCCCTGCTCCTCGGCCCCTGAAGGAACGGTCAACTCGTACAAGGGGCTGAGGGCTACCAGGCCCTCAGGCAGCTCCGGCATCTGGTCGGCGCGCTTGGCGGTGATGCCGCAGCCGACGTCCGTAGGCCGACCAGTGCCCCCGCCACCACCGCCACCCCCCAGAAGGGACAAGGGCGGCAGGAAAAGGATGAGAATGAGGATGGCCAGAAAGATGATAATGCCGCCAATGATCAGCGGCGCCGGATCCCGCTCGAAGCGCGAACGGAAGAGGCGATCGAAGGGCCCTTCCTCACCGGAAAACTCTCTTCTTCTGCCAGGCGGCGGACGACGATTCATGACTGACTACTACCTTCCTTTTCCCTCCATCTCGGCAACCGCCAGCGCAGCCTAGGATCGCTGGGGCCGCTGGATGAGAGTCACGTCCAGGGTTAACTCCTTCCCATCTCGGCTAAGGACGACGGGAACGGTTTCATCGGGCTGTAGGCGCATCAGCACGTTTAAGAAAGGAAGATCGGCCGTGATTTCGTGTTCTCCCATGGCCAGGATTATGTCGTCCACCTCGATGCCGGCCCTATCGGCCGGCGTACCATCTCCCACACTGGAGATCAAGGCCCCTTGCTGCACTGTCAGCCCCCGAGCGGCAGCGATTTCAGGGGTCAGGTCTATGTGGGAGACCCCCAGGTAGGCACGGCTCACCCTCCCGTTCTCGATGATCCCCCCCACCACCTGCTGGATGGTCTTGCTGGAGATGGCGAAGGCGATACCTTCCACCTCTCGCCCATTGTCGAAGCGCAGCACCGAGGTGGGCATTCCCACCATCTGTCCGAGAACGTTGATGAGCGCTCCGCCGCTGTTGCCAGGATTGACAGCAGCGTCGGTCTGGATCAGGTCCTCCATAAAGATGCCATCCCGCTGCCAGCGCCGCCCCATGCCGCTCACCACGCCCACAGTGACGCTGCTGCGAAAGTCGTGCAGGGAGTTGCCCACAGCGATGACCCTCTGGCCGGGCACCAGAGCATCGGAATCCCCCAGAGGCAGGGATACAAGCCCTCCTTGGGCAATCTTAAGCACCGCCAGGTCGGTGAAAGGCCAGTCGTGGCCCACCAGGGTGGCCTCACGCTGTTCGCCATCGGGGAGAGTGACCGTGATCCTGACGGCGTCGCTAACCACGTGCTCGTTGGTGACGATGTAGCCTCGCTCATCGATAATGACGCCCGAACCCAAAGAGCCTGGTTGCCCATCCTCCCCCGCTGGCAGGTTCCCCTCTTCACTAGCGATGGCCACTACACTGGGCAACGCCTTCCCCACCGCCTGAGTGATGGCCGACTCCTCGCTGAGGGTGACGCTGCTAGTATCTCCAGCGGGCGTGCCAATGGGAGCAGCCGCCTCCTCCTGCTCGTCCTCAGAGAGCAAACGAGCGGTCAGGGCTCCGGCCACCCCACCGGCTGCACCGCCCACTATCAGAGACAGAACCAAGAGCAAGATCACCCAACGCCACGGTGACCGCCTCCCTTCGGCGCCTGGCCCTGATTCGGCAGAGAGCGACACGTCAAGGGAATTCTATCACAGCGCCCCAAACAAGCAAGAGGGAGCACCGCCGCGGATGCTTTGATCCATCCAAGCGGAATGGGTCAATAGATGCCATGTGGTTCGACTATGCTCTTGGGCGCGCACACCGTCTTTACAGGATATTGACCAGGCTTTATAATAGCACTGCTGGCCAGAGCGGCTGAGGGTTTGATAAGCTCTCAGTCTCTTTTTTCTTGGCGACCCGAGGTGAAAGGCTATGGCGGAAAAGCCTGTTCCCCTAACTAAAGAAGGCATGGCCAAGCTTCAGGAAGAGCTAGGCTTCTTGATCACCGTTCGGCGGCCTCAGATAGCTCGCCGCATTCAAGAAGCCAAGGAGCTCACCAGCGCCCAGAACAACGCCGAGTTCGACGATGCCAAGAACGAGCAGGCTTTCGTGGAAGGCCGCATTCTCACCCTGGAGCGAATCATCCAGAACGCCACCCTCATCGACGAGGAGGAGGCCCATCACTCCAACCGGGTGCGGCTGGGCTCGACCGTGACCGTGGCCACCCAAGATGGACGAGAGCAGCAGTACACTATCGTCGGCAGTGCCGAGGCCGCCCCTAATCAGGGCCGCATCAGTAACGAGTCGCCAGTGGGCATGGCCCTGCTTGACAAGCGGGTGGGTGACGAGGTTAAGGTAAAGGCGCCGGCCGGCACCCTTCGCTTCACCATTACCGCAATCAGCTAGAGACAATCGTGACAGCAACGCGGGGCGGGGGGCCAGTCAACAGATGGTCCACCCGCCAAGTTTGTGTCGCCGGCACATCAGCCTCTGGCTGATATTCTCCGACTCGACCGGCAAAAACGTGAGCGACCGAGGCCAGGAGCTTATCGAGCAGCGACAGGCCAAGCTGGAGCGCTTGCGCGCTGGCGGCTACGACCCCTATCCCGCCCGCTACCAGCGTACCCACACAACCCAGGAGGCAGCGCAGGCCCTCCAGGCGCTGGAAGAGAAGGGCGCCACCTCCCAGGAAGCAATCGAGGTTAGCCTGGCCGGGCGGGTCACAGCCATGCGCCTCATGGGCAAGCGCACCTTCATTGACCTGCGCGATGGCACCGGCAAGATCCAGGCCGACCTTCGCCAGGATGTCCTGGGCGACGAAAGCTACCAGGCATTCGTGGACCTGGTAGACATCGGCGACTTCGTAGGCGTGAGCGGCACCCTCTTTCGCACCCGCAGCGGCGAGATCACAGTGGAGGCCCACCAGTACGCCTTCCTGGCCAAGGCCCTGCGCTCTCCTCCCGAGAAGTGGCACGGCCTTCAAGATGTGGAGGTGCGCTATCGCCAGCGCTACCTCGACCTCATGGTCAATGCCCCGGTGCGCGATGTCTTCCGCCTGCGCAGCCGCGTCGTGGCCGCCATGCGCCGCTTTCTGGACGAGCGGGGCTTCCTGGAGGTGGAGACGCCTGTGCTCCAGCCCTCGGCCGGGGGCGCCGCCGCCAAGCCCTTCGTTACCCATCACCACGCGCTCGACCGCGACCTCTACCTACGCATCGCCACCGAGCTGCACCTCAAGCGCCTCATCGTCGGTGGTTTCGACAGGGTGTACGAGATCGGGCCCGTCTTCCGCAACGAGGGCGTCTCCACCAAGCACAACCCCGAGTACACCCTCCTGGAGTGCTATCAGGCCTACGCTGACTATCAGGATATCATGAGGCTGGTGGAGGAGATGGTGGCCTATGTGGCCGAGCAGGCCCTGGGCGGCCTCAAGGTACCCTACGGCGATAGGGAGCTAGACCTTACGCCCCCCTGGCAGCGCCTCACCCTCCGACAGGCCATCCAGGAGCGCACGGGCATCGACTTCGAGGCCCACGCCGACGCCGATTCCCTGCGCCAGGCAATGGCCCCTTTGGGCCTGTCGCTGAGCGAGACGGCCGGCCGCGGCAAGCTTATCGATGAGCTGCTATCGACCTTTGTCGAGCCGCAGCTCAGCCAGCCCACCTTTCTCCTGGACTACCCGGTGGAGATATCGCCCCTGGCCAAGCGCAAGCCCGACAACCCCCGCCTGGTGGAGCGCTTCGAGGGCTTCCTGGCCGGCCGCGAGATCGCCAACGCCTTCAGCGAGCTCAACGACCCCCAGGAGCAACGAGAGCGCTTCCTCGAGCAGGCTCGCCTGCGGGCGGCCGGCGACGAGGAGGCAGAGACGGTGGACGAGGACTTCCTCGTCGCCCTGGAGCACGGCATGCCTCCCACCGGCGGCCTGGGGATAGGCATCGACCGGCTGGTGATGGCCCTCAGCGGCCAGCAGTCGATACGGGAGGTCATCCTCTTTCCCCAGCTACGCAGCAAGGAGTAGCAGATGGCACCTTCTCAGTGGTCTCACCTGGGCGACCACCGGCTGAAGCCTGCGGCCTGGGCGAGCCGTGCCATGCCGCGGGTTTCAACCCGCGGTGGCGAGAACAATGCCCAGCTACGGACGAAGGAGTAGGCGGTGAGGCAGCACTTCACCTGCACCGGCTTCGTAGTGGACGGGGATAGGACCCTCCTCCTCTGGCACCAGCGGCTCCAGGCCTGGGTTCCCCCCGGCGGCCACCTGGAGGCCGACGAGGACCCCCTGGCCGCCGTCCTGCGGGAGATCCGCGAGGAGACTGGGCTGGAGGCAGAGGTCCTGCCCCTGAGCCAGACCTTCCCCTTCAGCTATCCAGGGCAGATCGCCCCTCCCTACACCATCCTCCTGGAGGACAGCCCCGAGCTTGGCGAGCCTCACAAGCACATGGACCTAATCTACTTCTGCCGCCCGGCCAACAACGCCTCCCTGCACCCGCCGCAGGGGGTCGTGGTCACCTGGGTGGACAAAGGCGCCCTGCACTCCAATCAGCCCATCGACCTGTCCGCCTGCGGCCTCTCCGCGCCGGTGAACGACGACGTGAGCATGCTAGCCCTGGCGGCCATCCGTCTGGCCCGCGACCTGAGAGGATGATGCCGGCTATGCTAAGCCTCGCCTTCATTCGTGAGAACCCCGACGCCGTGCGCAAGGCCCTCGCCGACCGCCACACAGAAGCCCCCCTGGACGACATCCTGGGCCTCGACGGCCACTGGCGCCGCCTCCTCCAGGAGGTGGAGAGCCTGCGAGCCGAGCGCAACGCCGCCGGCGGAGAGATGGGCCAGCTCAATCGCATTATCCAGAAGCAGGACAGGGCCAGCCAGGACGCCGCCGAGTACCAGCAGGCGCTGGACCGCCGCGACGAGCTCCTCGAGCGCATGCGGCAGGTCAGCCAGCGCATCGAGGAGCTGGAGGGAGAGCTGCGAGAGGTGGAGGAGCGCCTGAACGACCTCCTTCTCCAGCTACCCAACGTCCCCGACCCCAAGGTGCCTCTGGGCGAGGGAGAGGAGGACAACGTCGTCGTCCGTACGGAGGGCGAGCCCCGCACCTTCCAGTTTCAGCCCAGACCCCACTGGGAGCTGGGCGAGCGCCTGGGCATCATCGACTTCGAGCGCGGCGTCAAGCTTTCCGGCTCTCGCTTCTACCTGCTCAAGGGCGCGGGCGCCCACCTTCAGCGAGCGCTCATCGCCTGGATGCTCGACCTTCACGTCCAGAAGCACGGCTACAGCGAGGTCTACCCGCCCTTCATGGTGCGCGAGGCCTGCATGTGGGGGGCCGGCCAGCTCCCCAAGCTGCGGGACAACATGTACCACGACGCCGAGGAGGACTTCTGGTTCGTCCCTACGGCCGAGGTGCCCCTGACCAACATGCACCGCGACGAGATCCTGGAGCCGGATGCCCTGCCCCTGCACTACGTCGCCTTCACCCCCTGCTTCCGCCGCGAGAAGATGAGCGCCGGCCGCGACGTGCGGGGCATCAAGCGGGGCCACCAGTTCGATAAGGTGGAGATGTACAAGTTCTGCCAGCCGGAGAGGTCGGAGGAGGAGCTGCAGGCCCTGGTGAACGACGCCGAGGACGTCTGCCGCGCCCTGGGCATCGCCCATCGGGTGGTCCAGCTCTGCACCGGCGACCTGGGCTTCGCCTCGCTCATGTCCTTCGACATCGAGATGTGGGCGCCCGGCTGCGGCGAGTGGCTGGAGGTCAGCTCCTGCTCCAACTGCGGCGACTTCCAGGCGCGGCGGGCCAACATCCGCTTCCGGCGCGAGAAGGGGGCGCGGCCCGAGTTCGTGCACACCCTGAACGGCTCCGGCCTGGCCCTGCCCCGCACGCTCATCGCCATCCTGGAGAACTACCAGCAGGCCGACGGCTCGATAGTGGTCCCGGAGGCGCTGCGGGGGTATGTGGAGGGACTCGAAACAATCCGCTAGCTGGAAGGCAATTTGAGCAATCTATTCATCTTCCTGGACGAGGCCGGCAACGACGATTTCTCTCCCAGCGGGACAAAGTACCTAGTCTGGACCACCATCACCACAGAGAACGCGGCGCTCCTGGTTCCGGACCTGTACGAACTCAAGCACAGCATATGCGCGTCTGGGCTTGACCTCGACCATTTCCACGCCACCAGCGACAAGCAACGGGTACGGGATAGGGTCTTCGAACTCTTAGCCCCGTGTAGTCACCTGCAGGTTGACAGCCTAATCGTCGAGAAGGCCAAGACGCATCCATCGATCGCCAACTACTTCGATCTCTACCCTCGCATGTGTTTCTACCTACTACGATTCGTCTTTGATAGATTTCACCTGGTCGTCTACGACCACATTTTCATTTTCCTAGATTACCTAGCCGTGAAAGGAAAGCGAGAGGCGCTCGTGAAGGGAATAAAAGAAGGCCTCTCCCCTTTGCTAGCGGGTGCGAAGAGATACTCTATCCACCAACACCATTCGATGTCTCATCCGTATCTTCAAGTGGTCGACTACTATTGCTGGGCAATCTATCGAAAATGGGAAGCTGGGGACACGAGAGCGTACGACCTTGTGCAAGATCAGATCGTTAGCGAATTCGATATCTTTCGACGAGGCACGGAGAGGTTCTACTAAAAACGACCCACCTGCCTAGCCTTGCGGCAGTGCTCCCTGAGCACTTTCAGCAGGTGGGTACCTTTGAACCATATTCATGATAGATAAGATGTCTAATTTTGTCAACCCCGCTTGACACCCCGAAAACTGGTCCGGATGAATAGCCCATGCGCATCCTAGCCGTTGATGCCGGCACCGGCACCCAGGACATCCTCCTCTTCGACTCCTGCGCGCCGCCTGAGAGCAGCCTCAAGCTCATCATGCCCTCGGCCACCCAGATCGCCGCCCGCCGCATCCGCCAGGCCACCGGCGACGGCCGCGCCGTCGTCCTCACCGGCGTCACCATGGGCGGCGGCCCCTGCCACTGGGCCCTCGACGAGCACCTGAAGGCCGGCCTCAAGGCCTACGCCACCCCCGACGCGGCCCGCACCTTCGACGACGACCTGGACGTGGTGCAGAGCATGGGCGTCATCGTCATCTCCGAGGACGAGGTCAAGCACTTCGGCGACGCCCGCCAGATCGAGATGGCCGACCTCGACCTGGAGGCCATCCGCCGCGCCCTCGCCTCCTTCGAGGTGGACAGCGACTTCGACGGCCTGGCCCTGGCATGCCTCGACCACGGGGCGGCACCCCCCGGTTACTCCGACCGCCTGTTCCGCTTCGAGCACCTGCGGCGGGTGGTGGAAGAGCGCAACGACCTGCGCGCCTTCGCCTACCTGCCGGACGAACTGCCCGCCTACCTGACCCGCGCCCGCGCCATGCTGGGCTGTGTGCATACCGACGTGCCCGTCGTCTTCCTGGACACGGGGCCAGCCGCCGCTCTCGGCGCCCTCCAGGACCCCGTCGTCGCCCAGCAGGACGAGCAGCTCGTCATCAACCTGGGCAACATGCACGCCCTGGGCTTCCACCTGCGGGGCACCCACATCTATTCGCTGTTCGAGCACCACACCGGCCTTCTCAGCGGCGAGGAGATCGAGTCCCTCAGCGAACGGCTGGTGGCCGGAACCCTGCGCCACCAGGACGTGTTCGCCAGCCACGGTCACGGCGTCTTCTATGCCGCCGGCGAGAGGCCCTCGAACCCACATCCCTTCGTTGCCGTCACCGGCCCTCAACGGGCGAAGCTGAGGGCGAGCGCCCTGAAGCCCTACTTCGCCGTCCCCCACGGCGACATGATGCTCAGCGGCTGCTTCGGCCTGGTCCGGGCCTTCGCCGAGAAGCACCCCCAGCAGAGGCAGGAGATCCTGGCCCGCCTCTTGCCTTCAGCCACCTCTGGAGGCTGTTGAGAAAGCACCGTTGTTTGCCCTTCGACAAGCTCAGGGCGAGCGGTTTGGAGCACTCA
>Ga0315280_10008421_pt1 | contig 13499 bp, 12 predicted proteins | sample YL17G06_40_MG_FD_203697 | JGI IMG/M metagenome (GOLD analysis project Ga0315280, IMG submission 203697) | Sediment microbial communities from Yellowstone Lake, YNP, Wyoming, USA - YL17G06_40 | ecosystem: Environmental > Aquatic > Freshwater > Lake > Sediment | place: USA: Wyoming | collected...
ACAAGATGTTGTACCCAATTTCGGCAAATCTGGCCAAATCAGGCCCTTGCGGGCAAAATGGCCGAACTATAGACTAGATATCCGTCAGTCGCCAATCGCGCTGGGATTTATGTCCTGCAACCGCAGGGCTTTTCCGCGTTCATCCCAAGGTCCCTTCCACCCAATCCCCCGCTCCAGATGACGCAAGAGGTGCAGCATCTGCTCTCCACCGCCGACCTCCGGTTGGGACGGTTGGACGATGCAGCGGATGTCCTGCCGAATCCAGATCTCTTCGTTGCCATGTACGTTCGCAAGGAAGCTCTGCTCAGTTCTCAGATCGAGGGCACCCAGGCTTCACTCGTTGACATCCCGGAGTACGAAGCAAAGGCGGGAGCAAAGCGCAGACCAGGCGATGTGCGCGAGGTAGTCAACTACGTAGACGCGATGAACTACGGTCTTGAACGGCTGCGCGACCTGCCGTTGTCTCTTCGCCTGATCCGTGAGATTCATGCATGCCTGCTAGCCGGCGTCCGGGGCGGCGAACGCGGCCCGGGTGAGTTTCGGCAGTCGCAGAATTGGGTGGGTGCCGCAGGCTCGGCAATCGCGGAGGCGACCTATGTCCCCCCCCGCCAGTCCACGACGTGCAGGGAGCCTTGGGTGACCTGGAGTTGTTCCTACATAACCCGAGCCCGATGCCTCCCCTCGTAAAGTGCGCGCTGGCACATGGCCAGTTCGAGACGATCCACCCATTCCTGGACGGTAACGGACGCATTGGGCGTCTGCTCATCACCTTCCTCTTGTGCCAGCAGGGCATCCTGCGGCGTCCGTTGCTCTACCTCACCTATTTCTTCAAGCGCCAGCGGGCCAATTACTACGAACGGCTCCAGGCGGTTAGGGACCGCGGTGACTGGGAGGGCTGGGTTGAGTTCTTCCTAAGCGGCGTCGCCGAAGTAGCGGAACAGGCGGGGGATACAGCCCGGCAAATCCTGCGAATGCAGGGAGAGCATCGTGCCCTGATTCAATCCAAGGTCGGAACGGGGAGCGCACTGAGACTGCACGACCACCTGTTCGACCGTCCAGTCATCTCGACGCGCGAGGCATCCCGATTCCTGGGGTTTAGCTTTCAGGGGGCAAACCGTCTCATCCGCGCGTTGATGTCGGCAGGTCTCCTCAGGGAGATTACGGGCGAGGAACACTACCGCCTCTTCACCTACGAACCGTACCTCGCGCTTCTCCGCGAGGGCACCGAACCCGAAACGCAGCTTCCGCTGCCCCTGGGCGCCCCTGATCGAACCGAGCCCGCTCCGTAGCCCGGCCTACCCGCGCTTTCCTTCAGGCCATGGTGGCGCTATCCTAATGTAACAGAAGTTGCATTCACCTGTGATTGTTGCACTTTTGGAGCGTCGTGTTACATTATCCGCAAGCTGCCACCTCGTCCTCCTATCAGCGCCAAGTGCTCTACCCCTCCGCTCTCTCCTCCACCGCCACGTGCGCGCCCTTGGTAATGCCGAATGGGACGAACGCGTAGCGGTCGCGCCACACGTCATCGTAATTGCGCGGGTCGGCGCGCCACGCCTCGCTGGCGCCGTAGAAGTCGCGCGGCCCCGTCATCACCCGGTCGGGGTTGGCGTTGTGATGCGGCCCCAGCAGGTTGCGGCAAGTGCCGAACAGCTCGATCTCGAACAGGTTGACCCGCCGCTTGTTGAGCAGCTCCGTGACATCCAGCTCGTGCGGCCGCCACGCGATATACCCCGCCTCGCGCCCGTTGACCGTGACCTGCGCCAGCGCCGCCTCCAATCCCTCCAGCCGCAGCACCCCCCGCTGCCCCTCCTCCAGCGGCACGCGCAGCTCCTGGCGATAGAGCACCGAGCCGCGAAAGAACCGAAATCCCTGCGGCCCCAGGTCGCCGGTGCGCGCCTCCGTCGGCTGCTCGGTAATAGCGAACTCCGGCGGCCCGCCCTCCCAGCGCGTGTCGCGCCGCGCGACCCCGAACTCGCCGATGAGGTAGATGCTCTCGACCTCGAAGCCCGGCTCCGCCACCGTCGTCATCTCGACCACGTTGGTGCCGCCGCGCAGCAACTGACAGACATCCATCTTGCGCAAAGAGATGTCGCACCACCAGCCGTGCGCCTCGGGCGCCGGGCTGCCGTTGACGGTGATGCGGTAGCGCTGCGGCTGCTCGACCAGTAAGAAGCACGACCCGAGCTTGCGCGGGTCGGTCTCGATCTCGAAGGTGAAGCGCAGCTCCAGCGGCGTCGGCTCCTTCAGCCCCCGCAGCGCCTGGTGGAGCCAGATGGTAGGCGTCTCATCGCGCCAGGCATCGGCCCGGTCTCGCTGTCCCGCGTTGGCGGCGGGCGCGGGCGCATCCGGCATGCGAAAGGCGCAGTAGTCGAGGGTCAGGGCGTTGTAGTCGTGCGCCTGCACCTGCCAGCGGTCCTCGAAGGCCACGCGCCGCACCTGCCGCCAGGCCGGCGGCGGCCCCTCCGCCGGCGCTTGCGATCGGTTAAGCGCCACCAGGCGCGACCCCGCCGGCGCCAGGGTCATGCGCGCCATCGTATACCCCGCGGCGTAATCGGAGACCATGCCGGTGATCTTGCCCGTCTGCAAGTCCCAATCCTCGAGTAGCCCGCGACCGCGCAGCCGCACCTCCGCGTGCACCGCGCGCTCGCGATCGGTGTTAGCGAGGAAAAAGATCTGCCGGTCGCCGGCGTCGCGCTGCTGATACCACACCGTGCGCGCGTCCTCTTCGTGTCGCCCCAGCGCATGCAGCGCCCGCTCGAACGCCGAGTCGTGCTCCAGGATCACGATCTCCGGCTCCAGCATGTCTTCCAGCGCCAGGCGCAGCTCGCTGCGGTTGTTGGCGATGATGGTCGCAATTCGCCGCAGCTCCTCTGCCGGCCGGTTCGACTCGACCCCCTGCTCCAGCATCGGCAGCGGCTCGACCGCGATCACGCGCCCGCCCGCCGCCGCAAAGCGCAGCAGCAGGTCGAGCACCGCGCGCCGCATCTGGACGCTCGGCGGCACGATCACCACCTTGTAGCGCGCGTTCCCCACCCGCAGCGCCGAGCCCTCGATCGCGCCGTGGCGCTCGACGATCTTCTCATCGCCGTAGTCGTAGTCGCGGTGGATCTGCAGCAGAAATGTGCTCAGCCGCGAGAACTCCTCGTTCAGCTCGTTAACCGGGCGCTCGTCATTGGGATCGTGCACCGCCCACGCGCTGCCCATGGGATGCAGCAGCAGCAGGTCGCACTTGTGCTTGCCGCTGGTCAGGCCCGCGCCGAGGCGCGCGAAGTAGTCGGCGATGACCCGGTTATGCGGCCACCACGGCTGCTGATAGCCCAGCGACGGCGGCCAGTCGCGCTTGCGCAAGCCGCGCAAGGAATAGTGGTGCAGGTGCGCGCACAGCAGGTCAACGCCCTGGACATACTGCCAATCGCCGATCCACTTCTGATCTTCGAGCGCCAGGTTCCAGCCCGCGCCGCCGAAGGTCTCGCTCAGCGCGCGGCGCCCGTGCTGATGCGCCACGCTCGAGAGCTGCTTGCACAGCAGCGGGTCGAGGATCTGCCGCCCCAGGTGGTCGATGCCCGGGACCTGCATGAACTCGTAATGCTCCATCGCGCTGCCGATGCGCCCGATCTGCGACCCAAGCGTCTCCTCGTCGAGCTGGTGGCCGGTCAAGGCGAGGCGGTTCGCGGCGCACCACTCGTATAGCCGCTTCGAGAACGTCTCGACGTAGAGCTCCGTCGCCGTGCTCCAGAAGTCGTAGCGCACGCGATGGAAGTCGCCGACGTCGTGGAACAGCGCTAGCAGGTTCTCCACCAGGTCGTAGCCGTTGCGCTCCAGGAATACGCGCGGCAGGTCCTCGCTCCAGGGCAGGGAGCGGTAGTTGGGCTCATCGGTGAAGATGCCGGGGATGGTCCGGCCGAACTCCTCGCCCACGCGGCGCCGGTAGGCCTCGTGCGTCAGCTCGATGAACTTGTCCACCACCTGCGGCTTGAGCAGATCGACGTAGTCATGCACGCCCATGTAGAAATGGAAAACCGTGACCTCGCCCGCGTCAGGCGGCAAGCGGTGGTTGGGCAAGCGCTGCATGTTGATGCTCGGCCCTTCGCCCTCGCGCGCGATAAAGGTCGCGATAGCGTTGGGCTGCGGCGCGTATTCGCGAGCGCGGAGCTCGGCCAATTGGAGGCTTTTCTGCCGCCATTCGGGGCCGAGGGCGGTGATGGCGCCGCCGACCGAGCCGCTGGGCCAGCGGTCCTCGTCATAGAGCCAGGCGTCGAGGCCGACCTGGCGCGCCTCGGCGACCGCGGCCTCGATGCATTCCATCCAGCGCTCCGACAGGTACGGCGTGACCAGGCCGGCGCGCGCGTGCATGAAGAACCCGCCCAGGCCGCGCTCCTTCATCTCGCGGATCTGGCGGCGCAGCTCCGCGGGGTCCAGGTCATCGTTCCACGACCAGAACGCGATGGGGCGGTAGGGCTTGCCATCGCGCCCGGCGCGGCGAAACTTCTCATCCAGTCTCATCGCTCATGCCTCCCTGAGAAGGGCAGACAGCATCATCCGCAGATTCCCCAGATGACGCCGATTCAAGGTCAGAGATATGCATTACCGAGGTCCATCATCTGCGTTCTCGGCGCGCCTGCTCGAACTCCTGACGCGTGACGCCGGCTTGGCGCAGGATTCGCGCTAGCAGCGCGTCGTCAACGTCGCGGGAGCGATGCGGGTTCGGCAGAGCCAACCGAAGTTCGCCCCGGACCATGAACTCATGTCGGGCGCCCGCCTCGGGACCCTCGAATCCAAGCCGTCGCCGGCGGCGAATCAACTCGCGGCGGCTGATCGGCAACGGTTCCAGCCTCGGCCTTCTGGTTCAAATCTATTCCCTCGATCACTGGGATGCGATGGCCCCGCCGCAGCCCCACCAGCAGCCAATCCTCCAGCACCTCGCGCAACTCATCGCGGCACTGCTCTAGCGTTTCACCCTCGGCCCACACGCCCGGCAGCGGCGGAATCTCGCCCCAATAACGCCCGGTCTCCATCAGCTCGTAGTGCGCAAGGCGCATTGCTTTCTCGACGTATTCAGTCAGCATAGCACGATCACTCCTCTAATCTCCGTCAAGCCTACGTTTCATGTAGGCGGTAGCTCCAGGTTCATGAAGGCAGCAGAGTTCCCAGCCTCTTTGCCCCAGCAGGTTGAGGGCCTCAAGTAAGGGCAGCCCTTCGAGTTTCTCATCTCGATTGTCCCCGTAACTCACCCATAGGTCAAGCTTCCCCGCGTCATCTCTTAATGCAACTCTGCAATACTCGAACCCTGCCATTTTCCCCTCACCCCTTCATCCGCGTCCATCCGTGTTCATCTGTGGCTAATCTCGATTCCCTGTTATGCCCGTGTGCCCGAAGCCGCCTTCCGCGCGCTCGGTGTCATTGACCGCATTGACTTCGACCAGCCGCGCCCGGCACACCGGCGCGATCACCATCTGCGCGATGCGGTCCCCCCGGCGCACCACGAAGGGCTGGTCGCCGGCGTTGAACAGAATCACCGCCACCGGCCCGCGGTAGTCCGCGTCGATCGTGCCCGGCGTGTTGAGCAGCGTCAGCCCGTGCCGCAGCGCCAGCCCGCTGCGCGGCCGCACCTGCGCCTCGTAGCCCGCCGGGATCGCCACCCGGATCCCGGTCGAGATCAGCGCCCAGCCGCCCGGCTCGATCACCTGCTCGCCCGCGATCGCTGCGAGCAGGTCCAGCCCCGACGAGCCCGCGGTCTGGTAGTGCGGCAGCGGCAATCCCTCGCCCTCCGGCAGGCGCTCGACCTCAATCATCACCTGCTGCAGCATCGTTGTCACGGACCTTGCGCCAGCCTCGGGTTGCGTTCGTAGACAGTGGCGATGACCGTGGCGGCCTTCAGGTGGCTAGGTGGCTCCGCCACCGCCACGGCGGCGCTTCGCGCTTAGCCGCCTAGCCACTAAGGTGAGCGTGAAAGGCCGGCTATGCTACCCTCACCCGACCTCTCCCTGAAAGGGAGAGGGTTCCTAGTATTACTCCGTTAGGTCGCCGCGATGCGTTCGGGGCACGCCCACTCACTCCTCTCCCTTGTAGGGAGAGGACAAAGGTGAGGGTGCATTCCTTGGGCGTCCACCCTCACCCCGCCTCTCCCTCCGAGAGGGAGAGGGGTTCAGCCAACGTGCCACCGACGCCAAGTAACGGAGTAATGCACTGAGAACGCATACACCCGAGCTTCGCCGCGGCCTAATTCTCTGGGCGCTCTGGCTTTCCTGCCCCGCCGTGTTCGCGGGTCACCCCAAGCTTGCCGCACAACCGCGCAAACCGCCTCCGATGCCGCGCCGCCGCCCCCGCACGAAGCCGCGCCAAATGTGGAATAAACGCGTGAGACATCTTGTGGCCGCTGCCAGTGGCGGGCGACGGCAGCACGTCCGGCGCATGCGATCGCCGCGCGCACACCCTCATGGGTAGTCCGGGCCAACACCAGCGATGAGCATGACCAGCAAGACCGCCGACGCGCGCGAGCTACTGCTCCACGCGGTGGCGCCTATCCCCGGCGACCTGGCGGCCGTATTCGATCGCCTGGTCGCCGCGCGCCGCGCCGTTGGCCTCTATCAGGAGGACCACCCCATCGCCGCCGCGGCGCGCGATGATGCCTGCGCCGCCCTCGAAGCCGCGCTGCGCGAGCGCGCAACCCTCGCCATCACCGCCACCGAGGGCGGGCTGCTCGTCGATGGCCGCGCCTATCGCCAGACCGCCGACACCGAGGCCCTCGCCAAGCGCCTGCGCCAGCGCGGCATTATCAGCGTGACCTTCAAGGCCGGCCTCGACCCCACCGAGCTGTCGGTGCTGCTATCGCTGATCGACCTCCCCGCCACCCGCCTGCGCGCCCGAGGCGGGCTGCGCCAGGTCCTGCGCGCCTCGGGCGTGACCCACATTGATGGCGAGGAGATCTCATACTCCGAGCAAGCCCCCGCCCCCGAGCCGCAGATCAAGCTCGAGCCGCTCGACCACAGCGCCGAATGGGATAGCCTGATCCAGGATCTCGCCAAGCTGCTCTGCGGCGCCAGCGAGGAGATAGAAGAGGAGCGCTACGCCGATCTGCTGCGGCTGCTGAGCGAGCCGGGCCTGGTGGCGCGCCTGCTGACCGAATGCCTATCACAGGCCGGGGGGCAAGGCGCGGAGGCCGGGCGCTCGGCGTTTGTCGGCCAGATGGTGCAGAAGATCGAGCACCTCGTGCTCGCGCGCTCGTCCGCCGACTGGGAGCGGGTCAAGCCCACCGTGCGCCAAGCGGTCGCCAAGCTCCCGCCCGCAGTCAGGCCGCGCATCTTCACCTTTCATGCCACCAACCTCGGCCAGGGCCCGCCCAGCCCGGATGAGGTCGTCGCCTCGCGCGGCAGCGAGCGCCTGCCGGCGCTGCTCTCGGAGCTCAGCGCCAGCCTGGCCGACGCGCGCAACATGCCGCGCGAACTGGCCGGCGCTTACGTCGGGCTCGAGCACGGCGATCAGGCCCTGGGGCTGCTTGGCGCGGACGCCAGGGTTCCCGCCAGCCGCCTGGCGATGCTGCTCAACGGCATGGCCTCGATGCATCTCCAACCCACCTCGCCATGGGAGGAGATGACCGACATGCTGCAATCGGCGCGCGGTCAGACCACTCTCGCCGACGCCGTCGCCACGCTGCTTGAGATCCTGGAAAAGGAGACCAAGCTCGACGGCTATTCCAAGACCGCCACCGAGCTGGAGCGCAAGACCAAGGAGTTGATGGACCGCGGCCAGCGCGGCCCCGCGCTGCTGGCGCTGGCCAGCTTGGCCCGCCACGCCAACGAAGCCAACAACTACCCGGCGTGGCAGCGCCTGCGCGCCAAGGCGGGGCTGGAGGCGATCGGCGCTCCGGTGATTCTACAATTCGTCAGCCAGGTCATACGCACCGCCAGCCCCCAGCAGGCGGAGACCGCGGCCGAGCTGCTGATCTTCCTGGGCGAGGCGGCGGCACCCATGTTGACGCAGATGATGGCCGAGCCGCTGGCGCCAGGCGCCGACACCGCGGTCGCGGAGGCGCTGGTGCGGCTGGGCGACACGGCGGTGCCGGAGCTATGCCGCATTCTTCAGATCGGATACACCCAGGTGGGGCAGGGGGTGGTGCGCGTGCTGTCGCGCATCGCCACCCCCGCCGCGCTCAAGGGACTGGGCAAGGCGCTGGGGGCGCGCGACGTCCTGGTGCGCCTGGCGGCGGTGCAGGCGTTAGGCAAGACCGACACGCCTGAGGCCGCGCAACTGCTGCTGCCCGGCCTCGCCGACCGCAACCCCTCCATCCGCCGCGCCGCCATCGCCGCCCTCGGCGACCTGCGCGCGGTCGAGGCCGCGCCGCACTTGGCGCGGCTCGCGCTGCGCGGTCCCGGCCTGTTCGCGCGCGAGATCGGCGATCAGCTCGAGGCCATCTGCTCGCTGGGCAAGATCGGCGGCGGGCAGGCGATTCAGACGCTGTCGCGCGCGCTTCAACGGCGGGTGCTGCTGGGCGCGGCGCGGGCCGACGAGATGCGCCTTGCCGCCGCGGCCGCGCTCAAGCGCATTGGCACCCCCGAGTGCCTCGACGTGCTCGCGAGCCATACCCACGACCGGCGCCCGGCGGTGCGCATGGCGTGCCTGGAGATGTTTGAGGAGTTGCAGGCTGCCCCGCCCAAGTCCTGAGGGCTCGGCCAGCAACCGCTTGATTCACGAGTGATACGACCGTGACCACCGTCCACGATCCTGAGCGCGACGCCATCGGCGTCGCCGACGACCCCAACGCGGCGGAGGCGCAGTTCTCGGCTCACGTCGAGGACGCCCTGGTGTCAGTCGCCACGGCGATGCGCAACGGCACCTTCTACGGCCTCGAGCACACGGTCGCCGTGGCCGGCCTGACCGAAGCGACCGAGCGCGTCAAGGCCCTGCTGCGCGAGCGCCCCGAGCTCCAGGTCAACGTCCAGACCGATCAGTTCGTCTTCGGCAACATGCCGCTGCCCGACTACATGGGCACGCTGGTGCCGCTGGCGGAGGAGCTGCTGGCGCGCGGGATCGGGCGCATCACCTTCCTGCCCGAGGTCGAGATGCGCGAGATGGCGGTGCTGGCCGACGTGCTCATCACCGACCCGCGCGCGCTGGAGCTGCAAGGCGGGGCCAAGGGCGCGCTCGAGAGCCACCAGGTTGCGCACATCATCCTCGAGCCGCGCCGCTCCGACCAGCGCGAGGACCAGCAGCAGCGCGAGGCGCTCCAGATCTACCAGGACGCCGTGGACACCGTGCGCCGCGCCATGAACGCGGTCGAGCGCGGGCAGAGCGTCGATGCGCTCGCGGTGCGCTCCATCGTCGAGGAGATGCTGGCGTCGCTGCTCTACGACAGCTCCGGACTGGTGAGCCTGGCGGCCATCAAGAGCTACGACGAATACCTCTACGAGCACTCGGTCAACGTCTGCATCGTCGCCATGGTCTTCGGCTGCACGCTGGGGCTCAATGAGAAGCAGATGATAGACCTCGGCACGGCGGGCATCTTGCACGACATCGGCAAGGTCTTCGTGCCCCTCGACGTCGTGCGCAAGCCCGGGCCGCTCACCGAAGAGGAATGGATCGTCATGCATACCCACCCGCTGGTCGGCGCGCGGGTGCTGGCGACGACGCCGGGCGTGCCCGACCTGGCGGCGGTGGTCGCCTTCGAGCATCACATCAAGCATGACCGCAGCGGCTATCCCAAGGTCGCGCGCCCCAGGCCGCTCAACTTCTACAGCCACATCTGCACCATCGTTGACTGCTACGATTCGCTGACCACGGTACGGCCCTATCGCGCGTCGGTGCGCCCCGAGCAGGCGGCGGGGTGGATGCTCTACTCGGGCAGCGCGCAGTTCGAGCCGCGCCTGCTGCGGCGCTTCGCCTCGCTGCTGCGGCTCTATCCGCCCGGCGCGGCGGTCAAGCTCGATGGCGGCGAGTGGGCGGTAGTGGTCGGGGGCAGCGAGCGCGATCCCTCGCGCCCGGTGGTGCGGCTGCTCGTCGATCGCAGCGGGTCCCTGGTGCGCGGCTTCAAGCGCGCCGACCTATCCGAGCGCGCCACCCACGGCGGCTATACCCGCTCCATCGTGGACTGCCTGCAGCCGGTCAACCGCATCGCCGACATCGGCGCCATCCTGACGCGGTAGCACGCCCCAACTCCTGGCGGGGCGGGCGTGGTGTCAGAACTCCGGTAGGCTGCCCAGATTGTCTGCCTTGATCCGGTTGGCGTCTGTGCGGATGAACTTCTCGCCCTCTATCGTGATAATCCGCACGTCTTCGCCGCGCTTCCAGTTGCCATCCGTTCCCTTGAAGATCGTGCAGTAGGTCTCGCCCGCCTCGATGCGCCTCACGACCTCCGTCCTCGTCTGCTCCTGGGGCGCCCCAACCGTCTCCTCTTTGTCGAGGTGAGCACGGACTGTCACGATGCGAGAATGGTCGTCGTCGTACCGAACCGCCGAGATCAGCCAATCAGCCCACTTCGCCATCCTTCCCCTCCTGTTCTGGTGACGATTCCTAATGGACTGCCAGGAAAACCTTGACAGTCGGCTGCTTCAGCTTCTGCCCATATTGTGTGCTGGCCTATTCGCTGACCGAGGGTGTTATGGCTTGGACATGCGCCAGTACTGGCGCAGCATGGGGAGACGGGACGTAGCCCATTGCGTATAGCCCAACACGAGTGGCTCGTCTGCAAACCGATTGGCTTTGAGCTCGTCCCACACGACCAGGTGAATGCGATATCTGGTGCAGATCTGCTCGACGTGTCTCTGTGTCACATCCTCGTCCGCGGTAAACAGAAAGACGTTGGGCGACCTCAGGTTGAACAACTCCTCTGCCACCTCGGCCCATCTCTCTCGCAAAGTGCGTTTGACGGAAATGACGCGGGGCATCTCGCGGTTCTTACCGGCGTATGTCCAGACGTGGTAGAATGAACAGGCGTTGCGCGGCCAATGATACAGGAGGCCACCACATGAGCCAGTACCTGCGATTGGAGTTCGTTCACGTTGTCTATGACGCCGAGGGTCGAATGGAGTATCTATACCGTTGGTTCGGGCCAGACTCGCTCGAACCAACACCGACCGAGAACCTCCACGACCTCTTCAACTTATTGCAGAAGAGATTCGGACCTTTCGCAAGCAGGATCTACGTCCAGGGGGAGACGGACGACGGAGAGGAAGGGATCCCCGTGGGATGGGTCTTTCGCAGAGATTACCGAGGCGATGACGAGCTGGGGCGGACACATAAAGAGGATGTCTGGGTCACCCTGCACACCAAGCCTCCGGACACGGTGTATACCTACCGGCCGATCGACAGGGACGTTCCCGACTCGATGGAGGCGCTGGAATCGAAGTTCTGTGAGACCTCCAACCTTTACCCTTCAGACTGACGCTCAGGGGCGTGTTACGAAGGGCGACCGCTGGAGGGCGGCACTCATGGGAAGACACGGGCGCATGCCTGCCGTGGGTGTGCGCCAATGGTCGGGGCGAGGCGGAAAAGCCATCTGCTTCGTCATCTTCGCGCGAGCTGCAGCGAAGCCGGGCTCTGCCGTTCCCGCTGCGATTCTATGAGCTTGATCGACCGGTTCAACTGCAACAAGAGAATAGCTCGGATTCCCTTGGGGGTGATGAAGAAGCGGTCGCCCACCCTCGCCAAGAACTGCAACTCGCACGCATAGACAGAGAACATGTAGCATGCAGTCTGCCGCGCCTTCGCTGTCTTCCAGGTATGCTGCTTTCCAACCGACTTCACGAAGTAATCCTCGAGCGCTGCCTTGGGCACAGGATACATGCTCTTGCTTAGAGCAAAGGCCGCTTCGAGCACGGCAAGGATCGTATATGTGACCGAAGAGTAGAACGGCGTTTGCATCACGAAATCCGAAAGCGACTCTATCTGATCTTGGTTGAATCGGTCATCCAGCTCGGGGCCACTCATCTGTGCGACGGCGTTGCCGTAATCACTCAGGAAGTATGCGTCCTTATGCTTGACGACAAGGCCGAGATGCCTCGCGACGGATAGCCGGTTGCTGATCGTCTTTGCCGACCTTCCCTCGATTGCGCAGATCTCCCTGATGCTCTTGCCTTGAGACAGCAGGTGTAAGGTCCATTTCAGGAGGCCGAGTCTGACGACCCCAAAATCGCCGGACCGAATCGTGAGAAAGTATGAGAGTTCGCGAAAGTTCTCATAGTACGTGGACAGCACGAATGCCGGGTCGTAGGTCACCAACAGGACCGATGCGTCTTTGCATCGTACGAGGTCCGCGTTGCTGCTCCCCGTGACGAGGAGGACACTCCTGATGCTGCCCTCAATGAGCTTACGTTCTTTCTGGAGGCCTCGCAGATCCTGCAAGTAAGCCCCTACCTGATCGAGCATCTCCTCGTGGAAATCCACTACCTTGAGCTCAAGAAGAAGCAACTCGTCCTTATGGAGGTAAAGCAGATCAAGCTGTCCGGATGCGAGCGATTTCTGCCTGGCAACAAGATCCAAGTCGCTGGAGCTGACATCAAGCAGTTCGCCCAGAATCGCCCTGTCCGAAGCGAGAATATCCTCGATGATCCTCTCCGGAACGATGTCCCTCATTGTTCGCCGCACTCCGCCAGGTCAGGTATCGTTAATCCCCTCAATTCCGGATGGTCGCCGGTGCGAGCATCAACTGGAATCGCGCGCCCTCCACGTGATTTGGCGAGGAGCGTCTCAGTGCCTTCCCTGACTAGACGTCAGGAATGTTCGCGACCGTCGCCCTGGTCCTTCTCTGAAAGACCGACGAGGGTATGCGCGGGATTGCAGAGGGCTAGAGATCGTCCCCCAGCTGGCGGCACCGGCCGAATAGTTCCTTCTGCGCCACTCGCCTTTCGCTCAAGCCGATGTACGTCGCGTTAAGGTCAAAGCCTACCGCGTTGCGGTGAAGGTCTTGAGCGGACACCAGTGTCGTCCCACTGCCTACAAAGGGATCAAGGACGAGTTCGCCCCTATGGGTGAATAGCTCAATGCAGCGGGACGACAAAGCAATGGGATAAGTGGCAGGATGAACATCCTTGTCTCGAATATCGCGAGCTTCGTAGTAGAACTGCCAAACGCCTATCTGCGCCTTCAGCCATTCCTTAGGCGTCAAGCAGTTGATGTGATTCGGGGGGCAATCACACGAGCGGGTGAAGCCTATGTCCAGTGGCTTCGAGAGGACGAGGGCTGTCGCTGCGGAGTCCACCTGATGTCACCTCACTCACAGCTTCGCGCGGCGGTACGTGGTTCCCTTCTGCGCCGCCTCGTTAACGTGCCGTGCGCAACCCTGGTAATTCCGGAGGCACACACCGTTTCTTCACCTTCTTCTTAGTCCTCTCCTTCACGAGAAAAGAAAGGCGGCCACCTCCCGAGCGCCAGTTGACCCGACGAAGTCGACTAAGCCTGCGCCCGCCACGGCGGCAGGCGACGGCTGCCTAGCCGCTAGGCTTCGTTGCCCGCGAAGGCGGGAGAGGTTGGGTGAGGGAACGGCCGCCGCCGCACACCAGGACCCC
>Ga0315280_10008422_pt1 | contig 13499 bp, 15 predicted proteins | sample YL17G06_40_MG_FD_203697 | JGI IMG/M metagenome (GOLD analysis project Ga0315280, IMG submission 203697) | Sediment microbial communities from Yellowstone Lake, YNP, Wyoming, USA - YL17G06_40 | ecosystem: Environmental > Aquatic > Freshwater > Lake > Sediment | place: USA: Wyoming | collected...
GCTTTTGTTCTCTTTTTCACTTCATCTTCATTCTTGATGGTTGGCTTGAACGCGGCACTCACCTATTCGCGCGCCTGGCGCATTCAATGAGCCGCTCTGGAAGGTTGCCCATTCACACACCCGGCCGATATTGGTCAGGGTCTCTTCGGGCTTGCCAACCGCGAGAAATGACTCCCACGCTGGAACTTGAAGCTTTTCATCCTTTCACACACAAATTCCAATGACGACCGAACGAGATAGACGACCCACGAAACGAGGCGCACCCCAGCGAAGTATGGCTAAGTCACGATAGAAGGGACGCGTGGTCAAACCGTGATGCGTCAGGCTATGCTGCTGCGAGTATTATTTGTGCTTGAATGGTGAATGATCGCGGATAGGACACTTGGAACTGAATGTCGTAATAGGTCAGGACAGCAGTTAATGTACAGAACCCCGTCACTATCGGACTTCCCGATATACTCGACGGCATAGTCACTTTGAGGCCAGCAATCTCAACTTCCACTGTTCTCTCCACAGGTTGACCGCCTTGAACTGTCCCAGACAGGGTCGTAACACTCCTAAATGGTGGATAAGTGGAAATGGTTGCATTCGCGACCTGAACAAATTGAGGCCCAATTCCAACAACATGATGAGCTGGCTGAGAGAAAGGGCCAAGCCCAGTGAGATCAATACTACTTACATTGTAGATTCCGTCATGCGCGGCGACAATCGTTAGAGTGAAATTGAAATCACCTGCCAATTCGCACTCGACATAGGTATCGTTCTTCGCTGCGCAATTCGTGGGTCGAAGAACGAGCAGATTGCGGCTGCTGACATCGATGTACGGAGGATAGTTATTCACGACACTATACGCGCTGAACGCTATGTTGTTAGCTTGAGTCGCGATATTGTTGGCCTGGTACGACTGAGCAAAACTGAAGACCGAGATTATGACCGTTGCTATCGTAGCCATCGTGGCAAGAGCTTGTATCCATGTTCCGGATTTCGACAAGATTCCGCCTCTGTTCTTGACGAATGCTTCTTGCTTGTTCCAAACGTATTACGTCTGAGATAAAACGGTTTGCACCAAATAGGTTCATAGGAAGACGTGATCCCCAACGTTCACGACCCTCACGTGTGTGGGTATCTTGGTGCGCACACACATCTCCCATGAGGGTCAAATTACGACGCTTGAGACTATAGACAATCTGGGTTCAAAGTTAGTGTAGCTTCACACTAGATTCACTCTATACCCAAGAATTCATACACAAATCGAGCCAAGTACGCCTTGAATTAGTTTGGAGCCATGCTTAATTTGGATGTATATCCAAGATTCAGTTTGTGTGTAACTCTATACCCAATCCACCTACATCCAAGTCGTTCATCTCACTGACACTCTGGTACTTGGGGTCAAACAGCTCGATAGATGGTTGTCATCCTGCAGTTTGCACGCTCGAACAGCTTGCTCCACTCGACCAAACCTGATTCTATCCGCGCCTTGTTGAAACCTACCCGCTTCGAATCGTCACCCAGCAAATACTGAAGATTGTTCGCTATCACTGAGTCGACCGGCGGACTGACCTTGATGTAGAAGTGGACTCCATGCGCCGTATCAGTGCGCTTAATCCAGAGCACTTCGACTCCGCGTTTGCCGCATATGTCCAGAATGGTTCCAACGTATTCTCTCTGCAGCTTCGCGTTGACAACGCAGTCCTTGTCGATCTTCAGGAGGTCCGTCTTAGGAATGCTTGCGCTTGCGTCTCTTCTTCGCATAGGTCAACACCTTTGACGGGAACGGGAAGGCCTTCCAGTCTCTGCCACGGTACTGCATGCTCCTGGTATCAATCACGATGACTGGCGCGCCTCTTTCCTCCATCTCCTCGCGTTCGAATCTGGCTCTGATCTGTCTCTTCGGAACCCATCTCCGAAACCGACGATAGATCACCTGCTGAAAGTATGGCAGTCCTCGCTTGACTAAGTGCCGGCGAACAGTTCGCATGTTGCCGGGCCTCGCGACCTTGAAGTGCATCTCGTATTCTCGTTCGCATCTGGATGGCTCGTCGTACCATCTGCTAGCCACGGTCATACGGTACGCGCGAACTGTCTTCACTTCGAACGCCTCCTCGCAGGGCTCATCGGTCTCTCATCGAAGTTCACCCAGTTCATCAAGGGCAGAAGACGATCCACATCAGATGAGTTGACGGAATTCCGGCCTTTCTCTAGGGCGGATGCTTGCAGCAACGCTTGGAACTGTTTCTGGAGACGAAAACCGTAGGTCTTCTGAGCCTTGGCGATAGTTGCAATGGATGGCAGTATTGCTTGAGCATATTTCCGTGGAAGCTTGACCTCTCTGTCTTCTCTAGGTATGCGCTTCAGCTCAATGTCATGCTCTTCCAGATAGTCGAGTCCAAGTATGTAGTCAAAGACTTTCTTCACGGTCTCGATTCCGTAACTATAACTGAAGGGGACAATCCGGGAGAGGAAGCCCAGCCGACCCCAGCTGTGTCGTTGATCGCTGAGTTCTGCTCCCGTAATGGCTGTGACGATGCCGCACTTCACATGCTTCTCAGACATTCTCCGGGTCGCGTAGGTTGAGGCGGATGCGACTCCTTCCTCTATCAGCGCGTTCATTGATGTTATGAAGCCCTTGACCGTGGACTCTTTACGCGAGAGCGGCTTCAGGAGGTCTGGGATTATGATGTGTCGGATCTCGCCTGCTTCGATCTTGGACAAATAGTCGCGCTCAAGGCCGTAGGCTGTGAGGTCGCTCACGTAGGCGACGTTCTTGTTCAGAATGAATTTCTTGAGAACCTCTGTCTTGCCCGACTCGGGCTTTGCGATGATTAGTAGGCTGTTTGGCTTGGGAACATTCTTGATGTAAGCCGTGTAGAGCGTCAGCGTGATGATTTCCACTAGCGGCTCAAGGTCCTTCAAGGTCGAGGAGAAACCTCCCATGGGCTAGGGGTGGTTTCTCGACGAGAACTCGCCCACCACGTATGGGTTATTTCCACAGTCAATTGCACCCTGCGGACATTGATGCGTCCGTAAGTCTTATCCGTTACGGAATACTGTAGTAATTATCGTGAAATGATATGGTCAAGAGGGGCCCGTTCGGTCGAGCGGCCGAAATAGAATCCGCCATAATGACAATGCTCAGCCGACCAAAGAACCTACCCAAAGGGTTGACCTTCGGCGAACTACGTACCGCATTGGCCAGTGGAAAAGAGGCAGAGATCATTGGAAGCCCCAACACTCTCTCCACGGCACTCAAGATACTGATTCGGAAAGGTCTCATCGAGAAGCACATCGACACAAGAAGGTACAGAGTTCCCGAAGGAATGCCAAAACTCCTCACAGACGAACTGGGGCGACGGGGCCTTGCAGCTCGAATAGGTCAATCGGAAGAGTTTGCTGTTCTCCGCGATTCAACGCACGAGAAAGGTGTCATGCATGGCTTCGTGGACAAGTTCAGCAAAGGACGAGGATCCGATGCACTACTCTGGGAAGCTCATCGAATTTTCGACAACATGCTTGGACATCTAACACGAGGAATCTTGGATCTTGCCAGAGTGAACAATCTGTTTGACAACGCCTATTTCGAAAGGGGACGTGATCCGAGAGAGATTGCCAACGATCAATTGGAAAAGATATGGACCGACCTCGATCTACGCCAGAGAAAAATGATCATCACATACGAGGTTGATTCCGAGAAATTGCTCACATTCCTGAAATCGGGCGCTGGTAAGAGTTTCCTAGCACGAGCGTTTGGCGAGTTTCGAACACGCCCCGAGCGTTTTCATAAGGAGTTAAACGGATTATTCTATCACGATGCGCCCACACCGAGAGGGAGGATGCGGATGTCCTTTCCTTTCAAGTCCAGTGCTGTAGAACCGGTTGAGAACAGAGTCCAGCAATAGGCATCGACGCGTATCCATTGGAGTTATCTTGAAGTGGCTTGGCTTCAAGCTATCTCCAAGCTAGAGCTGAGCTATCTCCAAATCACCTACAGTTTGCGTCTGTCTGACGTTGTATGCAGACCGTAGCTAACTTGGCCGTAATTGTAGGTTGGCTACAACTGTAGCTTGTAGCCAACTGTAGCCAGTTGGAGGCAAATTTGCGCCAAGACTCACCAGTCGCAAGTGAATCTGCATGATCAACGCACATTGGGCAAGCTTATATGGCGGAGTATGATAGTATGACTATCGTACCCGGAGAGGTATAGTATGCCCGTAGTCAAGAAGACCGTGGCTTTGCATCCCATAATGGATGGTTACGTTAGGAAACTCCAAGCCATTCTCATCGACAAAGGATGGAACGCTTCCTACTCAACGGCCCTGAACTACTTCATCCTATACCACGTCTTCGACACAGTCTACGGAAAGAAACGACGCGAGGAACTGTTGCGGGCTTTCTTAGAGGACACGCGAACACTTGGCGAGATTGCGAAACAAGACATAATCACAGAATATTCGGAGCACATGCTGAGGAAGATGGCGGAGAAATACGTAGGATAACCCATGTTGTGAGATGAATTGAACCCGCTTCATCTTTCAGGTTGGGGTGTCAAGATTCGCGTTCAAAACCTTCACTCCAGATCGGAGCTGGAGATCACCAACGGGCGGGAGGACGACAGAACAGAGTCAATGCATCGCTTTCGTCCTCGACGTTTCCCTTACACCAGCATCATCATTGACGGTCACAGCGGCTACGTATCGTTGCAGGCGTTCCATTGGTTGTCGCGGAATAAGGTTCCAGTCTTCATACTCGACTATGACGGCTCAGTGATCAGCAGCATACTACCACCTACGCCGGTTAAGGCGGATTTGCGTGCAGCACAACTCAAGGCCAGTGAGGATTCGAAGAAGAAGTTCTCAATTGCGAATGCGATTGTTCGAGCGAAGGTTGCGAGGAGCCTGCAGGTTCTAGATTGGCTTGCCCAACGTTACGACATCGAAAAACAAGTCCGACTAACGAAACATGAAGCATTTCGTCTCGGAAAGGCCCGTAGTGTTGTGGATCTTCGAACCGTTGAAGGCCGGGTTGCATTGAGGTATTGGCAAGCGTACGCTGCGGTGATTCCTGAATGCTTCGACTTCCACGGACGAATGACAACAAGCCACCAGAACAACGCGTCTGACCCTGTCAATTTGGCGTTGAATTATGCATATGGCGTCTTGGAGGGTGAGTGTCGAGCGGCAATTAACGCAGTAGGTCTAGAATCATCGGTAGGATTCCTCCACGAACCCAGCGCCTATCAGACGAAGCAGTCGCTTGTGTATGATTTGCAGGAGCCTTTCCGCTGGATAGCTGATGTTGCGGTGATGGAAGCCTTTGAATCCGGAGTCTTGGATCTAAGGAATTTCTACTTCACGGGCGACAACTACAGGTACCGTTTCGAAGCTGAAGCGAAAAGACGCTTCCTTGAGCTTCTTCGGACGCGATTCAATATAGGCGTAAGATACAAGAACCGTGTACTCAAGTGGGACACGGTTATCGAGCAGAAGGCCGTCGAGCTTGGGCGATACATTGTAAGTAGGTCACCTAGACTTGATTTCTCGGAACCTCGACCCACGATTACTAGATCTGGTAGTCGCGAACTTCGCACGCGAATTCTCAGGGAACAAGAGTAGAATCGCCAAACAACCCATTTTGGTCTTCGGCAGTTCTTCTTGACTGACTTTCTCGAACTGCGTCCACAATATACTTTCTCTCTTTTTCAAATTGAGTCCGCATTCCAGAGACGAATCGATACTTGACAAGGGGACTCTGATGATACTCGGGGTTCAGGTTCATCTCTCGCTGTTCCATTTCATACAAATAGTCTATGAATCGTTTCGTCTTATCGAACCTTGGATCAAGATCTGACAGATGCACCACCTTTCTAAGGTCCTTGACAAGGTCGATATCTGCGATTGGCGTATCCGACACTACGAGCTCAAGATACGCAAATCTGTTGATCAAGACATCCAAATAGTAATCGCCACATTCGGTAATCTTGAAGAAGGATGCGCCTTCTAGCGTCTCTGAAGAACGAGTATCGAGAACTATCAATCCGTACCTTGCTAGCCTTCGCAAGGAATCCTCAATTGCTTTTGCACCTATGAGTACGTCCGAGCCCAAGCTTCTTAGCACGTTTATTGAGATGTATCCGCGCCCGACATCCGAGGCATTGTCCAAGTGATCCTTAGCATAACTCAGGATCTTCAGGCACAGAAAATGGCTGCTAGAGTACTCGGCGTTGAAATCAAATACATTCATCACTTCGCTCTGTTCCTGCGAATAGTACCTGTAGTCACCAAGCATGATAGACTTAAGGAAATGATGATACGCGATTTGGTAACCGCCCGTACTCCTGTAGATGCCAAGCATCTCGTCAATTTTCGTGTTGCCGGAAATCAAGAAATTAGCAAACAGGTCCAATGACATCCTCATGTTCTCTCCCGATATATTCTTCATGAATGAGGATATGCCTCTTGTTCGCTTGCTCTGGATAGAATCTCTCACGATCTTTAGGAAGTCACGTATGTCTCCCGCCCTGCTGCTGAGATCCAAGTTGGTCCTAATCAGTCTGCGAAACTCGGTATCCGGTAAATTCAGCTTCGCTGACACATAGTCCAATCTATACAGAACCAGAGTTATGAAATCAGGAGCGCGAATCAGGTATCTGTTTATGTAGTACGCGTTGAAGACTCCAGTGATTTTCGATGAGTAGAAAGACTCTTCTCGCAATGTCAGAATCGTTATCGTTCTAAGCTCTTTTGTCAGGTTGTTGGCTTCAAGGAATACAAGTTCGTGGAAGTTAGGAGATTTGGACCTGTGTTGATCGACATTATCAATTACTAGATATATCGTGTGCCCTAATGCCTTGAAGATTGCAAATAGAGGCTTGAGATCAGTAAGAGACGCCGAGTTCCGAGTGTAACCCAGCTCGTTTCTAACATGAGACATTATGCTCGTATAGCGCGTAGACAGATCTTTGAGCATGCTCTCAAGAATGTACCCTCTTATAGAGTCCTCTTCGATTGGTGCGTCTCTCATGTTGACGTAAATCCAAATAGTCTTCGCTGCTTCCTCGGGAGTTAGGACCGCCTCAAAGAAACGATAAACAAAAGTGGTTTTGCCTGAACCTATTCGTCCCAACAGCAGAAACACAATTGGCTCTTGAGTGTCCTCATCGAGTAGCTTACGAAATCTGTCAAGATCTGCTTCAAATACGCCCGCGCCTTTGTCATCTTCAATGATCTTCTTGATCTCATACTCATTGTAGACGGCAGGCATATCTTTCGAGAAATGAGACCTCAAAGAGGCATCTACTTCTTCGAAGGCCTTCTCATATACGTAACAGACGCGGAGCATGTCACGTTTGTCGACCTCAGTGATCTCCTGAAAGGCATATGCTATTATTGGCTGCATATATCGCGAAAGATCGTTTCGTGGTTTCCTCTCGTTCTTGAAATGCACGTCATCAATAACGCGGACAAACCTAAGCTCTTCAGCTCTAGAAATGGCATCTACTAGACCGTTCTTCTCGACAGAATCCTTGCTCAGGACGTTCCAGAACTGTGTGAACTTGTCTTGAATGTCACTGAGATTATAGAATACAATGCAATTGCCTTCGTCCCAGTCCTCTCCGGTTCCCAAGGCCTCAAAGATTATGTATTGGTCCCCATTGGTGACGACGGCAAATCTTGCACCCTTAGAAGCACAGTATGATTGCGCCTGTAGCATTGCCTCGCGTATGGAATCATGCGCAGATATGGCGTAGCGAACTTTCAGTCTTCTCTTGAATTTGTAAGTGATGGGTAATGTGAAGGCCTTGCCTACTTTCTTGGCTTCTATCACTAGAACATTCCTAGTTCCGACTTTGAGGACGTAGTCGATATACCCCGTATCAGTGTGATCTTCTCTTGTTATGTCGGATTCCTGCCAGTTTAGACAGGCGGTAAGCATAGGATCAATGATTTTCGATCTGGTATCAGATTCTGATAGGTGTCGCCATTCATCACTGACGTATTTTCTTAGATTATCGAAGGCCTCATCGGGACCGATTCTCATTTGAATCGTCACCGGACATACCAATTCCGTCGTTGTGGACACTTAAGTTCTTGGTTCCCCTGGGCACCAAGCATGGGGCCAATTAGACTCAAGTTGCGTCGGAACAAAGTGCTAGATGTCCCGAAAGATGATGCCGTAGCCATCTAAGATCTGTGTACCTCGATCCTAGTGGCTAGGGTAAGCAGAGTTTTCGTTGAGGCATTTCTTGTGTGTGTGCGCACCAAGAGACCCGTCCCCGACCGCACGAACCCTAGCGTTATGCAGCGAAACTGAGGAACCACTTTGGATCTATTTTGGATATCAAATCCTGTTGTATAGGTAGCCAATAACTATTCCAAGAAAGAGAAACCTTGCTACATTAAACATTACGCCGATGAGGAAGTAATACAAGGCATCACCCGGCCCATGAAAACCTGGGGGAACTGGGATCAGGATTATGGTAATGACTAGGACGACGAAGCTTAGTATCACGGATTTTAGAATTGGATTCTTTGTTGGAATCTTATCAAAAAAACGAAGCAAGGAATAGCTGACGCAGCATCCGATAATCATACCAACAAGCAAAGAATCAACCCAAACCGTTTGAATACTCCAATTTGAAAAGGCAGCTCTATACTCCGCTGCGATGGGAAGCAGGGAAGTTGCTATGGTAGTTGCCCAGAATACTACTCCCCCCCCCAATAGTCAGTTTGTATAGCTTCTTGTAGAACTCGTATGACGTCTGTCGCTTGCTTCGACCTGTGGCTCGGGTTTCCATGGTTGTTTAACCATCCCACTTAAGGAGACTCGGAAGCAATTACAGACGGATTGAATCCTTTGACTATCAGCCATACCGCAAGAACATATTCTTGAGCAGCTATTGGAAGATTCAAAACGATATGGATCGTCGACACAGGGATGATGAGACCTAACATGACTAACAGGCCGGCCACCATGCACAATGCGGCGCCCATAAGACCCCAACCTGATAACCATCGAGGAATGAGTCTTGTCTCATAGAATATGTAATAGTACATCAGAGCACCTAAGCTGAAAGCTATTGGTCCAGCCCCAAATGATACCCAGTCCTGACCTGATAGAAACACTGCACCTAAGGTTTGAAAGTAGGATGAAGATGGAGCACCAGCTTGAACAAATTCTTGACTTAAAGTCAATAGAAAGATTATGGTGACTACACCAACGATGTAGAGAACTGCTTCAATAAGTCTGAAACTAACAGCTCCAATAGCGAGACTTTGATTGAATTTTTTCAATACAGGATATAGCGAAATTGCAATACTAACACTCAATATGGCAGCGATGAACGCAAGAAGTGCTCCTATTAACGCTTGGTTTTGGTTTGCCGAAAACTCGGTAAAATTCAAAGTTTTGATAGGTGCTAAAAATGGTGAGCTTAGTAAACTTGCAGCCGTTGCAAATATTAATAATACTCCCGCAACTTTTGCGTTATTTCTGTATGAATTCATTCCCTTTTCTTCCTCCTCTGGAGCAGGTGCACATTATGTACCCGGTAGAAGCGCATTTAGACCTTGTCACTGGTCAATCGTTCCTGCACAAGGCTGAGTCGCTCCGAACGATCAGCAGCAAAATCAGCTTTCGTCGTCGGTACACTTAGCGCGGGCATCCAGGTTTGAACCCCCATGGGAGGAGCGATTTTGTGTGTGTGGTGTGTGTGACATGCTTGGTGCGGGCATCAAGATTTGAACCACTGAATCGTGTGCGTGCCAAAACGCAATTTCCGAAACGCCAGCAGTCACGTCGGATATCATTGTGCAGGGATGAGTAGCTAATACTGCTCGCCACCCTGCATCTGCTAGCTTGCGTGGTGATGATTCCTCATGCTTGGTCACAGGTCGACCCACCCCCCTAGGGGGGTACCCCCAGCTCAATATGTAGAATCAAGTCAGGCAGCTCGGACGCTCCCTCGTCGCCTTCCACAGGTCTGACTCCTACCCTGCACGCGTCACCTTTGCTGGCTCAGACTCACGGCACAAATCGCTTCGAATACGTTTGCGGGATCCTTGCGGAGCATTTGCGTTAATTGCATGACAGTAGAAACGAATTGTATGACAATTCAAACGAATCGTACGTACGACTGGAGCGGTTCCGCGACCTCGTGAACCGGTTCATCCTCAGATGGAGAAGTCCTTGGACTGCTCAGCAGTAACCCTGCTCATATTCCTGGGCCCATTTGGAACGTGAGAGTACGGATAATATTGATGGCCACAGGCCCAGACCCCCCAGAGATGGTACGGTGCTAGCTTATCGCGTGGTCTGCGTCTGGGTGCGAAGTTGGGTTCGTTCTGAACCCAGTCTCTTGCTTCGTCAAGCGTTAGGCCAAACAGCGAAGGTCTTTCGGCTCCGTTGGCACGGACATAGAGGTTCCACAGAGCTTCTCGAACTCGCGCCTAATGTTAGTCAGCCGCGTTAGGATCACATCGTCCATTGTTGCCACCATCTTGCGGTCTCCCAACTAGGCCTACTGCAACTTCGTAAGATCACATATGACCCTGGACGCCCACACGCCAGCATAGGAAGCTGCAATACCGATTCAATTGGGCACGAACCGTTGGCCTGATCTAATCAGACAAGCAGCAAGACATCATCTGAGCGAGTGAAAAGAAGCGTGCCCCTGCCTTCCCTCGTAGATTACCCTTGTATTGTGCCGATCATGGTTAGCAGTGTCTTGTTATTCAGAAATACCTGCATAACCTCCTTCTTCTGTATTTGGTAGAAGCTGGCGATCTTTTCCGGCAACCTAACCAAGAGTCCTGTGCGTTCACAGTCAACTTTCGCTTGTTCTTTCCATAGGCAATTTGCCTCCCATTCTGGAACCGGTTCTCCTGAAACTCCAATGCTTTGATCGTTGAGAGCATAGATGAAGGCACTAAGCCAAGAGGGATTTTCTAGGCGAACAACTTCGCGTGGAATCTCGACAAGAGCGTTGTCTGGAAATGAGTAGTCGTTCGGATAGAGCAACGTTACCTTCCCCGTCTTTCGCAGGATGCTTCTTGTTCCCACCTCTCCCTTACGCACCATTCTCTTGATCGCGCTGTGGACAGTTGCAGGAGGTTTATGCAATTTGAGGCTGGCGTCGTAAGCAGACAAGCCTGGGGCCTCCTTCACTATCGACAATAGCCTTTTCTCTAGAGCGAGGGCTACCTTCTGTCGAGCTTCTAGACCCAATTTGTATGGAGGCGTATGCTTTCTCGCTCTCATCGCATATCTCACATTTGGTAGTTGGGGGCCAGATAGTTAAAGATTGCGAATATTCGCTGATAAGTAAAAGGGGATGATAGTGTGCAATTCCGTCGATTCTTCCCCTGTCGCCATGTTACAATATCTGAGCCCTTGAGACGGTCAAAATTGCGCCGTAAAAGCGCCTTCCTAGACGAGAATGGTTTGTGCCAAGTAGTCAGAGATGCTCCCTATGGTGACAGGAGATACCCCTCCAATGATGCCAATCGCTTCGAACTGACCTTCAAGAGGAGAAAACCGAACGGAAGCCTAGTGCAAGTAACCTTGAAGGTGCATATCCAAGGTCACGGCAGATGCGTTATCTATAGCATTCACACCCCCGGCATCTGATCCACCCTGTACCACTCGTTAGGTTAACACAGCATCTCCCCAGGGGGGTACCACCAGCTCAATATGTAGAATCAAGTCAGGAGAGCTAGGACGCTTCCTCGTCGTCTTTCACAGGTCTGACCTCCACCCTGCACGCGTTACCTTCGCTGGCTCAGACTCACAGCACAAATCGCTTCGAATACGTTTGCGGGATCCTTGGGGAGCATGTGCGTCAATTGTCTGACACTAGAAACGAATTGTCTGACAATTCAAACGAATCGTACGTACGATTAGAGCGGCTCGCGACCTAGTGAACCGGTTAATCCTCAGATGTAGAAGTCCTTGGACGGCTCAGCAGTAACCCTGCTCACATTCCTGGGTCCGGTTGGAATGTGAGAATACGGATGGTATTGATGGTCACAGGCCCAGACTCCTCTATGAGGGGCGGAACTCAGACCCTTTGCGTTCGCTTACGAGGCATGGATATGTAATGAGTCGCCGACAATCTAGGGGCGTAACGCTCGAACGCGTACCATTTTGCGCGAAAAGGTCAGGCAATACGGACGAAAATGACGGTAAAGGAGCATGTGCGGGCTGTGTTGGTGAGCGCAAGAAACAAGGGTGTACACCACCCTAGATTTTGACCGCGTCGTCAAGGGTGTCTGACACCCTAGTTTTCGGTCGTATGATCAAGGGTGTTTAACACCTAAACAGGGGTGTATAACACCCAGACATTGGTGTCGGACACCAGAAGAAGCGTCTACCACGTCCCCTTGGTCACTCATGCGATTGCCTAGCTGGTCCATATGGCTGTTCATGTAGGCGGTCACGCATGCTAGTCTCCGCATGCCTGATCGTTGAAACCCTAACCAGCCACATCCGTTTGATACCTTGCGACTCAGGAATGTCAGCTCAGTCTGGCTATGATGTGGCAGGGCTTTGGGAGATTCTCACCGAGAATACCATACGTCAGTCCTTGATAGTCTCATATTCAGACAGTACATCAGCCCTTCATGTTGCGCAGAGCATGATTCACGACATCATTGCGAGCAGTAGACTCGGTATTTCTAATGCGTGGATCAGCAGGTATTCCGAAGCAAACCCGCCCGATGTCAGCCCATCATATGTTTTCGGTGATCTCAACGACCTGTTGAACCTTCTAACATAGATTTGGTAGATCGCAAAGTAGGCTTGAACATCCATGGTCTGAGGTTCGAGTCTTGATTTGCCTGAGGATTCTTGAATGGCCTGAAAAGCCTTGGATCACATGAGATGTCCTTGATGTGGCTTTTCCGAGGAGGAAGTGAAGATTTCTCCTCTAACGCAATCTGCAAGAGATCTCGCAGCTCCTGTAGCGTCCTCCCCCGGAAGTCCGAATCCCCTCTCTCGCACATTCACCACTCCTGAGTCATGACTCTGGCAGAGGATTTGGCGGTAGGGTGAGCACTGAACCGAAGGTTCATGGTGATCCGAAGACTTACGAGCTGGGCAGACCCGGGCATGGGTAGGAAGAGTGGCAGGCGAGGCTGGAATCGTGGTGTTGTCGTCCGCGGCTGTCCTAGTTTGCCTCGATGACTATCCGCTTCTTATCAGCCAGATAGACTGAGACTTCTTGGCCGATCTTTAGTCCTGACTGTTTCACTATCTCTTCGGGCAGGTAGATGGACGGTTTCCCCCCGGCCCGGGTTATCTTCCTGGTAAGCTTCAGACGCGGTGCAAGCGCCGCGATCCTCTCTCGCATGCGTTCCGCCTGTTCAAGCGTGAAGACAACTTCGCCGCCTACTGGGCAACGGAGTGCTTCGACATCTTTCAGAATCACGCCTAGCTGTTCATACGAGGTACGCACGGATTGATACTTGACTCGATGTTCGGGGCACTTCATTTTCGTCTAGCTCCCT